>MDTB01171867.1_pt1 | contig 18323 bp, 12 predicted proteins | sample 811161 | NCBI WGS metagenome assembly MDTB01 (sample SAMN05326650, study PRJNA326480) | marine metagenome | isolation source: seawater | place: Mediterranean Sea | collected 2009
TAAACCATAAGAGGCAAGTGTCTCATTACCCATATCATCACCGATGATCAATAAGATATTGGGTGCTGAATAACAAAGGTTTGTTATTAAAAAAAGACAAATAAATCTAAAAATCATTTAACTAGGTCTCCAAAATAAATATAAATGTTACAAAAAACATATGTCTAATATTCTAAAAGACATGTAAAATCAATATAAACAAAATATGAAAATAGCTCAATCATAGAAGTTATCTAAGGGGTACTATAATGAAATTACTAGATTCTCTTTTTCCGATTGTACACTGGCCTATTAGGATATGCATAGCCCTAACTTATCTAGTTCATGGTGCTGGAAAAATACCTTATCCAGCAATCATTGATAATTTTGGCATTCCGCCAGCCTTTGCATACTTTATAACTTTTTGCGAGCTCTCTGTTGTTCCTCTTTTAATTATTGGTGGTCTTATAAATTTTAGCCTTTTCAATATTAAAGATTTCCTTACTAGATTAGGAGGACTGATTGTTATAGCAACAATGATTGGTGCAATCATTGTTGTCCATAACTCTGCTTGGGACTATAGACACGAAGGTATGGAGTTCCAAGCTCTTTTACTATCTTGTGGTTTGTATTTCCTTGTAAGGGGTAACAAAGTTTAATTTTTAGAGGCTTAAATTATGAGACTATTATCTAATCTGATCTTTATTTATTTATTTATTTTTTTTGGCCAGCCATTAATGGCACAATTTGGAACTGGCTCACCAACAAACTATCAACCACGTGTTATGGGTGATGCACCAATAAGAGATTTATCAGGCGTTTGGACACCAACACCAAGGAGATTATTACCCGAGGGTACTTTTATAAGTGGCTCTACTTTTACTCCTAATCCACCTAATTTCACAGATTATGGTCAGGGGCTTTATGATATTGCTAGAAACTCTAATGCTGGTGATTTTGTTTTAGCCGATACAAACGATCCGGTTCTAACTAGGTGTTACCCACCAGGAGTTCCAAGAGTTTATTTTCATCCCTATCCTTTTCAAATTCTTTATACCCATAAAGAGATGATCATGTTGTATGAATTTGATCATACTGTAAGAAGGATATATACAGATGGTAGATCTAATCTTGATGATCCTCCACCATTATGGAACGGAAATTCTATTGGTGAGTGGATTGATGACTATACTTTTATTGCCGAAACTGTAGGAATAGACGAGAGAACTTGGGTTGATAGATCAGGTGTACAGCATAGTGATCAGCTTAAGGTAACCGAAACATGGACTAGGGTCGATACCCTCAATTTGACTCTTGATATCCTAATGGAAGATCCTTTGGTTTTTGCTGAGCCTTGGGTAGCTGAAAGATTGCACTTCACTTTAGCACCAGATCATTGGGAAATTAGTGAGATCAGCTGCTCTGGAGACTACTTAGATTTCTCTGCTTTTGAAGCTGTTATTACAGATCAATAAGACTATAGCTTTTTAAATTTCCCCCATGAAATAATTGGGAAGAAATGTAACAATTTCTGGAAAAATTGAAAATAAAATAATACTCATTACCATGATCAATGCATAAGGAATTGCTCCTAAAAGAATCTTCGTAAGATCAATATCAGGCGCAATACCATTTATCACATATAAATTTAGACCAACTGGAGGAGTAATAAGACCTATCTCCATGTTGATTGTTAGGATAACTGCAAACCAATAAGGATCAAATCCAGCTTGGGTAACAAGTGGAAGTAAAATTGGGGCAGTCATCACAATAACTGCAACTGGCGGTAAAAAAAATCCAGCTATAAGTAAAAAAATATTAATTGCAATTAATAAAAGCCAACGATTTAGCTCTAATGCCACTATCCACTCAGCGATAGACTGGGTAATAAAGAGACTAGATAAAGTATAACTAAACAAACTAGCAGCAGCTATTATCATCATAATCATAATACTTTCACGTGAGCTTTCTTTTAATATTTTCCATATTTTAAAAGGATTTCTTACTTTATAAATTACCGCAATAAGCAAGAAACACATCATTGCACCTACCCCCGCTGCCTCAGATGGAGTAGCTACCCCGCCATATAAAACAAAAAGAATAGCAAGAATTAAAAGTAAGAAAGGTGCAACTTTTGGAACTAATTCTAATTTCTCTTTAAGTGTGTAGTTTTTCTTACTAGACGTAATTAATGTTCCACTCCTTGATGCATAATAAGAAGACCAAAACATAAAAAATAAAGTCAAAAGAAGTCCTGGTACAATTCCTGCTATAAATAAACGACCAATAGAAGTACCAGTAGAAATTCCATAAACAATCATTGTGACACTAGGAGGAATTAAAATACCAAGAGTGCCTCCAGCAGCAATAGAGCCAGTTGCAAGTTGATCTGGATAGCCTCTTTTTCGCATTTCAGGAATACCCATTTTTCCAATAGCCGCACAAGTAGCTGGCGATGAACCGCTAAGAGCTGCAAAGACTGAACATGCAAATAAATTAGAGATAGCTAAACCACTTGGTATACGGTGTAACCATCGATCTAAAGCACTGTAAAGATCACTTGCCGCTGGAGATGAAGATATTGCTCCGCCCATTGCAATAAACATTGGAATAGAGATTAAGGTAAACTCTGATAATCCAGAAAAAAATAACTCTCCTAAAAAATTAAGGGAATAAAATCCCTCAAAGAACAATAAAAAACTTATAGACACAAACATAAGACCAAAAGCCACTGGAATGCCAGTTGCCAATATAATGACAGTTGATAAAGCAATTAAACTACCGATTTCTAAAGGGCTCATAGAATATTTTCAGGCGTAAGAGGTTTTTCAAAAGGCTCTATCCTGTTAGTAAAAATAGAAATGATATCAACTAAATACTGTAAAGTAAGGACACTAAAGCCTAAACCTAAAGAAAAAATAGGTATCCATAGTGGAGGTGCCCAGATTGATGGTGTTCTCCAATCATTAATCCATGCCTCATAAAAATAAAACCAGCTTGCCCAAGATAGAATAATACAGACTATACAGGCCATAGAAGAGGAGAATAAAGCTAAAAATTTCTTTGGCCTAGGATCTAAGAAATGAGGAATAAGATCAACATTAACATGGCCTCTAGTTAGAAGCACATATGGACTACCTATTAGAGTCGCAGAAACTACTGCAAAAATAACAAATTCATATTCCCAAATTGTAGAATGTCCGAGACCATACCTTACAAACACCATATAGCAAACTATTATACAAGCGCTTGCCAATAAACCAGCAGCTACGGTACCACAAAGCCTAGATAAAGAGTGGACAAAAGAAATTAGCTTATCAATCACTCAAATACCTATTCAACTGAAAGCGCTTGCCTTATTAATTCTTCACCGCCTTCAACCTCTTCTGAAAACACCCTATATGAAGTTTCAATTGCAATATTTTTCCAAAGTGAAGCCTGTTCAGAGTTCATATGCACAACCTCTACTCCAGCATCGCTAAAGGTTTTCTCCATATCTAAATCAAGTTGCTGTGCCTCTGCAAAAAAGAAATCTTCAGCTTTCTCTCCTGCTATTAGCAATGCATTTTGTTGATCTTCAGACAATCGCTCCCATTTTCTTTTTGAAACTAAAACCGGTTCATACATAAACCATAAAGCATTATTTCCAGGGGCTGTTAAGCATTGAGTATGTTCAAAAATTCTAAAAGAGGTAAAACTTGCTGAACTTGTATTAGCAGCATCCAAAACGCCGGTCTGCATAGCTGTATAAATGTCAGAACTAGGCATAGCAGCAATAGAAGCGCCAGCAGCTACTAACATTCTTTCAAAAGCCGCTCCTCCTGCTCTAATAACTTGCCCTTGTATATCATCTGGTTCAAGAATACATGCCTGTGATGAAACAAAACCACCCGCTAGCCATGCATCAGCAATAACAATAGCTCCGGCATCATAAATGATGGTTCTAATTGAATCCATAAATTCAGAATCATTTAGACGTCTTGCGTGTTCATGATTTTTTACTAAACCAGGCATCAATGTGGCATTAAACTGTGGGTGTCTCCCACTAGCATAAATTAGAGGTAAGGCAGTTATATCTAATTGCCCTCGCACAATAGCAGGCCATTGATCAACTGCCTTAAATAAGGATTGACCAGAATAAACCCTAATTTGAAGATCAACATTTGCTAGCTCTACTTCTTCTGCAATCATCTGAACCATTTCATGTCTAACATCACTAGAATTACCTGGAAACTGATGGGAGGCTCTTAAAATAGTCTGAGAAAAAGCATCAATACTAAAAAAAAGGTTTAAAGTGTACAAAAGTAGGAAGTTTTTATAATACATCCCTTAATTTTCCCCCCTAATTCAAATTAAATCCATTAGCTATTTAATATATACTAATAATTTGTTTATACTGTTACACGAAAAGAATGCAAAATCTAATTCAAAATCTATGGGGTGTCAAATTATGAATTCTACTATCGTTAAAATAACTACTTTTTTTCTTGCTTATGCCATGAGTACTTCTGCTCTTCTATCTCAGAATTCTGGTATGGGCATGGGTATGGGTATGGGTATGGGTATGGGCGCTGGATGTGCCATGCCAACACTGCCAATAGTTCCAGATGGTAATACAGCAACAGAAGAGGAACTCATCGCGGCTGTAAATGAAGTTAGAGCCTATCAAGAGCTTAATGCTGCATTCCGTGAATGTCTTGATGCAGAGGAAATATCTTTTGGAGAAGAGATACCAGAAAATGCTCTTAGAAGAATCCTCAGAGATTATAACGCCTCTGTTGAGAATGAGGAAAGCTTAGGAAATACTGTAAATGAGGCAATTAGAGCCTTTAGATCTAGATAAAGATAATAATAAGCTTAATGTCTCAAGCTTGATTTTAAGGAGAAGATGTGATGAATCATTCTAAATATTTAATAACTATTATACTGTCTTTCTATTTAGGAAGCGTAATTGCTCAAGAAACTCCATCATTTGAATTTGATGCAAGCTTCCCTAAGCCGCTACCAGAAGGATGGATTAATGCTCAAGTTGGTGGCGTTTGTGTTGATAGTAATAATAATATTACAATCGTTGATAGAAGAAACATTACCGAAGAAGAGGAAGAAACAACTATTCCTGCTCCTCCAATAATGAGATTTAATCAAGACGGTGACCTGATACATTCTTTCGGGGATCCTGATGTCGTACCAGCTGGAATCCATGCCTGTTATTATGATAATGATGATAATATATGGGTAGCAGGAAATCGTGATTCAGTAGCTCAAAAGTATAGCTATGAGGGAGACCTATTAATGCAAATTGGTACTAAAGGGGTTTACGATACAAGTACAGGAGTTCGAGAAGGTGAACCATTAAACTCATCACAAGAGCTGCTTAATAGGCCTTCGGCTGTAGTTACTGATCCCGAAAATGGAGATATCTATATATCTGATGGCTATGGCAATAGAAGAGTTGTTGTATTCGATGAAAATGGTAACTATCTGAGACAATGGGGTGAGCAATCTGAAGTAGATTATGAAGTTGGAGAGCCAGGAACATTTGCTTGGACAGTTCACTGTATTACGATGAATAATAATGGTGAAATTTATGTTTGCGATCGATATGGAGACAGAGTGCAGGTCTTTAATAAGATGGGTGAATATATTAAGAGTTTCTATATTGGTACAGAAACTCATAGTAGAGGTACCGCTTGGGATGTTGAATTTTCTCCTGATGATGAACAAACATTTATGTACGTTATTAATGGTGGTTGGGAAAAAATTGAAATACTTAATCACGAAACAGGAGAGACATTATCAACTTTTGGTCGTCCGGGACATCAGGCTGGAGCATTTACACATGCACATACTATCGCCGTTGATCATGATGGTAATATCTATATAGCTGAAACAAGTTCTGGAAGAAGAGTTCAGCGATTTAAACTTGTTAATTAATTTATTGCTCTAGAAAAAGAAAAAGCCTGACAAAAAATGTCAGGCTTTTTTTATTTAATCTGTAGATTAAGAAAATCCTAAAAATATATACTAATTTATAGAAGCCTTGAAGGGTTTCTATACTCTCTTAAAAGATAATTATCTGTCCACTCTTCAACTAGTTGATTTAAAAGATCTGGATTTTCAGAAGCTAGATCAAAATGCTCACCAGGATCGACACTTAAATCAAAAAGTTTCCAGGCATCTAGCGTCCAATCGGTATGGAGATTATTAGCATCTAAATCAGGAGCAGTTTCCTTAATAATCTTATAATTACCTTTAATATATGCCCCACTATTATTCCTACTACTAACCCAACCAATGCTTTGATCTGAAGATCTTACATATTCAGCCTGGCCAGTGATATATGGCCAAAATGAATAACCTAAAATATCATTAATTTCTCTATCCTTATAATAACCAGCACCAGGATGCTTCGATTCGGCAATATCTACAAAAGATGGAAGTATATCAACCATGCCCATTAGCTCATTAGTAACTCCTGGATCTATTAATTTTGGAAAATAAATAAAGCCAACCGCTCTAGTGCCTCCTTCTGTAAACCTACTTTTAAAAAACTTAAAAGGAACAGTAGCGGCTTCACCAAAGCCATTGCCATGATCGATAAATGAACCAGGACGACCGAAATTTTCAATACTATTATCAAAAATTTTCCAGCCTCCTGTTGCGTTTCTACCTTGTGGATTTTCTGGATCTAAAGCATGACCAGCAGCTGATGCACCATGATCGCTAACAAACATAATAACCGTATTATCTATTTCACCTGACTCATGGAGAAGATCTATAATCCTACCAGCACTCATATCCATATATTCAACCATTCCAGCATATATTTCTTGAGCCCTAATATGCCTTACTTGTGTTTCAGTCGTTAAACTATCCCAAGCTGCTGCTGTAGGTTTATAATTATCTAACGAGCCTCCCGGAGGAACGACGCCTAATTCTAAGGCTCTTTCGAAACGCTCTTGCTTTAGTACTTCATATCCTTCATCGTATCTTCCATCATATCGGTCTAGCCAATCATCTGGCAAACCTAATGGCCAGTGCGGTGCTGTATATGGCACATAAGCAAACCATGGTGAGTCATCAGAGCTTGAAGAAATATAATCAATCATTCTATCCGTATAATATTCAGTTGCATAAAAATCTTCTGGAAGATCAGCATTTGCCAAAAGCTCTCCATCATCTTGATATAAAAAAGGGTACTGATAAATTTCTTCTTTAAAATGACTATTAGAAGCTCCAGAATTAACAAATGAGCGATCAAATCCTCTTGTTGCAGGATTGTGTCCTACTCTAGCACCTAAATCCCATTTACCAGCCGCAAAAGTTTGATAACCAGCATCTTGCAATAGTTCAGGTAGTAATGCCCAATTCTCACTGACACCAATACCTCGCTCTCCTCCTCTGTAAAGAACGCCATCAAAAATTGACTTAGTATCTTCTATAACATGGTCAGCTATAGAACTAGTCATCATTCTTGCTCTAGTTGCAAGACAGGCTGTTGCAGTTCTAAAGTTTGTCAATCTCATTCCTTCAAAGGCGAGCGCGTCAAGATTAGGTGTAGAAATTTCAGCTCCAAAAGCACCTAAATCACTATACCCCATATCATCAGCAACAATAAAAAGAATATTAGGACGATCATCTTGAGTTACTTCCTGCGTCTGATCTATATTTTCAGAACACCCAAGAATGAATGAAAAAATTAAAAAAATTACAAAAGAGTATTTAAAATGCATAATTCATTCCCTTAATTAATAGCTAAATGCTTAATAAGAAAGAATAACTGTTTAGTACCTAAAAGTCTTACTATATTTAAGTGAAAACTGTGAATAAGTAGAGTTAAACCTTGAAAAGCTATCCAAGGTATTGGCATTATGATCAAAAACAATATAAAAGTCTTCACCAGCTTCCCGATTAAATCTCAGTCTTGTATTTAAACCAACGGTAGAGGATGTATTATCGTACTGCACCGAAGCGTATAGATATAGTCTGTTGGTAAAATTATAGTTTGAAGATAATTGAAATAAACGAGTAGTAAAATTGCCAGCAGGCAAATCAACATCGTAGTTTTTCAAACTACTAGATAATGAAAATTTACTACTTGGCCTCCACCTTAGTGTAGCCTCTACATCATTTCTTTTTCCATTAAAAAAATCTCCTCCTTTTATGACTATCATTGGAGAAAAAGCACTATTTTGAGAAAAATCAGCAGAAACCTCCCAATCATCATATGTATAAGATCCAACTGGTATAATCACTCCTTTAGAAACTTCGAAAGATTCAGTAAGGACTTCTGTCTTCCTATTAACAGCTGTACTGTAATTATGACCAGCACGAGTAATTATTCTTATTGGTCTTAGAAAATTATAATAACTCTCTAACTCACCAGTTTGGTTATTATCATGAGTTTGCGTACTCCAGAACATCTCAGCGCTTCTTAACCAAGGATGATTATTAAAATTTTTACGGTAGCCAGCCCAACTTCTTAATCTCTTATAATTTTTTCTATTAACAAAACCTAAAGCTGGATTATAATTTTTTTCTACCACCTCATGCTCTATTTTACCCCTAAAACCATCTTCGCCTTGAATCCCAAAACTTGCGCCTAGCGTATCTTGCTCCTTATCCACTCCAGAAGTATCTGAAGCTGTGTACCATAAATCTGCATGAACTAACTTAGAGGACAAAATAGAGGTATTTCTATATCTGAAATCAAGACCAGCTACTTTATTATCTAAATTAGATCTTGGGTTACCACTAGTAAATAGTAGACCTAAATTTGATTCATCTAGGACATTTGCCATTACTCTTGCTACAAAAATATCTGTTTTATCAATTGATTCGTCAGCATCTTGTTGAATACCAAGAATTCCAACGTTCCAAGGACCAGACCTGCCGGTGAGTTTTATCCCAGAATTAATATCTATGGGTTGCCCCTTCGCACTTAGTCCTATTTTTCGTGTGAAAAAAGGATTTGCATTACGATTCCATTGATCATAGTTTGCAAAATTAAAGATATCCATATCTTGTAAAAAGAAATCTCTTTTTTCAGGAAAAAAAAGTGAAAACCGTGTGAGATTAAGTTGTCGATTATCTACCTCAGTATCTGAAAAATCAGTATTTAAGGTCAATACACCCGTTAGTGTAGGGTTAAATTTATAAAAAATATCTGCAGATGGCTCTACTGAGCTTTCATTTTTATTCCTAGCAAAATCCTTATTTTGTTTTAAGGAAATAGAAGGAATAATATCTAAACCTAAACCTTGATTAATATCATTGAAGCCTTTAACAACGCCAAAGCTATCTAAATTAAAGTTGCGATCATATTCATTCCAACCAATCCTTTCATTCTTCCTTCTTATCAACCTCACAAAATTGAAGCCCCAATCAGCATTATTAGGATCAAAATTGATAGATTTAAAAGGTATGGCCATTTCTGCAGACCAGCCCCATTCTGTTATTTGTGATTGAGCATACCAAATACCATTCCAGTTGCTATTATTGGTAGTTTTAGTATCAAAAATAGATTCTTGTCTAGTCCCTATTGCATTTAACCAAAAACTATAGCCAGAAGTTTTTTGATTAAAAGGATCAAGCCGAACACCTATGAGATCATCAGTAATAACGCCTGTATTGTGGGTCATTACTCTAGCAATAATTGCACTAGGGTCAGAGTCTTCTAATCTAGCAGCAACATATAGAAAGTCACTATCATAAGTAATATAAAATGTGCTCTTTTCAGTAGGCTCTGTTAGATAGGCAGGGTCTATCTGAATAAAATCGTTAATAATAGTTGCACTTTCCCAAACCTCATCGTTAATGTCGCCATCAATCACTGGCGGTGTCTCTGTTCTATTAATATCTGCTACTTTTAATGACTCGCCGTTCTGTGAAAAAGCTGGTGAAATAAATAAAAATAAAATCGATGCTTTAATTAATTTCTTAAGGCTTATAAGATAAGAGATAGTTTCATTCTTAAAAGAGAGCATGAAGTATAAAAATAACATTATTTTTTTCGGAGTAATTATTTGTTTCGTTCTATCTGGTTTTGCCGCCCTATTATACCAGACAGCGTGGATGAGGCAATTCTCTGTTATTTTTGGAACCTCGGAACTAGCTGTTGCTACAATCCTTTCAGCCTATATGGCTGGACTTGCCTTAGGAGCAGCAATAGCTGGTAAATATATTAATAAAATAACTCGGCCTATTCTATTTTACGGAATTCTAGAAGCAGCTATAGCCATTAGTGCTCTATGCGTTCCGCTTTTAATGGGGTTAGCAAGTTTGCTATATATTAACTTTTTAGGTAACCAGCTATCGCCAGGTGATGCTAGCGGTCTTGGTCAATCAATGTTTTATCTTATAGTTGCTTTTCTAGTACTGATTATTCCAACTGGATGTATGGGAGCAACTCTTCCATTATTAATAAAGTATGTTGTAAAAAGTGAAGATCAAATTGGATCTAGAGTAGGAATGCTTTATGCCATGAACACGGCTGGAGCAATTGGTGGAACAACGGCAGCAGGATTTCTGTTACTCCCCTTACTTGGCTTATCGGGTACAATTTGGGTAGGAGTAGGAATTAATATTTTAGTTTTTTTTATAGCAGCTGCAATTGCCAGCTTAATCAAAACACAAACAAACGATAATATTTCCAGTCCTAAAAAAACTGATATTAAAATTAAACTTGATAGCACTACAAGCTATCGATGGATACTACCTTTAATGCTTTTATCTGGAATGGCTACCTTTACATATGAGGTGTTATGGACCAGATTGCTGGGTCACATCCTCGGAGGAAGTGTTGCTGCATTCTCAACTATGTTAGCTAGCTTTCTTTCAGGAATAGCGATTGGGAGCGCTATTGCATCAAGATTTTCAAAAACAAGAGATGGCTCTGTGAAGATCTTCATTTATATCCAATGCTTAATCGCCGCTACATCTATACTAATATATCAATACTTTAATTATATTGATTCTAGCTTTGGTCTAACAAATAATATCTTTATAGCCCTTACTATTCTATTACCTGCCACTTTGTTTATTGGAGCAACTTTCCCACTTGCGGTTAGAATGTTAGCAGATAATAAGAATGTGGCAGCTCAAGCTTCTGCAAGGGTATATGCATGGAATACCTTCGGTGCTATAGCTGGTGCAGCAATTGCTGGATTTTTCCTAATCCCATTACTTAAATATGAAGGCGCAATAAAATTAGCAGTTAGCGCTAACCTATTTATTGCACTATTTGCCTCTCTTTTTATCCTGAAAAAGAAAAAAACATATACTTTATCTGTCAGCATTATTTTCCTAATTGCTCTAATTGCCTATAGACCAAGTATGCCTGAAAATATTCTAAGAACATCTCCAATTGTTGATAAGAGCGAAGGAGAAATCATTTACTATGATGTAGGTAGATCTGCAACTGTTATTGTTTTTGAAGAGGATGGTTTTTTTAATCTTCGAACTAATGGACTACCTGAAGCTGGAACAGACTTAAAAGGTGCGCCTCCATCAAAAAATAGTCAACAACTTTTAGCTACCATGCCAGTACTAGCAAGACCTGATACATCAGAAATGCTTATTATCGGTTTTGGTGCAGGTGTTGCAGTTGAAGGCGTTCCATCTACCGTAAATAATATTGATGTTATCGAGCTAGAGCCTAAAGTAATTGAAGCAAACAAAATTATTGGTAACAGAAGAGCTGTAGACCCATTAAAAGATAATCGAGTAAATATAATTACTAACGATGCTAGAAGCGCACTTGCCCTAACCACAAAAAAATATGATGCTATTGTTTCTCAACCATCACATCCTTGGACTGCTGGTGCCTCTCATTTATATACTCGAGAATTTATGAGCTTAGCTAAAGAACACCTAACTACTGATGGTATTTTTCTACAATGGATGAATAGTCAGTTCTTAAACGAGGATCTCTTAAAGAGTCTTTGTGCAACTATGCTGGATGTCTATAGATATGTTAGGGTATATCAATGGTCACCTGAAGTTTTATTTTTTCTAGGATCTCAAAGACCAATCAATCCTGAGTACAATATGAGTATATCAGGTAGGCCTCTAATAGATGATCCACTTCATTACCTTGAAAGAGGAATAGGATCTGTAGAAGATTTAGTAGTGGCGCTAAACATGGACCAAGAAAATATCAAAGAGTTTTCTAAAGGCGCAAAGCTATTAACAGACAATATGAACCTTATGGCGACCGAATCTAGCCGAGCACAAGAGAGAGGAACCGCATTAAATTATAGAGATTTAGAAGATTTGTTTTTGCCTTACGATCCATTACTTCAAAGTAATAGCTTCATTCATAACAATTTTCCTATTGAACTAGAGTTCTCCTATATTGCAGAAAGATTAGAAATTTTAGGTAATAAAAAAAGAGCAGTTAATTTAGGAAACGCTTTAGAAGAAAAAAATCTAAGCCAATCTTTATTAGTTATTGCATTAGGCCTTAGCAGACAAGGACAAAGAAAAGAATCGCAAGAACTACTAAGAAGATCATTAGAAGCTGATCCAACAAATGATCAAGCTCGCTTTAATCTTATAAAGCCATGGCTAGCCGAAATAAATGAGCCAGATACTCCAGATTATATAAAAGATGCCGCTAGTCAAATTACAGGATCAGGAGCAGCTGTTATAAATGGATGGCAGGCTATTATAGAAGGAAATTATAATTTCTTAGTAGATTCTGATGAATTAATTGCAGCTACTAAACCAACTGACCAATGGTATCTAGAATCAATTAAACTCAGAGCTGATTGGCGAATAAAAGTTAATAATCCTGAATACCAACCAGCTCTTTCTAGAGAAGCGAGAAGAATAATTGATAGCGCTATAACGATTATTGATGATGTAGATCTTTATGGTTTAAGAATTGCAGCATCTTATGTTGCTGAAGATACCCCGGAAATACTAGAGACCTCAAGGAGGTTAATATACATTATTAGGAATGAAATTAATCTCGTAAAAAATGATCTGTATGACATCCCTATAGAAGATATTGATAGGAAAATTATTCAAATCGAAGCGCTTAAAATTGTTTTAAATGAAATGATAGAAAGTCAAAACACTGATATAAATAATATAGACAGTATACAGAACTCTTTGGATGAAGTCTTAGAAGAGCTTGCAGACCTTAAGTTAATAGTATAAATGTTTTCTAAAAGGCAAGTTATTAAGGATCTAATACTAATCGGCGGCGGTCACAGCCATATAAAAGTTATAAAATCTTTTGGTATGGATCCAATACCTGGAGTTAGACTAACTTTAATTAATCCTGATACATATTCACTTTATTCAGGTATGTTGCCAGGAATTATCTCAGGTCACTATACTTTTGATGAAGCTCATATTGATCTAATAAAATTAACTAGCTTCGCTAATAGCAGATTCATAAAAAGCAAAGTTATAGGAATAGAACCAGAAAAAAATAAAATCTTATTAGAAGGTCGTCCTCCTTTATTCTATGATCTACTTTCAATAAATGCTGGATCTGGTTCAAATTATGAAAATATCAATGATATTAGAAATACAGCAATAACAGTAAAACCAATCAACCAATTTTTATCAAAATGGGAACATATTAAGCGTAAAATTAATAATTCTAAAAACGAAAGAAAGATTGCATTAATAGGAGGTGGGGCCGGAGGAGTAGAAATTATATCCGCTATGAGGCACTCTTTAAGTAGAAATAATCAATTAACTTTATTTACAAAAGAAAATCGGATATTAAAAGATTTTCCAAAAAGAACAATTCATAAATTTGAATTACATTTTAAAAAAAATAATATTAAGATTTTAACTAATACAGAAATCAAAAAAATAAATGGTGATTGTATTGTTGATAGTGAAAATAAAGAACGCATTTTTGATGATATTTTTTTAGTAGCAAGAACTTCAGGACCTGAATGGCTTAAAAAAACAAACTTAGATTTGGATGATGAAGGTTTTTTAGCTGTTAATGATCAACTTCGCTCCATATCTAAAAACAATATTTTTGGGTCCGGCGATATAGTAAATATTGATAAGTATAACCTTAAGAAATCAGGCGTTTATGCAGTAAGACAGGGAGACGTATTAAGTAAAAATCTTAGAAATACACTACTCAAGAAGGATTTAAAGAAATTTAAACCGCAAAGAAGCTTCTTATCAATCATTTCTATGGGCGAAAAGAAAGCTATTGCCTCTAAATATTCTTTTTCAATTCAAGGAAAATGGGTATGGAATTGGAAAAATCATATTGATCAAAAATTTATAGCAAAATTTTCTAATTTTCTTATAAATAGTATGACTAGTAATGAAAAGATTCCTCAAATTCTCCTCACTGAAGAAGTAAAAAAACTTAGTGATGACATTAGATGTGGTGGATGCGGGGCTAAAGCTACTAAAGAAATACTTAATTCATCTCTACATAATCTAAATATTCGAACAAGAAAAGATGTGATATTAGGACTAGAAAGTCCTGATGATGCTTCAATTATAAGGGTGCCTGAAAATAAATTATCTGTCATATCTGTAGATTTTTTTCCCCCTATGCTGTCAGATCCATACTTATTTGGAAAAATAACAGCTCATCATTGCTTAAGTGATCTTTATGCAATGGGTGCTGAGCCTCAATCAGCTATGGCCATTGTGAATTTACCCTTATGGCCTGAAAAAAAACTCTCTGAAGAACTTGAGTCTATGCTACTAGGAGCTATTGACGTCTTTAATAACGAAAATACTCAATTAATTGGAGGTCATACTAGTGAGGGAGAGCAGTGTATTTTTGGTTTCTCTGTCAATGGATTAATTGATGAAAACAAAGTCTTAAATAAGTCTAAACTCAATAAAGGTGATGCTTTAATTTTAACCAAGGCTATCGGAACTGGGACAATACTTGCAGCTAATATGAGAGCGAAAGCAAAAGGGCTATGGGTAGACAAAGCAATAGAATCTATGCTGACTTCAAATAGAAAAGCGGTCGATATAATTATGAGTCATGGTGGCACTGCTTGCACAGACATCACTGGCTTTGGACTAGCTGGTCACCTACTAGAAATGCTTGAAAGAAAAAAACTAAAAGCTAATATCAATCTCTCAAATATTCCAATACTTGATGGAGCAGAAGAAGCTATTTCAAAAGAAATATTCTCAACGTTACAAAATAAGAATGAAAATTTTTCTGCTCATATAAATGATCATTCTAAACTTGCTCAATTGCCAAGTTATAAATTACTTTTTGATCCACAAACAGCTGGTGGGCTACTAGCTGGTATTCCTAAAAATCAAGCTGAAGGCTGTTTAAATGATTTGGCTAATAATGGCTACATAAACGCTAAAGAAATTGGATACGTTGTAGAACAAATAAATCAAGAAAATAAAATTAATGTTATAAAATAAAAAATCCGCCCTAATTAAAAAAACTAGGGCGGATATATCCTAAGTAAATTAACTTAAATACTAATTACCAAAATAGTGTTGGTATCTAACATAAGACTCTCTTGGTCTGTTAAGATTAACGGCTGCATTACCATTACCAGTAGAAAAAGAGCCATTAGAAGAATAAACTTCATTCGTAGCATTTCTCACGCCAAATGTAACTGACCAATCTTCATCTGCACTGTTATGAGTGGTATTAAAGTTAGCAATATTATAAGCGTCCTCTCTCATTAACATATGAGGCTCAAACTTAAACCTTTGGGCATCCATATGAATATAATCAATTCGAGTAGTAATATTACCACCTCCACCTAAAGGAAGACGGTGAGTTATACCAAGCGTATAATTATTTTCAGGAGCATAAGGAAGCACTGCTTCTGCGAGTGGAGTACAAACCGTAGTAGGACAGTTAGCCTTTGATACTAATGGTGTTGATAGAGTAGCGTCAGTATAGCCAGGTCCGTACCACAAGTAATTGCCTGATTGCATAGCATTACCAACTAGCGAATCAACCTTTGCATCTAATAGGCCGACAGTAGCATCAATACGTAGAGTATCACTAACAATCAATAATGCTTCTAGTTCAGCACCAGTTAAAACGCCCACACCAACATTCTCAATACCTGTTCCCCCAGCAAATAATCCTGCAGGTCTAGCGTTAACCTGCATATCATCATAGGTAGAATTAAATATCGCACCATTTAATCTTAAGGCGCCGCCAAATAAATCAGCTTTAGCACCAATCTCATAATTTGTTACATATTCAGGCGCGAAAGCTGGCATAGGTTGAGGCATCCCTTCAGGGAAACGACTAGCAAAACCACCATCACGGAACCCTTTAGCAAAAGAACCATAAATCATAGCAGTATCACTAATATCATAAACTAAACTCAGCATAGGATCGGTTTGTGTCCATGAAGCTGAACCTACTGCCTCTTCACAAATATCCCTAACTTTATCTCTTTCAATCCTTCCATCTCCATTTGAAGTTGGACCTCCTGCTGGTTGAGGCTTGCTTGCATCTGCTGGGCAGTAGTCCCGATGAATAGTTACATCAAATGTTTTATCATCAGTTGTTGATCTAACTCCGCCGGTTAAGTGAAGCCTATCTGAAATATGATAGGTTAACTGTGCAAAAACAGCATTAGAGGTATTATCGATGTCTCGAACAACACGCTGGAATTTTAAACCGCCTGCATCATCGTGTACTGCGTTCATACCACTCATTCCGGTATAAACAGTACCTGGATGATAGCTCGTGTTTTGCTTACGGCCTTGAGTTACCCACGCGCCATTTACACCAATTATCGATACGACCTCAGTACCTGTTTCTTTGAAATGATATATACCAGTTGTGTAATCCAACCTGCCATCCATGGCTTGGCCGGTCAACTGTATCTCTTGCGATCTTCCATCTTGGTGGAAATCATCATTAATATTAGAAAATATAGGAATTGGGCTATAATCATGATCATTCATAAAACTTGATTTAAAGCCGCGATAAGCTGTAATCGACCTTAATGTACCTAATGAAGTTTCTGTTTCTACTGTTAAGGCAGTACCATAGGTAGTTAGCCAATTTTCAGGTGTATAATCCTTATTGCCATTAACATCATAGAAAATAGCACCTGTTTCATAAACATCTACACCAGGATTATGCACTTCTCCATAACAAAGCGGATTTGTATTTCTACCTTCCGCTGTTGCACAAGCTGCAACTCCTGAGAAAGATGCACCACCCATAGGCGTTCCAACATTCCACCAGTTACCTTGCATCAAGATAGAAACAAATTCGCCTGTTGCAGTACCATCAGCACTATAAAGCGCTGCCGGAACTAAAGGAGCAGGAGCTGCCTTATTATGAGACCAATCTCCAGTAAGATTAACTCTTAAGCTATCTGCTGGTGCAAATTCTAACTGGGCACGAACAGCGCTCGTATTATCATCACCTAACCAAAGATTATCATAGCTAGTAGCCTTAACGTATCCACCTCTACTTCTTTGCATGATAGATACTCTAGCTGCTAAGTCATCTACAGCTTCTATAGGAAGATTAAATGAAGCTCTAAGATTCCCATAACTGTTCTCACCAAATGAAAGACTTACTTTTGATTCAAAAGCTTCAGGATTAGGCCTTTTCGTCACTAGGTTAACTGCTCCTGCTAAAGTATTTCTCCCAAAAAGCGTTCCCTGTGGACCTCTTAGCACCTCCGCTCTTTCAAGATCAACAAGATCCATCATGCTTCCAATTGATCTGGCTACGTAAACACCATCAATATAAATACCGACCGCAGGGTCTGTGTTAATAACGAAGTCTGATTGACCAACACCACGCATAAAGATAGTTGGTGAAGCTGTTAAGCCGCTAGTTTGAGATGACGATTCAATCATAACATTTGGCGTTGCCTGTGCTAAATCATTAACACTCAAAGCGCCACGCAGATCAATCTCATCAGCAGTAAATGCAGTAACCGCTATTGGAGTATCCTGAAGTGATTCTTCTCTTCTTCTGGCAGTTACAACAATCTCTTCAATAGCAAAAGCACCACCCGTAGCTTGCTGGGCGTTTACTTGATGCATTGAAATGAAAGGAAGTATAGCTAGAAAAGAAATGATTAATAGTCTTATTATTATCAATTTAATTCCCCTATTGTATTTTAAAAAATAATTTTAAGTCATGCTTATATCTAACTAAAAGTACTAATCTTATTAAATATCGCCTTCATATAGTAAACAAAGCTTTGAATAGCTAAATAAAATTATAATATATTTAGACTTAATAAAGATCTATAAATATTTGAAATAATTATCTCATATCTTTATTTAAAGCTAAGTAAACTACCTCGCCTTCTACAACAGTCATAACAGAATAAAGCTCTTCTATTTCATCTTCTGGCACAACCATATAGTCA
>MDTB01024293.1_pt1 | contig 18321 bp, 17 predicted proteins | sample 811161 | NCBI WGS metagenome assembly MDTB01 (sample SAMN05326650, study PRJNA326480) | marine metagenome | isolation source: seawater | place: Mediterranean Sea | collected 2009
AAGTCCCGCGACTTCCGGTTTAGCTGCCGGATTTACTTTTGTAGCTTGTCCTGCTGCAACAAGAGTTTTCTCAGCAAACGCTCCGATACCTAAAGCCGGAGAGAGTTCCTTGCCATCGAGTTTCATTTTCTGTGTTGCGTTATGAGTAGAAAAACAATTCCATGGTCGTCCTCTTCGGCAAGATCTGCAATGTCCACATACAGCTCGCCAATTTAGGATTACAAAGTCACCCACAGTTAGGCCAGTGACACCTTCACCTACTTCTTCTACAAGGCCGGCGGCTTCATGACCCAGCAGGAATGGGAACTCGTCGTTGATAGCTCCTTCTCTGTAATGCAAATCCGTGTGGCAGACTCCACATGCTTTCACATCAATCAGGACCTCGCCTGGGCCAGGATTCGGAACTTCAATCGTTTCGATTGCAACAGGGTCTCCTTTACTTTTGGCAATAACCCCTTTTACTTGATGTGCCATTACACAACTCCTTAATAGTTCCTTTCACAAAAACTACACCCACTGGTGTGGAGCTTCCCAAATCAGCTAATTGAAAAATCTTTCCGATTTGGTTTATATTTCGAACCTGTAAATATTTGTATTTCGTTGGACAAAACCCAAACGACTGTAAAGACGATTTGCAGCTTCACGCGATGGTCGTGAAGTTAAATCCACAGTTTTAGCCCCAAGTCGTTTAGCAATATTTATCGCCTCTTGATTTAAGGCTTCTCCAATACCTTTATTTCGACATTTTTCATCAACGACAACATCTTCAATCCAGGCTCTTTTACCAGTTGGGATACTAAAAGTAATCAAAGTTAATGAGCCGACTATTGCTCCATCAATAAAAGCAGCGATAAGTATTGAAGAGTCAGAAGCAACTATTTCTTCCAAAGTCGAACGATCTGGTGGTGGATTAGAATCTGACAACTGTGGAATCAAGCGGGTCATAGCTGAGACCAGTTCGTCATCAACTTTTTCTATTTCGTGAATTTCAATATTTTTTTCAGTCATCTAATACAAGCTTAGATTACAAATGTTAGGTCGCGCGCGAGCTCATATCCGATAGCCTCCGATTCAATGGCTTCAAAATTTATCCAATGGAATAATAAGGAACTTCTGGAAGATCTCGATGATCCCGTAGTAATAGCTGCTTTCGAGGGTTGGAATGATGCAGGTGAAGCCGCAACAAGTGCAGTGAAATACTTCTTAGACCGTTTCAATGCAATAAAAATCGGGACTATTGAATCAGAAGAATTTTTCGACTTCACAATTTCTCGTCCTGTAATTGAAATTCCTGATAAGCAACGCGAAATAATCTGGCCTGCGACAGAGATACACGTAGCTAAAATGTCTGACTCTAAACACGACTTGGTAATTATTGTCGGACATGAACCGCAACTTCGTTGGCGAACATTCACAGATCAAATAATAGAAATTGCTTCAATAAGCAAAAGTCACATGGTGACAACTGTCGGTTCACTTCTAACTGATATACCCCATAGTAGGCCTGTAAAAGTTTTTGGATCCTCCGACGATTCTGATTTAGCACAGAGACTAAATCTTCCTCCTTCAACATATGAGGGGCCGACAGGAATAGTAGGAGTTGTAAACAGTGTTCTACGTGAAAAAGGAATGCCTACTATGTCGCTATGGGCTGGTGTCCCTTCCTACGTTTCAGGAGCTAACTCCCCTAAGGCAGCTCTTGCACTGGTTGAAAGATTGGCAGAGGTCCTTCAAATAGGAATTGCCTGCACCGATTTGGAGATAGCTTCTGCAGCTTACGAAAGACAAATAAATGAACTAGTTGCAGAGGACATGGATACGGCTGAGTATGTGAATCAGCTTGAAGAGGATTTCGACAATAAATCAGAAGTTGAAGAACAAGATGGTAATCCTGAATTGCTAGTCAGCGAAGTTGAAGACTTTCTGAGAAATCAGACTGGGCAAACATAAAATTCTTAGAATCTAGATAAGACATAAAGAGTTCTTTTTAATCATTCTCGTCTAACCAAACTGGGTCACGGGGCTCATCGAACATTACTTCTACATTTTCACCTCTGATGGCTGCAAATGCATGCGAAGCCCAGCGTTGTGGTGAAACTGTTCCTTCAGGTAACGAATCTTCACTGAAAAACCCAACATCACGACACTCTAAAGGGTGAGGTTTCAAAGTTCCTCCAGTCTTTCGACAGAGAAAAACAAGAGAATAAAGAGGTATTCCGGTGAAACCCAGTCTCATACCGTCGAGAATCGAAATAGGTTTAATGACTTCACATTCGATACCAGTCTCTTCTGCAACCTCCTTAACCACCACTTCCGAAGCTGAATAACCAACGTCAGCCCAGCCAGTTGGATAAAGCCATCTTCCTGAATCTGCTCTTTGAATAAGCAGAATCTCCCCGTTCTCATTCCCAACAACAGCGCCAACAGTCACTTTTGGTGTCACATAACCTGGTGTTCCTTCAATTACTGAATCAAGCCAACTTTCATATAATTCATCAGAAGTTAAACCGTTGCCTTCAGCATGCTGTTTAATGTCTGCGGCTACTTTTAGAATCTCTTCATACCTTTCACGTTCATATAAAACTTCGGTGAATCCAAGTCCTGTTCGGGCGATACCTGCAATGGTTTCCGCCCATCTCAATAGATCCTGTTTGCTCGCTGCTTCTGAAGGTGTTTCAGACATACAACCAAGGTAGGGCAATAAGAACGATTAGTCACATTAAAATCTATAAATCAGCTCAGGAATAACACCCAAACTGAAAACGCGATCCCTGCTAATGCCAGAACAATCATGGTAGCGATTCCAGACCTCGGCAACCGACCGTCGCTGTCGCTCGGCAACCGTCGCCGCACTATTTGAAGAAGGCGGTCGGCCCAGGCGACGTCTCTGCTGAGAATACCGAGACCGATAGCGACAACCAACAGACCGGGCCCAGGTAGCGGCACCAAAATGACGCCAAGAACTGTTATCAACGATCCTAAAGCGATGCGGAAGAGACGGGTGACAGCACCACGGCGAGCTTCTTCCCGAGTTTCTTCGCGGTATCCGGTCTCGAATTCTGCCTCAATCGCCGCTTCTTCGAAACGGTTCTCTTCTTCACTCACCCAGGTGTCCCTTTCCCTTAAGGATAGTCCATCTCAATAAATCCTGTTTGGTCGCTACTTCTGAAGGTCTTTCATACATGCAACCAAGGTATGGCAATAAGGATAATTAGCCACATAAAAATTTATAAATCAGTCGTTAACCAGCGCAAAACTGCCAATTCAATTTCTTCCAGATGATCGAGGTCTTGGATTTTTCTCCCCTTCGCATCAAGTACATAAAATGCGTCAACAACATCTGAACCAAGAGTTTGTACTCGAGCCCTAACAATGTTCAGATCAAGTTCAGCGAAAGCTCTTGTAATACGATAAAGAACCCCAACACCATCAGGGCAACTCACCTCTAGAACTGTCGCAAAGTCAGAAGTCAAGTTATCTACCTCAACTTTCGGTTCGAAGGGTTTTGCACTAGTAGAAGCCGAAGTATAAATCCGCGAACGTTCACCAAGCCGAACTGCTAGATCCAGTCGGCCATCTAATGCAAGTTGCACCTGTTGGGAAATCTCTTCCCATTTCGGAAGATCATAAGATTTTTCAGCAACTGAGAAAACCGATAGAGCTCTCCCATCTTCTGAAAATGCGTCCGCGCCTATTACGTCATGCCCGTTGAGTGCCAGGACACCTGCAATTTTTGAAAATACACCAGGCCTATCATTGGTTATTACAGTTAATTCAAATTGGTCACCCGAGAAAACTTCCTCTCCAGTGAGCATTACGTCAAGTTGTTTTTGACTAGGGAAACCAGCTTCAACAACATCATCAATGTCGCCACCAGATAAGACATGCTGTACACGCGTTACTAATTCCCTGACAAGACCAGCTTTCCAAGTGCTCCAAGCGGAGGATCCTGTAGCAATAGAATCAGCTTCGGTGAGTGCATCTAAAAGAGAAAGAAGAGAAAGAGTTTTTACCGCACTTGCAACAGATTTAATTGTCCCATCGTCATCAAGATCGCGCCTTGTGGCTACATCCGGCAAAAGAAGATGATGTTCAATCATGCCAACCAACAATTCAACATCATTATTTTCATAGCCCATTCTTTTAGCAATATTCTCAACTAACTCCATTCCTACTTCCGTATGGTCGCCTGGGTAACCTTTACCGATGTCATGGAGCAGAGCGCCTAGGACTAAAAGGTCCGGCTTAGATACAGTTTCTGTTAATCCCGCCGCTATTGAAACTGTTTCTAATAGGTGACGGTCAACTGTAAATCGGTGATAGGCGTTTCGCTGGGGTTTTGAACGGCAAGATTCCCACTCTGGAATAAGGTGTGCGAATAATCCGTACTGGTCTAAATCTTCAATTATTGGAACTGCATCAGGACCGGACATTAAAAGTTCAATTAATAACTCCCTTGCTTCTTCGGGCCAAGTCTGCGGCATTTCTGTTTTGCTTTCTGCCAGCTTTTCCAAAGAGACTCTCTCCAAATAGGCGCCACATTTTGTTGCAGTAACAGCCGCTCGTAAAGGCAAAAATGGATCCGTCATATCAGCTTTTTGTGTCAGTCCTAATCGACCGGTATCTAAATCAAGATCTGGGGCAATCCCTCTGTTGCGTAACTTACTTAGAGATTTCCTTATAGGTCTTGACTGTCTAATCCGTTCAATGCGTCTTGCCGCACCGTCTCCTGTCCATGTGATTACTCTTGCTGCATTTGCAACAGCACCCATCAATTCGTCAGCATTTTTATATTTCAATTGTTCAGCTACCTCGTCCTGAAGCTCTAACAAAAGTCGATCTGATCGTTTTCCAGTTACTCTGTGTAGTTCCACACGCACTGATAAGAGCGTTTCCACGGCATCGAGAAGGACTGTTGATTCAGAGGTAATCAAAATTGGTTCTGCAATCTCCATCCATTGCAAAATATGCGCGTCTCTTAATCCTCCCCTTCCTTGCTTCAATTCAGGTTCCAAAAGGAAAGCAACTTCGCCGTACTGCTTGTAACGGTCTTCGACTGTTGATCCAAGCTCTTTCAAATATTTACGGAATCTTTCAATCCATTGCTCTTGAGCTTTTTCAGCTAATAAATCAACAATCTCATTGTCTCCAGCGATAGATCGCGATGAAAGTAAACTCGTTGCTGTTTCAAGGCTTGATTCCGCGAGACTAAGAATCTCTTCTTGTGTGCCTACTTGATGTCCAAGTTTTAATCCTGCATCCCACAATGGGTACCAGATTTTCTCGGCTATGGGTAAAACGTCAACTGATTGATCATGTATTAATAAGACATCAATATCGCTGCCTGGGCATAGTTCTTTTCTTCCATACCCTCCTATCGCACAAACAGCTATCTCAGATGGAGAACCCGCCGCTTCAAAAATCTCTTCTATGAATTGATCGACCCGTTTTGTTAGTTCTGCGCAAAAAACTGAGCCTGTAGTGGAACCTTCCAAAAGCAGGTCATCAATAAAGAGACCTTTCATTTACTGAAAGTTCTAATCGTTATAAGCCGATTCTGCATGTAAAGCTCGATCCAAACCAGTTTGCTCAATCTCACTTTCAACTCTAAGCCCAATTGTGGCATCAATGATTTTTACTATTACCAAAGTGGCAATAAAAGATAAACCGATCACTGACAACATTGCCACCATCTGGTCAAGGAGCAGCTCTATGCCTCCACCAAAGAACAGTCCGTCATCAAAATCCCCTCCGGAAATTGCACTCGAATCAGCGAAAAGTCCGAGCAAGAGTCCTCCTGTTAGTCCCCCTACGCCATGTATACCAACTACATCGAGACTGTCATCGTAGCCAAAGCGGTTTTTCAACGAGATGGCGAAATAACAGACAGCCCCTGCGACAAGACCAAATACTATACTCGCCAATCCGCCGACGAATCCCGCAGCTGGTGTAATAGCCACAAGTCCGGCCACGATTCCTGAAGCCATACCTAAAGAAGTAGCATGTCCACCTTTTAATTTTTCTACTATAAGCCAGCCGATCAATCCCGATGATGCAGCAACAAACGTATTTACAAGAGCTTGAACAGCTTGACCATTTGCGGCTCCTGCAGAACCTGCATTGAATCCGAACCATCCAAACCAAAGAATTGCTGTTCCAATTAAAACCATTGGCATGTTGTGTGGAGGAGATACTTCTTTAGGCCAACCTCTTCTCTTTCCTAAAACCAATACGAAGGCTAAAGCCGCTACTCCAGAATTTAAATGAATAGCTGTACCTCCAGCGAAATCAAGTGCTCCGTTGCCATCATGCCAACCGCTGTAAACCCAATAAGTCGCAGGGCAGTATACGAGTAGCAACCAAATCGGTACGAAAACCACCCAAGCTGAGAACTTCAAACGGTCAGCTACTGCTCCAGATATCAAAGCTGGTGTTATTGCAGCGAATGTCATTAGAAAAGCAACAAAAATGAGACTTTCTGCATCTCCATTGAGCCCCTTCAAACCAATGGAATCGAAATTACCTATCCACTCTCCTCCAAAGAAGCCACTCCCATCAGGACTATTTCCTATTGAGTAACCAAGAAGCACCCAGACGATAGGGACTATACCTACACAGTACATGTTCATCATGAACATGTTCAGAACGTTTTTACTCCTTGTCATGCCTCCATAAAAAAGTGCTAAACCAGGGATCATGAAAACGACTAAGGCGGTTGATATCAGCATCCATGCGTAATCTCCGGAATCCATTTGCGACCTCCTTTTTAAACAAAAAACACAAAGTTGCAAAAAGAATACTTTGAACTTCTCAGCCAAATCGCAAGAAAAAGTGTTTTAATACGCTGTTAGTTGAGTTTTAATACGCCGTTAACAAGAGACTGGAAATCGTGAAAAAACTTCGATCTTGGTAAAACTTTTTCGCAACCGGCTTTTTCAGCTGCAGCAATAATTTCTTTATCAACATGAGAAGCAAAGCCTAAAATTTTAGAATCGATTTTATGTAAAACCTCTAAAACTTCTGATTTAGACAAGTCGACCACTGCAAGGTCAACTTCTATATCAATAAGTTCAGAGACTTCTTTGACGAAACAAATGTCTGGCATCGCCAAACGTAATTTTGATTGGTCCATTAAATCAGGGACAAACGCTACAACTGAGACGGGGTTAAGTGCTATTTCGTCAAAATCGCATTCAGTAATGTGGTCTTCACCCATTCGCCAAATGATCCAAAGCGTCGTCAATGTCAGAAACCATCCCCGTGTAAAAGGGGCCAAAATCTGCGTAAACAGCTGAGGCTTCATCGAATCGCATCGTGTACACGACTTCTTTGAGGTCATCTGGGTTTTCTGCAAATAATGTCACCCCCCACTCGTAGTCATCAACCCCAGTGGATCCGGTCACTACCTGCAGAACACGGCCAGCAAAATTTCTACCTGAACGTCCATGCTCGTGCATTTGAGCTGACCGCTGTTCATAAGGAAGCGTGTACCAATTAGCCTCAGGATCACGTCGTTTAGACATCGGATAGAAACACCAAGCTGTTTTGTTTTCAGGGGGAAGCTTTGGGTAAAGACGGGCTTGTTTCATTTCTTCTGGAACGCCTGCTGCATACTCAGAGATTTCTGTTAATGAAAAATAGCTATCTACGACTTTTAGGCCAGCAGAGTCTACTGAGCTTTGGAAATCACGTAGATCCCAAAGATCTTCACCTAAGACCATCAATGCCAGATCTGCTTTATGACCCAGGATCATGGCAACAACAACTTGTAGACCTTTGTCAAGAGCTTCTGAAACCGTTTTTTTAACTTCTTCTGAATCTACTGAACTTTGATACTTGCAGAAAAGATGCAGTACTCCTAGTCCTTCTGATGGTTTCAATGATAAATCCATTCTTTGAGTCTACGGAAGCTAGTCGTATCTAACTCTAAGAATAAAGATTGATCCGGTTCTCACGAGCGAAACCACCTAGTTGCAATCCTGCTGCCTTTGCGGTGTCCACCGCAAGTGCTGACGGTCCACTAACAGCAATCAAACAAGCGAACCCTCCAGCCCAAGCTTTCTGAACCATCTCAAAAGAAGCTCTACCACTCACCCAAAGACCCAAGTCGTTTGCTGGTAGGGAATCCTCCAAATAAAGGTGTCCTACGATCTTGTCAACGGCATTATGTCGACCTATATCCTCACGAATAACAATGCTTCTACCAGATCGGTCAAAAGCCATTGCGGCATGAACAGCGCCAGTCGCGCCAAAAAGATCTTGTTCTTTTTGGATGTTATCCGCGACAGAAGTAAGAGTATCTATATCAAAAGCTTCTGAAACTAAAGGCTCTAAAGACTTCAAAAGATTTTCAATAGCTTCGACTCCACAAATTCCACATGACGACGAAGCCGGTCCAAGTCTCGAAACTGGCTTCGGAGCAAGACCATCTGTATCTACGGTTACGTCATTAAATTCCGCTTCTAATGCAGTTGACTGCCCGCAATATCGAATCGATTTAATCTTTGCTTCATGAAGTAGTCCTTCAGTAAGACAAAACCCTGCTGCAAGTTCAAAATCATTTCCCGGAGTCCGCATAGTGGTACCTATGAGTTCTCCATCAAGTCGAATAGAGATCGGCTCTTCAACGATCACTTCATCTGGAACCCGCTGACTCTTTCCAGATTCTATTTTTTCGGTAAAAACTTTGACTGTTCTACCACGAGCGGTCACGATTTTCCTCCAAATAGATAGCAATGTTTAAATAAACACTATTGTCAAAAGACACATAAAATTACTTTTTTATATGTCTTTAACAAACAAATACCAGCGTTTCGAAGCTATTCTCTAGCAAATTGCTCATATTCCGTTTTTAGCCTAAGAGTATTAAAGCAGAGGGGGAAAATGAATAGAAATGTAATAATCACGTGTGCAATAACTGGTGCGGGTGACACAACCAACAAGAGTGAACACGTGCCGGTGACTCCTGAACAAATCGCAGATTCTGCGATTGAAGCCGCAAAAGCAGGTGCCACAATTGTCCATTGCCATGTCAGGGATCCAGAAACTGGAAAAGGGTCAAGAAATCCGGACTACTACGAAGAGGTAGTTAACAGAATAAGGGAAAAAGATAATCAAGTAATCATAAATTTAACCGCCGGTATGGGTGGAGATTTGGTTATAGGTCCTGACAACGACCCAATGGATTTTGGAGAAGGAACAGATCTTGTGGGAGCGCAAGAAAGACTACAGCATGTAGAAAGAATACGCCCTGAGATTTGTTCACTGGACTGCGGCTCACTCAACTTTGGTGACACTAATGAGGTCTATATTTCAACTCCAGAAATGCTTAGAGAAATGACCCAAAAAGTTAGGAGTCTGGGTGTACGTCCTGAACTAGAAATTTTTGATACCGGAAATCTTTGGTTTGCTGAAACAATGATCGCTGAAGGTCTACTTGATCCCCCTTTCTGGATCCAACTGTGTCTCTCCATCCCATATGGGACACCCATGGATATTGGAATCCTTCATGCAATGGTCAATCGGCTACCAGAAGGAGCAGAATTTACTTCTTTTGGTTTAGGAGCTATGCAAATGCCAATGGTCGCACAATCAGTGATACTTGGAGGTCATGTAAGAGTCGGACTTGAAGACAATTTGTACCTCGAAAAAGGTGTGCTGGCTACAAACGCCGATTTGGTTAAAAAAGCTGTAAATATAATCGAACTAATGGGAGCTTCAATCCAATCACCAAACGAAGCTCGAGAAACACTGAACCTAAAATGATAACGTTATCATTTTTAAAAATTTAAGATGAGTCAATCAATCGCCTGTATCGGCATGGGCGTAATAGGTTGTGGTTGGGCTTCACATTTTTCTGGCCAAGGCATCGAAGTTCATGCTTGGGATCCTGATTCAAAATCAGAAGATCTATTTAAAAGAACAATTGAACAAGCCTGGCCATCAATGGAAAAACTAGGTCTAGCAAATGGAGCTTCTCCAGATCTTGTAGTTTTCCACAAAAAAATTGAAGAAGCTGTTGAGAACTGTTCACTGATTCAAGAAAGCTCTCCTGAAAGACTTGAATTGAAACAAGAACTTCTTTCCACTATCGATAAGTCTTGTGATACTGATTGCGTAATAGCGTCATCAACCTCAGGTTATTTAGTCACTGATCTAGCCTCACATTGTTCGGTCGCACCGGAACGTATCGTGGTTGGGCACCCATTCAACCCTGTTTATCTACTGCCGCTCGTGGAACTTGTGGCAGGACCTCAAACATCAGTAGCGGCGATGGATAAAGCTGAAAATATTTATTCGAATTCTGGAAAAACAGTATTACGTCTCGAAAAAGAAGTTGACGGTTTTATAGCAGATCGACTTCAAGAAGCCATGTGGCGTGAAGCCCTTCATATGATCGCTAACGGAGAAGCAACAGTAGAGCAATTAGATCTGTCCATCACTGCCGGACCCGGTCTGAGATGGGCTCTAATGGGGCCGATGCTCACGTTTCATCTAGCGGGAGGTGAAGGCGGCATGGCTCATATGCTTGACCATTTCGGACCTTCACTTCAATCACCTTGGACAAGATTAAAAGCTCCAGAATTAACTGAACATCTTAGAAATGCAGTTGTAGATGGTTGCTCAGAAGAAGCAGCTGGCAGATCAGTAGCTGACTTAGTGGTTGAACGTGATAAGGGACTTACGGCGATTATCCAAACAATTAATGACTTGAATATTGAAACTTCAGAGAAAGATACTAATGATGAAGGAAGTGATTGAAACAGGAGATTTCGATTTCTATCCGGTGGAATACCACATTACTGATTCTTCTACCGATGGGAAAAAAGTCGAAATAAAATGGAGTGACGGTCATCTAAGTAAATTCCACTTTCTTTGGTTAAGAGACAACTGTCCATGCTGTGTTCACCCCGATACGCGAGAACCTATTTTTAACATAGTTTCGATGCCCGATGACCTACGAATTTCCTCAGTATCTACAACTCAGGAAAGTTTCTTAGAAGTTGTCTGGTCTGGAGAACCACACACAAGTTATTTTCACCCAGGTTGGCTTCGATCCCACTGTCTAGATTTATCGAAGAAAAATTTTCCTGAACCTATTACATGGGATTCCAAAAACAAGAAGGAACCAGATCGGTTCGACTGGAACGAAATTATTTCCGATCCAAAAACAGAGAGAGAATGGCTTTATTCCCTTGTTGAAACTGGCTGTTCTATCACACAAAATGTTGAACCATCTAAAAACGGTCTAATACAAATTGCAAAACGAATAGGTGTAGTTAGAGAAACTAATTTTGGTCTTTTCTTTGACGTAGAAGCAAAAATTGGACCCGACACAGCCGCCTATACAGAGATTGAACTTCCTCCACACACTGATCTACCTACCCGCGAATATCAACCTGGACTTCAACTGCTTCATTGCTTAAAAAATTCTGTAAAAGGAGGAGAATCAATTTTGGTTGATGGTTTTCGTGTAGCAGAAGAGATCCGCTCAAAAGAACCTAAAACCTTTGATTTACTAACTTCGGTTCCATGGGACTTCGGTAACCGCAGCACTATTACTGACTATCGTTGGAAAACACCAATGATTAAATTAGGTAATGATGGAAAAATTGAAGAAGTTAGAGTCGGTAACTTCTTACGTGTTCCTCTACAAATTGATTTTGATCTAATAGAACCTATGTACAAGGCGTATAAGTTATTTGAAACACTTAATCATGACGACCGTTTTAAATTGCGTTTCCGACTAGAGCAAGGTGAGTGTCTCATTATTGATAACCGACGAGTCTTGCATGCTAGAGACTCGTTTGATTCTTCTACTGGTGAAAGACACCTTTATGGCTGTTACATAGAACGTGATGAGCTTTGGTCTTCTATCCGCATGATTGACCGGAGAAATAGACAAAAAAGAATCAATTCTTCTTTGAATGAGTAATACTAACATTAGATTAATTTGATCCAGATGGGGAAAATATGACTGAACGCCTTACCGTGCCAATGCTTAAAGAAAATGGAAATCTTCGTGAAGCTACTTGGGAAGAAGCACTTAACAAAGTTGCAGAAGGTTTTAAATCCGTTGTTGATTTACATGGACCTAAAGCATTTGGAATGTTCAGTTGTTCTAAAACAACAAATGAAGTCAATTACGCAGCACAGAAATTTGCAAGAAAAGTAATCGGTTCGAACAACATAGACAGCTGTAATCGAACTTGACATGCACCTAGTGTCGTCGGTCTGGCGACAGTATTTGGAGTAGGAGGGGGAACTTCTTCTTATAAAGAGATTGAAGAAACAGATGTCATTATTCTTTGGGGTTCAAATGCTCGAACCGCTCACCCGATATTCTTCCATCATCTTTTAAAAGGACTGTCAAACGGTGCTCGAATGTGGACTGTGGATCCCAGAAGAACAGACTCAGCAAAATTTGCTGACGTGTGGTTAGGAATCAACGTCGGTAGTGATATCGCTCTAGCTAACGGTGTAGCTAATGAAATAATTAAAGCCGGCTTAGAAAATAAAGAATTCATTAATAATGCAACTACAGGTTTTGAAGAATTTGTAACTCATGTTGAACCATGGACATTAGAAAGAACTGCTGAAGTAACTGGGGTGCCTGTTGACGCAATACGTGATTTAGCTCATGGCTATGCAAATGCCGAAAAAGCTCAGATTACGTGGACTTTAGGTATAACAGAGCATCACACGGCAGTTGATAATGTCCTTGCGCTTTGCAATCTGTCTCTTCTAACTGGACACGTAGGTCGTTGGGGTTCTGGGTTAGTACCACTAAGAGGTCAAAATAATGTTCAAGGCGGTGGTGATATGGGAGCTCTGCCTAACAAGCTCGCTGGATTTCAGGATTTAGATGACGAGGAAACAAGAATCAAGTTCGAAACTGTCTGGAATTCTAAAATACCGCCTGAACCAGGTTGGCACCTCACTGACATGTTTAACGCAATGGAAAGAAGAGAACTCCGAGCCTTGTATGTTATCGGTGAGAATCCAGCAGATTCTGAAGCTGATGTGAACCATTCTCGTAAAGCATTGGAAAGCCTTGACATCCTTGTGGTTCAAGACGTTTTTATGACTCGCACAGCTGAAATGGCTGATGTCGTACTGCCTGCTGCACTTGGTTGGGCGGAATCCGATGGAACTGTAACTAACAGTGAACGCCGAGTTCAACGCACTCGTGCAGCTATAAAACCACCAGGTTCTGCACATCAAGAGATTGAAATAATCTCAGACTTGGCTAGACATATGGGCGATAACACTTGGGGGCAACCAACTGCCGAAGAACTTTGGGAAGAGTTACGAACTCTCTCACCGATGCATGCTGGTATGTCTTGGGAAAGAATTGAAAACGAAGGCGGCATTCAATGGCCTTGCCCTGATGAAAACCATCCTGGAAGCACCTTTCTTCACGATCGACTTTGGAAGCAACCAGCCGAAGGACGGCTTGCTCCGTTTTCTTGTGTAGATGATCGACCCCCGATTGAATCATTAGATGATCAATACCCCTTGCGCCTAACTACCGGAAGAACTCTGGATTCATATAACACTGGCGTTCAAACCAGTAAATATAACTCTCCAATTAGAACTGGGGAAGCTTTAGAACTTTCTAGTGCAGATGCTGAAAAACTCGGCATCTTGGAGGGTGAAAGAGTCAGGGTTTCATCACGTCGTGGAAGTATTGAGATGACAGTCAAAGTCGATCCCGATCTTCCTTTAGGTCTTGCCTTTACAACCTTTCATTTCCCAGAGTTGGTTGATGTGAACCAATTAACAAATAGCGCTTACGATCCGAAATCAGGCACCTCTGAGTTCAAGGCCACTGCGATTCGAGTGGAGAAAATGATCAATGCCTGACTTGAAATTTAGTAATTCACTCCCCACTAATAGTGAGAAAAAGGCTGTCGATGAGACAATTGAGTTGCATGGGCCAGTAACCCTAGAGATAACAGAGCGGCTTGTTTACAGTGGTTGGCAACGAACACAAGAACGTCGACACCTTTTATTACCAACCCTTCATGCACTACAGCGTGCTTCCGGTTGGATTAGCCCAGGTGGTCTAGATTATGCCTGTCGTGTTCTAGAAGTTCCACCAGCTGAAGCTTATAGTGTGGCCACTTTCTATCACCTCTTCTCATCTCAACCGCCGAGTGGTGATCAGATACTCCATGTATGTGACGACATTGCATGCAGCCTCAATGGAGCTAATGACCTTATAGATAATCTAAGAAAAGAAGGCTATGAAACTAAACCAAGTCCATGTTTAGGCCAATGTGAACGAGGACCAGCTGTATTTGTTCAAGGAGTTGCCTCTGATGACAATGTTGTATTTGATACTGATCTGAAACAACTCCAAAAATCTTTAACTGAAAGTTCAGAAAAAGAATCGATCAAGTTGCCTCAAGCTGGATCTGATCATTTGCGTCTTCTGTCTCGAGTTGGAATCGTAGATCCAAATAGTCTGGAAGATTATAAATCTCACGGAGGTTATGAGGCTCTAATAAAAGCTCTTGAGATAGGAGATGAGCAAATCATCGAAGAGGTTTCAACGTCGGGTTTGAGAGGTAGAGGAGGAGCCGCTTTCCCAACAGGAGTCAAATGGAAAGCCGTAGCTGATGAAAAAGGCAGGACGCATCATCTAGTTTGTAATGCTGATGAATCAGAACCAGGAACTTTTAAAGATCGAGTTCTAATGGAAAATGATCCTTTCGCTCTGATCGAATCTATGACTATCGTTGGTCTTGCCATAAATGCAGAAAAAGGATGGTTTTACATACGAGGTGAATATCCAATCGCTAAACAACGTTTGGCTGGAGCTATTGAAAAAGCTAGAAAGTCTGGTTTACTAGGCGACGATATTTTAGGCTCTGGAAGAAAATTTGATATTGAAATTAGAAGCGGTGCAGGCGCTTATATTTGCGGTGAGGAAACTGCATTATTCAACTCAATAGAGGGATTTAGGGGAGAGCCACGAAACAAACCACCTTTCCCCACTACTAATGGCCTATTCAATGAACCAACAGTGGTGAACAATGTTGAAACCTTGGCGAATATTCCTCGAATAATTTTGAATGGTGGTGAAGCTTTTGCTGCTGAAGGAACCGATCAGTCTTCAGGGACCAGACTTTTCTGCTTAAGCGGAAGAGTGGCTCTCCCTGGTCTCTACGAATTTGAATTTGGAGCGACTCTGGGCGAAATTTTGGATGCTGCAGGTGGTTTCTCGGGGCCTGGTAATCTCAAAGCAATCCTTCTTGGTGGAGCAGCAGGTAGTTTTGTCACTCCAGAATCAATCGATCTGCCTCTAACATTTGAAGATACTCGTGATGCTGGAGTCGCTTTGGGTTCAGGAGTAATAATGGCTTTTAGCGATGCGGATGAATTAACAAAAACTGTCCTACGTATTGCTGAATTTTTCCGTGATGAATCATGCGGTCAATGTGTGCCTTGCAGGGTTGGAACAGTCAGGCAGGAAGAATTACTAATCCGAGTTGCTGACAAGAATTCAGTTGAGACTGACATATCATTATTCGATGACTTGGCTTCCGTAATGTCTGATGCTTCGATTTGTGGTTTAGGTCATACTGCAGCATCAGCGATTCGGTCTGCTTTAAATCTAGGACTTTTGGAAACCCAATAATGAGCGAAACTACAGAAAAACCTTCTGAAACACTTGTCGAGATTACCCTCAATGACAAAAAAATTTCAGCCCCTGAAGGCTCAACAATTTTAGACGCCTGTAAGCAGGCCGATATAGACACCCCAACGCTTTGCTGGGCAGAAAATTTAACTCCGGTCAACGTATGCAGAGTTTGCGTAGTCGAAGTGGAAGGCTCTAGAGCACTGGTTCCATCATGTTCTCGGCCAATCGAAGAAGGAATGGTGATTTCAACCGACTCTGAAAGAGTAAATACCAGCAGGCGGATGGTTTTGGAATTGCTGGCTTCATCAGTTGAACTAGACAGAGCAGACAAAGAAATCCTTGAGTGGATCACTTATTACGGTTCGAACCCTGACCGTATGGGAAATTCAAGCGAAATTAAAACATCTAAACAACCAGTCAAAATTCAAGACGATCTTTACGTTCGAGACTATGAAAGATGCATTCTCTGTTACAAATGTGTTGAAGCATGTGGTGATGACGCTCAACACACTTTTGCAATAGCTACTGCAGGACGTGGTTTTGAAGCACACATCTCAACCGAATTTGATGTTGAGTTGCCAGATTCTGCTTGTGTTTACTGCGGTAATTGCATAGGGGTTTGTCCTACGGGTGCTCTGGTTTTTAAAACTGAACATGATATGCGGGAAGATAATTCTTGGGATCCTGATAATCAAGAAGTGACTGAGACTATTTGCGGTTTTTGTGGAGTTGGTTGCAACTTAGAATTACATACTCAAGATGAGAAGATTGTCAAAGTCACATCGCCATCAGATCACTCTGTTACAGAAGGTCACCTGTGTATTAAAGGTCGATTCGGTTGGCAACACGCTCAGCCAAAAAACTAAGAAATGTCTCTTTTATAAAGAAATAATGATTGCGCAACCCTCGCCATGTTTTTTTGAAAATTGACCAAAAAAACTAACCAGCATGTCTTGAATTCCGTACTTTTTGCGAATTGCTTTTTTAATTAGCATGTATTCTTTTTCGTCTCCATCAACTACTCTCGCTACGCCCACACAACCTTGTGAATCGTTATTAAGCACGCCTCTAGAATTGCAGGATTGAAGCTCAACGCTCGAGTTTCGAAGGATACGCTTGACTTTCCAAGTCTTTTTGCCAGTTGTGAAACCGACTTGACCATCACCTAATAAAGCGATCCAAACCGGTGTTCTTTTGCGATTTCCATCGTTTGTCCAAGTTGAAAGACTCACATAACGTTCGTCTGAGATCAATTTAGAAATCCATATCTGGCATACCTGCGCCAGCTCCGCCACTTTCTTCTGGGGCATCAGCAATTACTGCTTCTGTGGTAAGAAAAAGTGCAGCTATCGATGCGGCATTTTGTAGAGCTGAACGAGTTACTTTCGCAGCATCAATAATTCCTGCAGCTATAAGATCCTCGTATTCTCCTGTAGCCGCATTAAGCCCGTTCGGACCTTTTTGATCTTTAACTTTTTCAACTACTACTCCACCTTCCATACCAGCATTGACAGCAATCTGAGTTAAAGGTGCCGCCAAAGACCGGCCCACGATACTTGCTCCAGTTGCCTCATCATGTTCTAGTTTTAAAGCAGCTTTTTCTACAGCACTTTGTGCTCTTAGAAGAGTTACGCCTCCTCCAGCTACAACACCCTCTTCAATTGCTGCTTTTGTAGTGCTAACAGCATCTTCAATACGATGCTTCTTTTCTTTTAGCTCTACCTCTGTAGCGGCACCTACTTTGAGGACAGCCACACCGCCGGAAAGTTTCGCTAGTCTTTCTTGCAACTTTTCCCGATCATAATCAGAATCTGTATTTTCTATCTCAGCTTTAATTTGAGCAATACGTCCCGCAATGGCATCTTGATCACCTGCTCCTTCTACAAGAGTGGTTTCATCTTTTGTGACTACTAATTTTCTGGCGGAACCTAACATGTCAATTGTTACTGAATCTACCTTTAGTCCAACCTCTTCGGAAATGACCTGTCCTCCAGTAAGTATTGCTATATCTTGAAGCATTGCTTTTCTTCGATCGCCGAAACCAGGAGCTTTTACAGCAACTGAAGTGAAAGTTCCCCTGATCTTGTTAACGACTAAAGTTGCGAGTGCTTCACCATCTATATCTTCAGCGATGATCACCAAAGGTCTACCTGCCTGCATTACTTTTTCTAATGCAGGAACCAGATCTCTAACCGCAGAAATCTTTGAACCTACGAGCAGAAGATAAGGGTCTTCTAAAACTGCTTCCATTCTTTCAGGATCAGTCACGAAGTAAGGCGAAATGTATCCCTTGTCGAAGCGCATTCCTTCCACAAGGTCCATCTCTAAACCAAATGTTTGTCCTTCTTCGACTGTTATAACTCCATCTTTTCCTACTTTGTCTATGGCTTCTGAAATCATTTCACCTATTTCAGAATCTGCAGCTGAGATTGCTGCAACATTGGCAATCTGTTCTTTGTCGCTTGAAACATCTACCGATTCGGAAAGAATAGCTTCGACAGCTGCTTCAACGGCTGCTTCAATTCCTCGTTTCAGAGACATAGGGTTGGCTCCAGCAGCAACATTTCTTAGACCTTCACCGACCATGGCCCAAGCAAGCACTGTGGCTGTAGTAGTTCCGTCACCAGCGACATCATCAGTTTTCTTAGCCACTTCTTTAACTAACTCTGCTC
>MDTB01057133.1_pt1 | contig 18320 bp, 11 predicted proteins | sample 811161 | NCBI WGS metagenome assembly MDTB01 (sample SAMN05326650, study PRJNA326480) | marine metagenome | isolation source: seawater | place: Mediterranean Sea | collected 2009
AATTCTTATAGACGGAATCAGACATCTAGATATAGATCCTTATTACTTAGATTATGCTTTAGAAAATAATACCGTGTGTATTCTTGCTTCAAGAGAAGAACTTTTCTCTGTTCACAGTTATCTAGAAAATTTTGAAATTAATATTCCTCAAGAAGAAGATATACTTTATAGAGAAGAGCTGTCAGCTATCACAAGGAAGAAGCCTATCGGCAGTCTTCTGTCAATGGCTAAAAATAGGCAAGAACTTAAGATTTATTTTAAGTTTTGTGAATCAAAAGAACTTGATGAGTTGTATGCAAGATTCCATGAAAGTTTGACTAAATACCGAAGCCATAACAAGGAAATTGACCAAATCTTTTTAACCCTGCATGGTTTACTTTTTGATTTAGGAGAGTGTTTCGAACTCCATGAAACTTACTTAAATATATTAAAGATTTTGGAGAGAAAGGTTTCGGAACTAAGTAAAGATTTTGACAGTAGTTCGAAGCAAGTTAAAGACATTATTAATCGTTTTTACTCTATTTTTGAAACCTTAGAAGTGTCTGGATCGCCAAAGTTGAAAGCTCTTATTTCAGAATTAGAACTAAATGAAAACTCTAAAACTCTTCTTTTGGTGAGATCTAATCAAACAGCCGGATACTTAAAAGGAATTGTAAAGAATAATGTATATGTTCGCACTTTTAATTCATTTGCAACAGAATCCTCTGAAGATTTTGACAAAATAATCTGTTTGGGCTGGCCTAACTCTATAAGATTTGGAAAATTTTGGCATCAACACCTTTCTAAGGAGATTCATTTCCTTGGGTATGTGTTTGAAAATCATCGTTTTAAAAGGTTTTTGAGCTCTTATGATGGCTTGCATGGCAGGTTAATAAAAGAAAGCAGTGATCCCGATTGGTTTTCTAAAGGTACATTTAGGTTATTAAATAAAATCCAAACCTACGATGACCCTTCTGTTTCTGATGAAGTAAAAGTAGATTATATTGCAGATAGTAATTCGGAGGATAATCAAAATAATGAATTAGAAGGCTTAATTCAGAAAATTGAATCAAGAGCACTAACTCATAACACTTATAATTATGATGAAGAGGAGATAATGCTTGATGCAAAGTTAATTAACTTTGCAGGAGGTGAAGCTTATTCCTGGTTTACTGAAGGACATAAAATTTTCGTCTTAGATGAGCTTTTTTTACATAATTCACAAAACATATCAAAAAAATCTATTGAAGAGTTGGAAGTAGGAAATCTAATTTTATTTAGAGACCAAGGAGATAAAGACTTTCTCAGGATGATAGCTCAAGATGCTATTGGTAAAGATGAATATGATTTACACTTAAAACGATCTAGGGAATGGAAAGCAGCTATAGGTTCTTTAGGAGACGGTGTAAAAGATATTAAGAAGACTTTGCAAGAGTCAGGCTTTAATAAGAACTACGGTACTATTTCACAATGGCTTCATAATGACGAATTAATTGGACCTAGAGATCTTAAGGAAATTTCTGAGATTTTATCTTTAGTTCAAGATAAGAGTAAATTTAGTAGAGCTAAAGATATTGTTCAATCAATAGAGATAATAAGAAGTTCACATTTATCAGCAGGATTTGAGTTAACGAAATTTATAATAGAAGAGATTAAATCTAATCCTCCAAATCTTAGTCTTAGCATAAATGAAATAAACTTAAACCTTGGAACTGTTTGGATTGCCGAAGTACAAAACATTCATGAAGAAACAGAATCTATAGGTATATCTAATCTAAATAGGTTATTATTTTTAGACTCTTACATATAAAAAATGTTGATAATTCCACCAGAAAGGAAATCCAATTCCTCAGAAGAGTATGTAAAAGATTTGCTTTCAGAGATTAATTGGAAAGATGCACCTCAAGCTAGAGCTTATTGGAGTCTCTTAATTCCAGAGCATGAAACAAAACCTTGGTCAGAATGTGATTTTATAATTGCATGGGACAGAGCTTTAATTTGTTTAGAAGTTAAAGGTGGGCACTCTATTTCTTGTTCTGAAGGAATATGGAAATACACCAATGCTGAGGGTAAATCATTTCATAAATCAGAAAGTCCAATGGAACAGGTTTCAACCTGTTCAGCTGCCATTAGAAGAAGGTTAGAAAATGAATTAGGTGCAGGAACAGTTAATAAATTCATTATCGGTTGGGGTGTTGTATTTCCGTATCATGATTTTCATGAGATAAGTGGATTTGAATTTGATACGTCGACCGCTATTGATAAATCTGGAATTAATCAATCAGGCTTGGGAGGATTCATTAAAAATCTTGAGGCTCATTGGAGAGATAAAATTAATACACATTCAAAACTTGGGGCGAATAAAGAAGAATGTGCTAAAACTTTCAAATATCTACGTGGAGAATTTGAGCTTATTCGACCAATATCTTCATATATTGAAGAATACGAAAAAAAAATATTTATAGCCACAGAAGAACAACTTACTCTTTTGGAATCAATTCAATTAAATAGAAGCTATCTTTGTGAGGGTGGAGCAGGCACCGGTAAAACACTAATGGCTATAGAGGTTGCCAAGATGAAGAAAGCAGAAAATAAAAGGGTAGGTTTTGTATGCAGAAATCATCAATTCGCTCTTTATGCAAGGTCTGTTCTTTCTAAGTATGAAGTTACAGTAATTTGTACAGAAACATTAGATCTAGACAATCCACCAGACGTCTTTGATTGCATAATCGTTGATGAAGGGCAAGATTGTATGACAGTAAATCAAGTCGCGATCATTGATGGGTTGGTCAAAGATGGGCTTAGTGAAGGAAGTTGCTATTGGTTTATGGATAAAAATAACCAAAGTCACTTCTACAACGATTTTGATATTCAATGTTTAGATTTCTTAGCTGATTTTCCTAGGCATAATTTAAGTTTCAATTGCAGAAATACTAAGCCAATGATAGAACTTATTAAAAGTGTAACTAATGGCGACTGTGGCAAACCTAAAATAGAATCGCCTGGATTGGAACCCAGTATTAAAGCAGGGTTCGATGACAAGCAAGCCCAAGCTTCTGAGCTAAGCAATGTAATTATTGAGCTGATCGACGGAGGCGCTCAACCCTCTGACATAACTATACTCACGGTTTTAGATACAAAGGAGAGTTGTGTAAATAGCGTTATAAATAATTTATCACCATTAATTGGAAGACCTAATAAGCAAGATAGGTTACAGAATAAGATAGAATTTTTTGATGTAGTATCTTTTAAAGGTCAAGAAAATAAGATTGTTATCGTCGTTGATTTATTTGATATTGACCAAGAAGATCATTCGGTTGCAATGTTATATACATCATTTTCTAGGCCTAACCAGCACTTAATAGCTCTTCTCTCCAAAAAAGCACATAATACAATATTAGATTTACTTCGTTTAAAACAAGAATGAATGAGCCATCATTAACCAAAGAAAATTATAGAGATTTCATACTTAATTATCTTGAAGAAAAATTAATTGGTCCTGATTTATCCAGAGAAGATATTTTTGAAATGGTTAATGATGATCCGCCTGCATCTAGATATTCAACAGGTAAGCTATATCCCAAAGACTCAACTTCAGATGAAGTTTTATCAGAAGAAGATAGTAATAGCGATAATGCAGCTCCTTCTGCAGAAGATCCACTAAGTTTATCTTTTGAGAGACTGCCAAGTTCCATTGGCATAAGTATATGTATTGAAAAAGATACCGAACTAAAGATTATTTGCGGCGCTGGTCACTACGTAGAAGTAGATGATGAAGAGCAAGGAAAGTTTTGGCAAAGAATATCTAAAAAAGAAACTTTTCTAATAAATTCTTCCTTTAAAGAAAAATTAATTTTTGATGGAGGTGCAAGTTTTGCCGTAAGGAGATTAGATCTAGAAGGCGAAGAAATCTTAACTTTAAGTTTAACTAATGAGAAAAATACAGAATCTAAACAGGCTTTCAGTCAGTTGGATGTTTTTTTTAGAGTATCCATGCAATGTGAGGCAATTAAAGGAAAAATAATTGCTTATCCAGCTACTTTTAGATCAACAAGTGACAGTGAAGAAGATGAAACAAATTTCTTATATAGGAAAAATAAGATTTATGGAAGTGGACACGGTTGTTCTGTTGGTTGGGATTTTAATGAAGATTCAGAAAAAGGGCCTTCCGTATACGTAGATTATATGCCTAGAGCTAAAATGCATAAAACTAATCCCATACATGAATCTTTAAAAGGCATAGAGAGCTTTAGCCTTCAAAAACTTGCTGATCCAAGCGTCTCAAAAGATAAAATTAAAAAGCAGATATCCCCTTTTTTGACTAAATATAAAGAATGGATAGGAGGTGAGATCTCAATATTAAAACAAGAGATTTCTGAGCCTGTAAGTGAAGTTATAGAAAGTCTTATCTCTAAATTAGAAATTAACTTAAATCGCATAGAAAGCGGTTTGGATTTTATAATCGAAGATGAAATAGCATTTCAGGCTTTTCAACTAGCAAATAAAGCAATGTTGATGCAAATGATTCATGGACGGAGCAATGAATATAGCTTTGAAAATCCTCCAGATCATCAATCTAATAATAATAGAGATTATTTTGATCCAAAATATGAAGACAAGAAGTGGTATCCTTTCCAGCTTGGTTTTTTTCTTTTGTCTGCAAAATCAACAGCCTTAGAAGATGATGATATGAGGGACATAGTAGACTTAGTATGGTTTCCTACTGGCGGAGGAAAAACTGAAGCCTACTTATTTTTAGTTGCTTTCCAGATATTTTATAGGAGGTTAAGTAATAAAGAAGACGAGGGCGTTGTAGTGCTTATGCGATATACGCTTAGACTTTTAACACAAGATCAGTTTAATAGAGCTGCAGCTTTAATTTGCGCATGCGAGAAACTAAGATCTGAAAGCTCCTCATTATTAGGCGATATTCCTATAACTTTAGGTCTTTGGGTAGGTAAAGAGTCCTCTCCTAATGACTTCGCTGAAGCTCATAAGATCTCAGAAAAGTTGTTAAAAGAGGATCAGCCCATAAACCCTTTCACCATAACCAATTGCCCTTGGTGCGGCACCTTCTTAATTCCTAAAGAGAAAGAGTCACAAAATTATTACGGAATAATGTTTTCACATACAAGTTTCAAGTTGTTTTGCCCTTCTGAGGGTTGTTTCTTTCATCATGCCCTTCCTCTAAATATTATTGACTCACATTTGTATGAAAAGCCCCCAACTTTCTTAGTGGGCACTATAGACAAATTTGCAAGATTAGCTTGGTTAGAGGAACCAGGCGTTTTCTTAGGCTCAAAAGAGGGCACTTCTCCTCCTAGTTTAATCATTCAAGATGAATTGCATCTAATTTCAGGACCATTAGGAACTATAGCCGGAGTATATGAAGCTGCATTTGATAGAGTAATAGAAAAATGGGGAGGAAAACCAAAATATATTGCAGCAACAGCAACAATTAAAGGTTCTAAGGACCAATGCAAAAAACTTTACAATAGAGATGTGAACTTATTTCCTCCTTCAGGAAATGAAGCAGAGCACTCCTTCTTCTCTACACCCAACAGAGACTCTGCAGGCAGATTATATGTTGGTATTATGACTCAAGGAGAATCACCTTTTACAGCTACTACTAGAATATCGGCAGCAGCATTACAAAGTACTGAGGAAATTTCGAGTGATGGAAGTGAAGAAGTTAATAGGGCATACGATGCTTATAGAACTTTAGTTGTTTTTCATAAAAGTAGAAGAGAATTAGGCAAAACACTTTCATTATTAGGCGATGACATTCCAGATCGAATTAAGTTTCTTCAAAAACATGAAGATAAGCGTAGAGAATTAAACGCTGAAGACGGCATAAAGGAGCTTTCAGCGCAGGTCGAAAAAGGACTTTTAGCAAACACTAGAGAATCTATAGAGATAACCAGCCATGAAAATAATCCTAACTTTATAGATGCGCTCGCCACTACCAACATAATTTCAGTTGGAGTAGACATTCCTCGTCTCGGATTAATGCAAATAGTTGGCCAGCCTAATACAACAGCAGAATTTATTCAAAGTAGCTCAAGAGTTGGAAGGGCAGATGTTCCTGGACTTGTTCTTGTAAATTATAAATCTACAGATGCAAGAGATAGATCTCATTTTGAGCAATTTAAATCTTATATTGAATCTGCCTATCGATTTGTGGAACCATCTAGCGTAACACCATATGCGTTGCCCTCAAGATTAAGAAGTTTACATGCTGCAATAATTATTGCTTTACGACATTCTGGTTATGGATTGAGCAAGAATGAACATGCTTATAAATTAGATTTGAATAATCAAGATCAGATGGACGCTATAGAGTTACTAAAAAAACGAATGCAAGAAGCAGATATTAACGAGGATGAATCAATAGAAAAACATTTTGATGAAATTCTTAGGCAATGGGAAGGTAGAGTAGTTTCTGCCGAAGAGGCAGGAAGGAAGTTACGGTACAAACATGCAACAGGTCAAAGTGGATTAATTAAGCCATTTGGAGAATATCATAATAATCCAGACATCATGGAAACACTTGGAAGCATGAGAAGTGTTGATTCAGAAACTGAAATTTCAAATTATTAATGCCAAAAGAAAAACTAAAGATTAGAAATAGTCAGATAATCACAACCTACGGAGTAGGTTCCGTGATAGATCTTGATGGCAAGTCTTTTGTTGGTGCAGATATATCTAGGTGGCCAATAGATGCTAGTACTCACATTTATTTAGAAAGGCTTTCAGAAAAATTGGGAGTTGCTCATTTTAAAAAACCTCCAGTCCAAATAGCGTTCAGCAACAATAACGTTTCATTGCCTTATCCATATTTTCCAAGATGGATGTTTTGCAAAGATTCTAAATGCAGAACCTTTTATGAATACACTTCTCAAAACATAAATGAAAATGATGGAAAATTGCTTTGTATCGACTGCGGAAAAGAAACGCTATCACCAATTAGGTTTGTTGCATGTTGCAAGGACGGGCACTTACAGGAAGTAAATTGGCAATATTATATTCACAAGAACTCTACGAATAATTGTTCTTTAAAAAAATTTAAATTTAAATCGACAGGTAAAGGAGGGGGCTTGTCTGCAAACATAGTGTCATGCGAATGTGGCGCTTCTGCAAATTTAAGAGGAATACTTCAACAGCCTATAGGCAAATGTTTTGGAAAACAGCCTTGGGAAAATAGCATGGATTATGAAATTAAGGAATGCAAGAATGATGTGAAGGGATATTTAAGGGGTGGAAGCCAATTGTATAAACCCACTCTTGTATCTGCCATTGACATTCCTACTGGAGAAACCAGTCACTCCTTAGATCAAATAGAAAGAGTTAAAGCTGCGTGTCTGGAAGGAGATATAAAATTGAGAGCAGTTTGGGGTATGTTAAAAGCTAACTATTCTGCCGGCAACAACGATATTATAGAGCAAAGTATAGATCATATAATTGAATCTCGGATCTTTGAGGATTGTACTCCTGAATCCATAAAAATTGGAATTTATAGTGCTCTTGAAGAGGTTTCTGAAGAAACTGTTGCTCACACATTTGATGTTAATGTAAAGATTGATGAACTTTCCATTAGGTTACCTGAATGGAAAGTACTAACAAAAGATATAGAGCAAAAATCAGGTCAGAATTTTTGGAGCACTCCAGTTAACTTTGATGCTTTTAATCCAAGATCTAAGCCGGAAGCAATCATTTTAAGATTATTAGATAAAGTAGTTCTTATCCATAGGCTAAGAGAAGTAAGAGCTTTAAAGTCTTTTACAAGACTTGGAACATCACCTGAAATATCAGTGTGTAGACCGTCTGCAGAACAGGCAAACCATGAAAACTGGTTGCCAGCTTTACAAGTCTTTGGAGAAGGTATATTTATTTCCTTTAAAGCAGATAAATTGAATGAATGGCTTTCTCAAGAAGCAGAAGAGCTGTCTAAAAGGTTAATTAATATGAATAAAAAATGGCATGAAGAGGGTTTATCTAAGTATAACTTACCTGAACCCGACCCTTCTTTCGTGATGCTTCATACTTTATCTCACATACTAATCAGACAGCTATGTTTTCAAAGTGGATACCAATCAGCATCTATCAGAGAAAGAATTTATTACCAGTCAGGGACGATGCAAGGAATTCTAATTTATACAGCTGATTCGGATGCTGAAGGTGCCCTAGGTGGACTGGTTAGGCAAGGTGAGCTTGAAACATTGGTGCCTACAATTAGATCTGCTCTTCAGACAGCTTATTGGTGTTCGAATGATCCTGTTTGTATAAATGCTGGAGGTCAAGGTCTCAGCGGCTTGAATAAAGGTGCTTGCCACTCTTGCTCTCTTGCAGCAACAACAAGCTGTGAGAATATGAATGCTTTGCTTGATAGAGGTATGCTTATCGGTGATGATAAAAATGTTAAAGGATTCTTTTCTGAAGTTATAGAAGAAATATATAAATAATCTATGGAGAAATTTCCTAGTTTTGCTGATCTGAGTGATGAACAACTGGATATTTATCATTTCGATAAAAACACACCCTTATTAATTACGGGTGGCCCTGGATCAGGTAAGACTGTGATGGCTTTATGGCGAACGTGCAGTCTCATAAAATCCAGACAGGATGTTAACTTATTAATGTTTAATAAGGTTTTATTAAGCTACACCAAGCCTTATTTTGATCAGTTAAACGAAGATAATATTGCTGACCACAGACGATCTTATGTTTCTACGGTTAATTCTTATATGTCAAAGTCTTATAGAAAGGTTACAGGAAAAAATTTAGGTCGGACTATTAATTACGACAATCTATTAAATTGGGCTATAGATGAAGCAAAGGATTCAGATCTACAAAACCTCTTTGGTTCCTTTTTTGTTGTAGATGAAGGGCAAGACTTTAGCCCTTCTTTTTATCAGCTTCTAGGAGAGGCATGGAGAAGATTAAAAGATAAATTCTGTCCAACTATTTTGGCAGATGAGAATCAAATACTAAATGAACACACTAACTCTTCCATAAATGACATTAGAAGTGGTTTAGGATTAATAGCTCAGATTGTTAGTTCTTTTGGAGAAAAGGAATTAACTATCAATTATAGAAATACACGTGAGATTGCTACATTAGCAAATTTCTTTTATGACGACACAGCAAGCACACCTCCCATTCCTCCAAACATAGAAAGCAGAATTTTACCTAAATACCTAAATTTTATTGATCAAGACCAAGCAGCTCAGAAAATAGTTAATTACTCTAACAAACACCCTAGTAAAAAAATTGGTGTTTTGTTAGCACCTGGAACGAATGGTTATTTATCAAAAACAATGGCTGAGTCTATAAGAGATAACCAAGGATTAAATGGAGAGTTATATCATTATTCGTCAGACGCACAATATAAGGTAGCTGGAGTAAGTAGACCAAATGAGACTTCTTTTCAAAAGCAAGGCACAGTTACCGTATTATCCAGGCAAAGCTCGAAGGGCTTAGAATTCGATACTGTTTTTGTTATGCATATTGAAAGCCTTGAGATGGACGACAAATTACCTGATACCAAAAGAAATTTATATGTTTTGTGTACAAGGTCTAGAGAGCATTTATTCTTATGCTCGGTAGGTTTAGAAGAAAATTCTTTACCTAAGATTATGGAAGAAGATTTTTTTCAACTTGCCATTGACCAGCAGGTAATCGATATGAGCCAAGACTTAACTGTAAGCAATGCGGAAGATGGTGATAATGGTCTTGTAACTGGAATTTCAACTCCAGTTAAACCGAAGAAATCCAAAAATCAGAGAATTGTGATTAAAGCTAGCGAAAATCCCAATCCAGCCTCACCAAAATTTAGTTGTGTTGAATCAATAGACAATGGTGTAGGTGATGTGTGGAAATTGATTGCGTATTTATCTGAAGAGCCAATAATTTATGTTGTGTTAATAGGGTCAGGTGAAGCCAATAAGTTTCACAATAAAATGTCAAATACAATTAATGGCTTTTCACAGGATTTTATCACCGGCTTAAAGATAAATAATGGTTTTCAAAGCAGAAACGGAAGAGAGGTGCGAGTTATAGATTCAATATCGATTGATCCCGAGATGAGAGCAACTATGATCATCCCTAATTTACAAGATGTATTTGATTTCGAATCTCAATTCCAATTAAAGAGTATCATTGATAACTGCCTAGAAAGAAGCTATTTTTTTCTATGCAAAGGAATGTCTCTTCAGCAGTCTAAAGGTGTTGAATTGTTAAAAAAAACAAATGATCTAAAGATATTACATGGGAAGGGTTGGAATGAAGAAAAGTAAATTTATATATGTAATGCTTAACGGTTATGAAGTATTAAAGCTTTTAGGTAGAGGAGTTTGTTTTCCAGATATGGTTTCTGGTCAATCTTTTACACCTAAAAGTTCTATTAATCTATTTAAAGACTTTAAATATTTTGAAAATGATTTAGGGAAAAAAGATGAAATAGAATTGAAGTTGGTAAAGGTTATAGGTGAAATATCGAAAGATTATCTAAAATTTCTAAATAACAATCTATTTCATGAAAATGACCGATTTTATTCTGTAACTTCAGTTCCTATTTATTTTTTTAATTCTTTATATTTTGAAAGCGAAGTAGATAAAGCAATTTGCTTAGATGCTGATTACGGAAACTTTAACAAAGACTATATTCCAATTAAGATAAATGGAAAATTCGATAAAGAAACTATTCAGGACGATGAATTAGATACTGATTTTTTCTTCAACGATAGTTGTAATAATAAATTCTACTCTCAACCTCTGCCACCTCTATCTAAGGATTCATTGTTAGGATCTGTTAAAGGATTATTAATTTTAGGAGATGAAGCTAGCTTAGATAGCCCCGGTAAAAATATATCAGATATTATTATTAACTTTCTAAGCAAATCTACTAATGAAAGAAATATTCACGATTATATTAATCAGGATTTGCTTTCTTTCTTTAGTACGGAGACTTTTGATAAAGACACAAAATTAGATAAGATTATTTTTTACTACGTCTGCCTTAAGTTGTTGCAAACCCAAAGACAAGAACGAATTCTTAATTCCCAGTTGATTATAGAAGCTGTAGAAGAGATACCTAAAGGTCTCTTAAGTGAACTAGATCTAGACATTCTAGTAAAATTCATTAACTTTCTGAAGGACGACAAAGATAATCTATATAAGAACTCTAAGAACTCTAAGAACTCTAAGAACTCTAAGAATATAGCTATGCATGCTATTTTAATGCTTCTTGAGCAAGATAGCATTACAGGTATTTTAGGCATTTCAAGGCAAAGCGAAGTTAATTCTGAAGTTTTGATATTGAGCGTATTCATGGCCAGTATTTTTGATGGCTATGAAAATATGTCTTCAAAAGAGAAAGAGTCTGATGCTCATAAGAATTTTAGTTTGATTAATTTAGCTTTTGATGATGAAGATAAGGAGCTATCAAAGCATTCAACAGATAGTGAACTGTATATTAAGTTAGATGATTTAAGGGTATCAAAAAATTACTCTACTATTAACAAGCATCTTTTATCGGTAGCAAATGTATTTAATAGTTCAAACTATGTTTTTAAACCTCTTCAAGAGGGAATCATGTGCCATGATTATATCTTTCCAAGTGACGAAAGCATTTTGCCTATTCAATTAACAATGCTTGAAAATAACAGGCATGATAAGTCTGTCTTTAGACTTTATGCAAAACTATGTAAGTTTAAGAAGAGCTCTACAAAAAAAGAAAGTTATGAGGAGCTTATGAAATGGAATGGTCAGCCGTCCTCTAGATGCAAGGTTGCCATCTTTGATGGCGATTGGATTATCTGCGTGGAACAATTAGTTAGCACTTTAGACGGAGATGAAGTCTTAAGTATGATTAATGACGTTTCTAGTGATTACAAAGTCTTAGAAAAATTATTTTTATAATTAATGAAGTTAAATTTTATAGATTTATTTTCTGGAGCTGGAGGTCTTTCTAATGGATTAGAGTCTGCAGGTTTAAATTGCTTGTTAGGCATAGATTTTTTAGAACCCGCAATCCAAACATTTGAAAGCAATCATGCAAAAAGCATTGGTATATGCGGAGATATTCAGAAAATTAATACTTCTGATATAAGAAAAAAAATTAAAAATAAGAAAGTTCACCTCATATGTGGCGGACCGCCGTGTCAGGGTTTTTCTACTATTGGAAAGGGAGACGAAAATGATAGTAGGAACCATCTTTTTTTAGATTTTGTCAGGTTCGTTAAAGATTTTAATCCAAACTATATTCTCATTGAGAATGTGACGGGCTTACTTGCAACTAAGAATAGGAATACATTGCAGTCTATTTTTAATGAATTCAATAAGCTTGGCTATCATTTAGATCTTAAGGTCTTATCTTCGAATCATTTCGGGGTTCCTGAAGTTAGAAGAAGGGTTATTATCATTGGTAATAATCAGAAATGCAGAAATTTTTATCCCAAAAAAGAGTATAGCAATCCTGGAGAGATCGACCCTAAACTAAAACCCTGCAGAACCGTAGGTTGGGCTTTTGAGAACGGTTTAAGTTATTACAATAAATCATATAATCATGACCTTGAAAGCGCAGCAATAATGAGTAATTTAGAATCAGCTAGAATTCAATGTATACCTGAGGGAAAGTCAATAAGATACAAAAGAGACGAAGATGCCTATTTCAAAGACGACGAATTAAAGTTGGATGTTAATTGGGAGACAATTAGCGAAAAACGTTTTAGAGAAAAAAAATATAACAGGCTAGATAGATCCAAACCTTCACCAACTATAGTTACTAATAGAAAAATGTATTATCACCCAACTGAGAATAGATTTTTAACAGCAAGGGAGGCAGCTGCCCTTCAATCATTTCATCCTAAATTTGAATTTAAAGGTTCTCTTTCAAAGCAATGGACTCAAATTGGGAATGCCGTTCCTCCTCTAATGGCAGAAGCAATAGGTAAAGCTATTATCAAAACTCATAAGAATAAAAGTAAGAAAATTAAAGTGGAAGAAGTGGACCTTGAGTTAGTTAGAAGTTATGCATTTAAGTATGATAAAGATACTTATGAAGACAAGGCTCTTAAGCAGCTAAAATTAACTCTCTAAATAATATTTGGAAATTCTTGATCGTTATTTTCTTCTAGATTAAATTTAGATTTTGTGGGTTTTTTTTCGAGCTTCATTACTGCAGAAAAAACTGTATCCCATGGCGTATCTATTATTTTAAAGTCATTACCGATGTCTTCTTCCTTTCTTTCTTCAAATTCTTTTTTTGTTTTTATCTTTTTGTTATCAATAAAATATGCATGAGCATGTTGAGTTTTGTGCCTAAACCTTACAAGCACTTCTCCATCAAATTGAGGAACTCCTAAATCAAATTTATCTTGATGCAAATAATAGAAACCAGAATCTTCCAATTGAATATAGAAACAATCCTTCTTTTTATAATACTCAAATAGGATCTTCAATGGGCAGGGAATATATTTACTAAACTTTTTGTAATCATACTGCTTATCTTCTTTAGTAATAATTGATTTCCTTAATTCAAACCATTCGCTTTTCGGTAATCCTTTAATATTTGCATTTCTTGGAGTAAATTCAGGATCAATCATGTTTATCAATCCAATATCATCATAAAGAGCAGTTACAGAGTCTGGATTTTGCCAATACCATCCATTTTTATCGAAATCTAAATATTTTTGTCCCCAATCAGCACCTTCACTCTTTACTTCAACGTTAACTTTTTTTTTATCACAGTAAAGACTTATGTCAGCTGACCCTCCAGCTCCAGCTCTTTTAGTGCCAGGAAAAATAACCTTTTTATCGTTACAAATATCAAAAATTTTTTCTTCGTATGTGTCACCCTTGTTATAACCCACTTGGCACCTCATCTTTATGATAAAACAATTCGTATAAAGTGTAATTATCTACATTAGAAAAATATATCATGCGTCAAGATGTGTCGTAGTATGGTATACAATGAAATTATGACAGACTCTGTTTTAAGACAACTTAAACTATTGGAGTTTCTGCCCAGACAGCCTAGAAAGGTTTCGCCAAAGGATTTGAGGATTCAACTTTCTGAATCTGGTTTTGAGGTTTCAATAAGAACCATACAAAGAGATTTAAAAAATTTATCTTCCATTTTACCTTTGATAAGCGATGAACGAGATAAGCCATACGGATGGTCGTGGCATAAAGATGCAACTGGTCTAAATCCGGCAATGGATCCAATTGAAGCTTTAACCTTTTCTTTAGCAGAAGAGTATCTTGAACCAATTATGCCAAGTAAAAGTTTCAAAAGGATGAAAATATTTTTTAATAGAGCCCAAAATGTCTTGAAAGAAATGGAGAAAAGCTCCTTAAGACGATGGAGAGATAATGTAAGAGTTATCCCCCAATGGCAAACGCTTATCCCACCTGATATAAATGAGGAAGCCGAAGCAAATATCTACGATGCTCTACTCAAAGGTAATCAGTTATCTGTAAAGTATTTAAAAAGAGGAGAGCAGGACGCTGGCGAAAGAACAGTAAACCCTTTGGGTATAGTGTTACAGGGGGTTGTTCATCGATTGATCTGCACTATGGCTGAAGATCCAGAGACGCCGCGACACTTACCTATACATAGATTTAAAACAGCTGTGTCAAATGGAGAACCTTGTACACAGCCAAAGAAATTTAATTTAGATGAATTCATACAAAAACAAAGTATCGGTTTTTTAGTAGATCATATGCTAATAAATCTGAAAGCAAAATTTACTCGAACTGCAGGTTTTCATTTATCTGAAACACCAGTTACAAAAAATCAGAAATTAAGTATCCTAAATGATGGTAGTTATTTATTAGAAGCGAGGCTTCCAAATACTTCACAATTAAGATGGTGGTTATTGGGCTTTGGTAGTGGGGTTGAAGTTATTGAACCTAAAAACCTAAGAAATGAATTTAAAGAGATAATTAAAGACCTTAAAATAATCTATAAAGAATCACCTAAAAGATGAATATAGCTCTCACAAGACTGCCTGATAATTCCTATTTGTTAAGAAAACATTTAGATGAAAATAATATGTGCTGTGGCTTGTGTTGCTCAGTTTTTATGAATGAATATACTCATGAAAAGCTTTCGTCTAGTTTAGATACCACACATACTTTAATTGATAAAAGAAAAAAAACCTTTAACGACCTAGACTTTATTTCAAAGGGCAGGATTCTTGAAGATCTTCTAAATGAAATTAGATCGATAGATGTGTTTGACAACATTAATGCTTATAAATTTTCTAGGCTTCTATACCACTTAAGAACTTTTTTTACGGAACAATTCTTAAATTCTGAATTACAAGGAACGCATGCATATAACGTAATGGAGGCTTGGAAGCTAAAACAAAAAGAACGCCTAGAATTGGTTCATAAAAAACAAGAAATACAGTCTATTAGTAACGAGAGAAAAAAATTTAAGAGAAATATCTATCTTAAAGAAAAAAATATCAGAAAAAAAACAAGAGATAAAAGAAGAAAAAGATTTCTTTTTATATTTAAACAATTAGATCCAGTTAATAAGCTGAGAGCAATCTTAAATGGCCTAGATTTCCCTATTAATGCTATTCCTGACAATTATTTTTTTAAACCTTCTTTGATGTTGAGGTTTAAAGTTAAACAAGAATTTAATCAAGAAGAAATTGAAGCATTAATAAAAATCTTTGGAGGAAAAATGAAAAATAATAAGAATAAGACCTATAGAAAGATCTTGAAGGTGCTCCTATGATGGATGAATACAGAATTTTGATTGAAATTATTGTAATTTCTTTAGTGATATTTGGTATTTCATATTTTCGACAACGAAAAAAAGAAGTCAGTGACCCGGAACAAATAACAAATATTCTCAGTTCGGAAGTTAGAACTTATCTGGCAAAACTATCTAAAGACAGTAACGAAAGCTTTCTCCAATTAGCAGACCAGAACTTTCAGAAGCATCAATCTACTGCACAAGAAAAATTTGATGCTAGCAGTAATAAAGTTTCGAAAGAAGCTAAAACTTTAGTAGAGAGATTGGACAGTCTAGAAAAAGATGCAGCAAAAAATAAATCGGCATTTGATACTATAAGTACCGACTTGGGAGAAAAGGTATCTTCTTTCTCGAATACTCTTCAGGCCTGGACTCAAGCGATGGCAAGTAATAAAGTTAGAGGCGATCTAGGAGAAGAAGCTCTAGAAAAAATTTTAGAGGATTCCGGACTCAAATTGGGCACTAACTATTTTAAACAACAACAAAATTCTATAGATGGAGTAATAGTCAAGCCCGATATAGTTGTTCAATTAGCCAATGGTGGAAACTTGGTAATAGATTCTAAATTTCCATATGATGATTTCAAGAGGGCAGTAGAAGAATCAGATCCTTCAAGGCAGGAAGACCATTACAAGAAGCATGCTGAGGCTGTTTTGAAGCATGTTAAAGATCTTTCAAGTAAAAATTATTTTTCTTATCTAAATAGCTCACCTGAATATACTGTTTTATATCTTAATAGCATAATCTACTACTACCATGCCTTGAGAAAGATCCCAGATTTTTTTGATCAAGCGAGGAAGCATCGCGTTATTATCGCAACTCCAGAAATTCTCATACCTCTGTTGTCAGGGGTCGTTACTCAGTGGAAAGAGCATAAAGTAATGGCTGAAATTGGTAAGGTCCAGAATGAAGTGACTGAGTTACATGGAAGATTAAAAACTTTTATAGGTCACATATCTGATATCGCTTCTGCGTTGGGCAATGCTGGCTCTAAAGTCAATGCTGCCTTTTCATCGTTTAACTCACGTGTTTTACCTTCTATTAGAAGAATAGAAGACTTTAGTCAGCAAACAGAAAAAATAGAAGATTTGACCATAGATCGGTCATTAGATAGTCAATACAAAGACTAGGGATGAGAAGTGAGGGCTTAGTGACAGCCCTTTACCCGATTTCTTGGCAAACCCTTTGTCTTAAAAATATCTTTTTTCAAACGTACCCCTATTTTTTCTTCTAACTTCTTTGCATAAGATCTATCCGGTCCTGGATTCTGAAGGTTAGGCGGATGAAAGAATCCAGTTACAGAATAAAGGATTTCGACACCATAATCTCTGGGATGTCGACTTGCAGTAAAATCATCACTTTTGTGCTGGTTATATCTCTCTTCGAAACTAAATTTGCTTTCTCCAACATAAATTCCATAATGTGGATAGTTTGGATATTTCAAGAGAATAGAGTAAAGGGAGTGTTTTCCTGATCTGTTAGGATTAAATTTTATTTTTTTTAATTCTTTTCTTACAGGATAAAGCCACTTAATAGGTTTTAATTCACATTCTTTAAATAGAAGACTCATTTCCATCCTCGCAAAAGGATCCTTGCGATGAAATCCTAATTCAGTAACAATCAAAGAAGGTATTTCTACTTGAAGATTTTTAAGCTCTTTTTTGGCTATCTTAATTAAGGATTCTTTGTTATCTTCTCGAAAAGGGCGTATATCTAAAAAACGACCCTTTTTTTGCAGTATCTTTTTATAATAATTGACTTCCATTATTTTAATCATAAGTATTCAAATAAAAATCACCATAAATTAACCTTAATGAAGAAACAAGATTCTTTCAATGAAATAAAAGATCAAATCATCCAACTTTTAGAGGACAGTAAGCAGAATTTTATCTTTTTAACTGGTGCTGCAGGAACAGGCAAATCTACAATGCTTGAGCATGTTAGGAATCAGCTAGATTCAAAAAAAATGATTGTTGCACCTACTGGTGTGGCGGCACTTAATATTGGTGGCAATACTATCAATTCAGCTTTTAGGATAGGATTTGATACCATTCCAGAAATTACTAAGTCTAAAGACCCTCGATTTGGAAAACTACTTAAGAACTTAGAACTTCTGATCATTGATGAAATATCCATGGTTCGAGCTCCAATGTTAGATGCTATTTCGCAATCACTTCAAATTCATAGAAATAGCACCGAGCCTTTCGGGGGAGTGAATGTATTAGCTTGTGGTGACCTCTTTCAATTACCACCTGTAGTTCAAAGTCATGAAGAAAATACAATTTATTCTAAATATGATTCGGTTTATTTCTTTGATGCTTTAAGTTTTAAAGAAATAGATAATCCAATATTCTTTGAATTAACCAAGTCCTTTAGACAGGAAGAAGACGATATCTTCTATGAACTTCTCAATAACGTAAGATTGGGAATCAACTTAGAGGAGACCATTAATAGAATCAACAAACACTGCCATGATCCAACTTTAGAGGTTGAACCCTTTATGACATTGACCTCGAGAAAAAATAGGGCAGAAGATATTAACCTTCATAAACTTTCCCATAATGATAAT
>MDTB01232064.1_pt1 | contig 18319 bp, 3 predicted proteins | sample 811161 | NCBI WGS metagenome assembly MDTB01 (sample SAMN05326650, study PRJNA326480) | marine metagenome | isolation source: seawater | place: Mediterranean Sea | collected 2009
ACTGGTGCCACATGCCTTGTGTTAGCGAACCAGAACCGAAGTATGCAGGCACTGATATCTTTGTTGGATCTGTTGGTGTTGTGCCCGTAACTGCATTTCTGGTCAGAGGTCTGACACCAGTATCAGCAAAGTTCATCATTGGTGTTTCAAACTTGGGCTGAATAACCCATCTTTGTCCTGTGCTTTCGTTATCTTGCGATATTAGATTGCCAAACTTGTCAAACTTTTCTTTTGGCTCCAACTCAATACCGAATAAGTTAACGCATGAGTCGACTTGCATAGCATTGTCATTAATGTTTTCGCTAGCGTATGGTGTGAAGTTTCTACCAAAGCTTGGGAAGTGAGCGCCTGCCGAGGCTGTGGCTTCGGTTGTTAACTTCATTTGATCGCGATGAAGAGTTCTGCGATAGAATCCATCCATCTTTTTATGGCCATCCATGGGGGAGCCGGCATCGTATCTTCTTTGTATAATTTGCGTTTCTTTAAGTATTCTTTGAAGATCATAATCAACTCCTGCCGATGGTCTGAAAATGAAGTCAACCCAAGATTCTCCATAATAGTACGGTGGGGTGTACGCCCAGTTGTACCCATTTAGGGAATCTTTGACACCAAACGATGAGGCAGACAAGTTGAAATCGTTTCCGGCAGTGTCAAAGGGACTAACGTAAGAAGCGCTACCAAATCGTTTTATATCTTGTCTACCAGATACCGCTGGTCCAAACGCTGATGGTCTGCTATACATAATAAAGTTTTGTTTGAACGTGGTGCTAAGTTCTGGGTCTTGCGGCAACTCGTATGAACCAGAGACGCCGGGGATTGTAGAGCCTTCGCCGGCTGTCAACGCATCTTCGAAATAAGCCTGCGCTCCGTTTGAGGCATAGAAATAACTTGTACCGTCTGAGCCTTTTTCATTTTCGTAAGTTCTTGATCCCTCATATGACGTTCGCATGCGTAAGCGTGCACCATACACCTCGCCTGAATCGAATATCTTTTTGCCAAAATCAACACCTTCGCTTCGAAGTTTGCTGTATTCTCCACCTTCAAGGAAGAACTTACCAACTTCTGCAAAGAAATTGGAGGAGATTCCTTCATATAGGCGCGCGAATGGACGGCTGGCAATCGAAGCTGTGGCTCCTCCTACCAGCGGCAACCTCACTCTTGGGTTCACTTCCATGTCGGGAAGTTTGACCCCATTAAGATACCTCATAGGCTCCATGATTGCTTCAAACGGAACGCGAAGGTCCCAAAAAGCACCGGATATGTACCGCGCTGAGCCAATCTTAGCTGCCGCAATTGCTGCGGAGCCGCCAGAGCCGGCAGGATTATCTGGATTAGCAGCAGCAATCATGTAGTTTGTAGGTGAGCCTGTTACTGCATATACGTTCGAACCAGAAGCCAACGTTCCCGTTAGCTCTTGTGCGAACATTTTATATCCATTAGTTATAACTGGATAATCAACTGCCATACCGGACTTGATACTATTGAAGAGAATACCCGGCGCAAAGAGTGGCTGCATAACTGGACGGGCGTAGCTGTACTGCATTAAGGCTGCGTTTGTTGTAGCGGTTATGTCTGTTCCTGCTGCGTTTAATGACGTAAACGTTAGAGAAGATGCATATGAGCTTGAGAACTGGTTTACAAGATCGAGCGTTCTATCTGCCGGGTAGAAGCCCTTGTACGGGTTAAACTTGATTGCTGCTTTACAGGTTAGTTTAATTTCAGTCGCAGTGAGATCTGACATTTGCTTAATATCAGCAAAGTTTTTCATGAAATCAGAGTTAGAATAATCTTTGTAGAATGTATCTTGTGAACTGCTTAGATTAGTTCCGGCAATCTCCAAGTAATCAAACACCTGTCCATCAATCCCAACCTTGGCATACTTTCTCATTTGTTCAGAAATTCTAAATTCAGGAACAACTGCATATCCCTTAGCCATTGTTTTAATGTCGTATCTGAAATCATCGTAATCGTTATACCATGGCTCTGATGGATCTGACACGAAGCTTACAACACCATTCGAGGTAGTAAGATATCCTGCCATTCTTCCAGCTTCCCATGCAGCTTCGCCGGCGCCAGTCATGAAAGATGCTGTGACAGATGCAGAAACAACTGGTATTATACTGCTGGGGGTAATTGACGGTCGACTAAGCACAAAGTTATTGGCTTCGATACCAGCAACATTTCGGTTAGTTGCCTGAGAAATGCCAACTGGACTGTATGCTGAAAGTGGTGATTGCAGCATGTGTTTGCGCGCATATAAGCCACCGTTTCTAATTGCTAGTGGTATCTGTATGACTTCTCCGAAGTAAGAGCCAGTCGTAAGATCTAGCGACCCAAGGGCGGCCGTGCTGGATGTAGCGGGGACACCAAAATGATATGTAGAATATGTATTTTGCAATTCGCCAGCGCTATTTGAGTGTATCAAACTTGACGCGTAATAAAATCGCCCGCCATTACTAGCCCAAGAGAAGTTCTCAATAACATGCCATGGATTAGATGAAGCAGTCGAAGTTATTATTGGAGCAGCAGTTCTATCTAGGAAGTCTAGCGGTGCGTCGAGTGGCCAAATGCTTTGAGTGATAGTTCTCATTACAAAATCATAATCAATATAGTTTAAGACGCCGACTGAGTTTCGTACTCCGATCCCACCACTCATACGTGTTTCCGGATCATTTCTCCAGAATCTATTATCATACCCAACACGTGTCATCGACGAGGAGATAAACTCTCTGCGTGTTGATGGGAACAAGTTCTCAGAATACAGGATCCAGTTAACATCAATGTTTGGTCGATATCTAAGAGATACAAGCTGCTCAAACGCGGTAACCTCACTATCAAAGTTCAAATCCACAAATGTATTTAAATCTTGTTCGTTGAATCCAACCATCTCGTTGTTGTAACTTGTTTTGAGTGTTACGTTTTCAGGCTGCTCTTTGTACCCACCAAGAGATGTTGAGAAGGAGTTAGCGTAGTCCATGTTTATGTAAACTGGTCGGCCTTTTTTGGAGAGAGGCGGCAGTTCAAAGTTTCGTTGGACATTGCCGATATACATTGTAGAGAGTCTGTTGTTTCTTTTCTCATTGGTGAGGATTGGATGATCGCCTTGACGCATACGAACCCAGTTAGCGCCACCGTAGGGTCCGTCGCGATTAAGTATAATACTTGTAAACAGTGAACCAGTAGATTCGAGGTTAGCGAGAAGGCCCGGTGTTATATCAGAGTTAAAGTAACCCAATAGAGAGCCAGATATTCCACCGCGAGAGCCTGAATTATGGACACCCAAGGTATTAGAACTGGTGTTGATATTCTCTACGATTATAGTATTCAACCCAACAAAATCAACAGGTATAAACTCTCTTACATTCGCACCTTCACCAACTGATTTCTGAGTCCAACCAAACCTTCTTTTATTGATAGAGCCGTCATGATAATATGAACCGAAGTCACTTGCACTAGCAAAGTTCAGAGGCTCAATATAGGTTGAACCACTTCGCATAAGGAAGCCGCCCGGAGTGAACCCACATGACCACCAAGAGGCTGTCGATTGCAACGATGCTGTAATCCAAGCGTACTGTCTTGAGTCGCGAGGAATCTGGTGCTGAATGTTGAAGTTATCAAACAGGGGGCGCTTTTCAAAAGTGCAGTCTTCTCTCATACCCACAAATACTGATGTACAGCCGGCTAACGGGTTAGGACGCACTGTTGACATGGGTGAGCCCGCAGAATCACCAGAACCACTACTGAATGTAAAGTCGGAGGTTGAGAAAGTGTCGCCTTGTTTCTGTACGGGATACATATTGTTAAGAGGAGCGCCTGAGTGATCGAAAATAATATTTGTTCCCGATACTGGTTCACCAAGATTAGTGCCAAAACGAATAGCGTCGTCATCAGAGATGCCTGCTGGCGAAGGATCACCTAATGGATACCAAGCATGTAGCCTAGTTGGATCAGCGGAGTATGCGACGGACGCTGTTAAGTCACATGGTACACCGCCATTATAAATTTCTGTTATCTCAGCGTTAGTAAGACGTCGTGTCCACACAGAACACTGATCCATGGCTCCGGAAAAGTTTGTTGAACCGACGCCGGTATCGCCAGACTGTCCACCAAAGACATATATCTGATCTGATGTTTTATTGGGTACTCCGCCGGCGGCAGCAGAAAACCCTTTATAGCTGTAATCTGAATCAATCTGAACATCATAAGCTCGAATGGTGCCAGAAGGCGTTGTAGCCACCGATGGTGTGAGTTGAGTACCATCAACAAACATTTTAATTAATATGTGTCCCTTTTGTGTTGCTACCAAGTCACCCTGTGTTCCTTCAAAAGTCACCGCAATGTGGTGCCAGTTATTATCTTGCAACTCATTAACGCCGGTGGCAGTATAGATACCTTGGCGAGCTGTTCCGCCCAAACCAGTTGAAGTGGAGCGGTATCTTGCATTTACAACAAGCTGATTGTTAGAGACTTTATCAATTCTAATAAGGGGTCCACTGGATGCCGCGGCTCTACCAACTGACCATAAAGTCATGTTTGTTAGTTGTGAACTTGGGCAGACCCACATTGAAATGGTCGCGCCATTTTTGTTACCCGTGCCTCTAAACGATGCTGTAATAAAATCACTACTGCCTGTGTCCGCGCTAGCGAGCACTGGTCCGCTTGTTGATCTGTCGAGGAAGTACAGCGACCGATCATTGTTTAAGGAGGTGCCTGATGTTATCGGTATCAAGTCGCAAGAGATAGCTCTGGTTTCGCAGACGTTATTTCTATGTGTCTTATGGAAACCGGGCAACTGATCATAAGATGCTCCGGGGTTTGTAACATGTAACGAATCTCTTCCAAATCTAGCTGTGTGTCTGGCGTAGTGAGACCGAAGGCCGTAATCTTTGCCGTGAATGTCGAATACTCGAATACCGGGGGTACCCTCGCCAACAGGCTCAGAAAGCGTGCCAGAGGGCCCCTGTGACGTCTTAATGACTGTTGGGTATCGCTTACCCAAAGTGTTATAAACTGAGAAGGTGTTTGATCTAAAATCTCTGTACCCTGTACCGTCTGTTACGGGGCCACCAACTGTGCTAAACCTTGTTGCGATTATTGAATTGTTTATTGTGCCGGTTAAGTAGCCGACATTGTAATCATCTACAAACTTAAAGTGACTCTCATTTGTTCTATGTGTGTCATATATTGTTCTAGCTTGAGTAGAGCTTGTTGCTGTGTTTTGTAGTGTTTGTGCCGGCAGTGTGGGCTGATTCTCAATAAACTGTCTGGGGTTTGCATATGTGTCAAACGAGTGGACAACTTCATAATTATGCTCGAAGTTACCAAGGATAGTAGATCCGGTACGCATACGAATGTTTTTGATGTTAACGGGGCGCTTAGCAATGAAATCGCGATAGTAAACAGCTTTTTGAGAAGCTGTCATAGGATATGCGGGCTTGTCAGTGGCATTCGCCTCGGGCCATGGGTAATCAGCCGAAACCAAACCAATAGCGCCGGGCAGTCGCGAACCACTTGGACAGGTGCCGCGGAGACCGAGAAGCAGCTTCCAAGCCTCTGGTCGGCTTCTGTAATCGTCGAACCCAGAGTAGAGCATCCCCTTGCTAGAAGCGCTAACATTGAGAGGAACGTGTCTTGATTGGTGACCACCGACTGCATATTCAGTGAACGGTCCCTGCATAGGCTTCTCTAATTCATCACCATAAACATCATTGTGCAAGTTTGTAATGGTTACACTGGAAGACAGGCTGCTTGAAATCCATTCGTCAGCACCGCCGCGGATTGTGCCGCTCATTATGTTGAATGGAAATGCGAAAGTGTTACTAGTGTTTGTGTAGTTGGTAAAATCGCCTTCATAATCGCGACCTTGTACAACACCCAAAATTCTGTGACGCTTCTTACCTACATTTCCAGCTTCATTCCACTGCTCCAAGTCTTCAATAGCTACGAAATCTTCTGTGCGGCCGTATAAAACATTCAGTGGAATGAAAACTCCGCCATGCGTATTAATAGGGCCGGCTGGGTATGTTGAGGCGTATGCGTATGCAAAACTTTTATTTAGTGGAAAGTTGACTCCGCCTTTAATTGTTCTTTTAAGTATTGGGGTTTGTAATTTGACAAGCCCACCTAGCTGTGTCGCAAGGAGTCTATTCTTCTCATATACGGTTCCGTCAATAGTTGTAAGCATTTGTCTCGAACCTGAGAATGCTGGCTTGCTCCACATAATATTTCTAAACTGCACTCTTTGGCGATCAAGGGCTGCATCTCCAGACGAAATTTCAAAAGAACCAACGCCGCGGCCGCCCGGTTGTGCGCGTTTTTTCCAGTAATTCTTGTGCAATTTAGTTGGGCGTGGCGAGGCCTCAACACCACCATACAGATCAGTCATGTAACTTAATGTCTTAGCAGCTATACCATGTAGGCTGTCTTCAGTTTCTGGAACTATGAATTCTAGCGTAGGAAACTGTGTTTGGTATTTTTGTCTATCTAGCACATGGCTTTCTACTATATTTAAAGTATCAGCTACAAAGTTTGCAGAGGCTGGGACTAGCTGCTCGATAATGTTTGTCAGGGCGTCATCAAACCATTTATAGTATTCTGTAAATGCCTCTACGGTTTTTACATCTGAAAATCTTTCGAAGTAAATTTCTCTTAGAGTTTCTAGTGATTTGTATCGAGACCTATATCTGTGTACTGGATCACCAATAATGTTATTAAAATCTACGGCGCCGGCAAAATAATCTAAAATCTCTTCCGAAACAGCAGCAAACAAACTTTTCTCTACGGTATGAACATATTTTGGAACTTCATCAAAGAGCCCAAACAATTCATCATCATCAGTTAAGATATTTACCATATCGTCACTTGTCACAACTTCGGGGTCAATAAACTTGAATTCGTTTGTTAATTCATTGTTAACAACATAATCGGCACTTGGGGCAAAGCCATGGCCCTTACCGGGATGAGCGTATCCGGCAATCTTGCCCGCCCATCCAAAATTATCACGTATAAAAGATGAACCCGAAGGTGTCGAAGAAGGCGTTGAATTTGAATAGAATGAACTAATGTCAGTAGAATAGAAGTTACCCAAGGCATCTGAACCAGTGACCGTTCCGAAAAACCAGTTAAGTGCTAGCGAGTTAAAATTGTAAATATCGTGCGTTAGAGACTTTCTGTCAAATGGCGATATGTTTTGATAAGATCCGGATATACCCGCATTTTCTCTATCAACTGTGTGTTGTTTAAGCGAAACTTCATCAACATATTGAGTCCAATACTTTAAGCTGTTAAACTCAACATCGGAAGGGTTGAGATTTGAACCAGTTATATTTGTGTTTTGCGCGCCGGCATATAACCTTTTCCAAGAACGAATCATGTTCTTACCAGCATTAGCAGTAATCGATGAGCTTACTGCAAATGAATTGCGTATAGTGCCAAGAACGTTGTTGTATCCTCTAAAAACAACCTCGTAAGCATAATCTTCGGAGCCTGAGATAAATCCGGGATCCTCCTTAGTAGGTCGTAATCCTACCGATAGATTCCAATTATTTTCATCGTATACATTTAAATACGTGCTACTTGTAAGCTCGTTGAATGGGTGTGGATTAAAAGAGGAAGTTAGAATAAAGCGAACGTTTTTAGATTCTGGTTCATCTCTAACTGCATATACTTGGAAGTTAGCTACGTCTTGCGCGCCACTTAGCGAAGTAGTTCCGCCGGCAAATCCGGCGCCGGATCCAGTAAAGGCCGTTTGCATACCAAACAAGGAAGCAGATATGAAAAATCTATCTAATGAACCAACGGTTTTAAAGAATCTTGGGAACTTAATACTAGCTTCAACAGTTAATCCGTACGGATCTTGATCACCTGCAACACCGTCAGGAAAAGCACCCGGCAAGATTGGTTCACCAGAGCCACTAATAAATCCTCGCGAGCCTGATAGTCCGGGGTTTTCTGCTTGATACATAACAGCATGCAATGCAGAACCAGTGTTAAAATTGAGGCGTTTCTTCTTTTTTAGAGTTTGTTTTAGATTTGTGTTTAATTCATATGTTTCTTTATCGGAATATGTCTTAAAGTAGATTAGATTATCATCAATATTGAAGCATCGCAAGACGTTTCTAATCGATCGATGAGTACCCTTAGATTTGAATATTGCCGATAAACTATTGTAAAGATTAAGATAAATTAGATTTTTTGTATCGTTCAATTCATTCTCAAAAAGATCTGAATCATTGCGATCCATAAATCTTTCAAGAACATCAGAATCAACAAATATGTCTGGTGTTAACAGGCCTAATGATTCTGGCAGGTGCTGCGCAAATGGGTTCGGCTTGTAGGACGCACTGGTATACTGTTCGTGTCTGAGTCCGGGCAATGCCGATATTTGAAGATATAATTTATCAAAGTATGCGCCAACAATGTGTGACATTTTTTCTAAATCACTACTGCCGTCAGCACTATCTTTTTCTTCTGCTTGTTCTACCACCCATGATGGTATTAGGTTAATAAACTGCGCATTATTTTGTGTGTCATGGTACTTTCCTTTCTCTTGCAATTCATTCTTAAGTGTAATTACGCGCGGATGATTTTCATGAACAATCGGATCTTCATATTCATATATTGCAGCGGATGACGAAAGTATCGCAGAGCCCGTGTTTCGTGAAACAGCAGAGTAGCCTGTCCATGTACCGTTACAAACTCGACCACCGTAGTCTAACACAACACTATCAACACTGGATGTGCCTGTAATACCTTCGTTAAACTTGTAGTACATACCAAGATCAGTGTTTGATATATCTGAGTTATTTCCGCCGCGGACCTGCGTAAACCAACTTCTTCCAATTTGTTCTGCGTTTCGAGCGACTTTCCAAAACCTAAATTCATCAAGCGAACCACTGAGCTTACCGGCACCAACATATTGACTAACCAATGTTGAATCAGATAAACTAGTGGGGGCGGTTAAAAGTGCGCCTAGGCGGCCTTGCATGCCCTTTGAGCTAAGTTCTCCCAGCTTTCCATTCAAATATATGTTGGTATCATTAAGTTCTCCATTGACATACAATTTGGTGTGCAAGTCGGAGCCTGAATTTTGCAAAACAAATGCGTAATGAGCCCACTCAGATAGACTAGACGAAAGTGTGTCAGTGCCAATCGAAGAAGTATTTACCATTTCTACCGCACCACTTACTGTTCCAGACTGCACAGTTAAGAGAAACGGTGACGTTGTACCGCCGGGTTCTACTTTTGTTTCAATTCGAATACGACCATATGATAAATCAGCACTTGAAGATGCGTTGTTGTTCCACATGTCAAAGATGACTTGACGATCGGTTTGAGTTGGTGTAATGTCAGAGCCGGTGACTGCCCAAAACTCGATTGTAACACCGGTGTCAAAGTTTGAACGCAAGTTTGACAAACGTGTACCAGAACCGTAATCAGATGGCAAGCCGCTGTTTACATAAAGATTATCGTCATAAATATTATTGTATTGAAATTTGCTATCTTTGGGATTCGGGAGCAGTTTGCTAAGTTTGCTCGTCTCAGTTACCGTGTTGGGTCCGCCGTTGAACGTAATGTGCTCAGGCGTCGTCGGCATGCCATATCCATTTCTTTTTACGGATGTTGCAATGCTGGTTGGAGATAAAATAACGTATCCATTTGTTCGTGGATACCTTTTGTTAAAAATATATTTTTCAATATCCAGAGATTTGTTATAGAATGTCGTTATCTCTGCTTCTGAGCCATCGTATGGATAAAAATCTACAATTCTCTCGATAGCACTTTTATAGTATAAGTTAGCAGAACCGTACTTTGAAAAAGCAAACGGGTTTTCATAATCTACTTGTGGTAAAAAGCTATCTTGTTTTTCTTTGGTAGCTTTTATATTTCTTGAAGACTCTGCTGGATTTCCTAAGTCTTTGCTATTATTGTCTGGCACATATGTTCTGCCAAACAAGTCCTTAATACTCATTATCCGCCACCCTGAACTTGAAAATTCTGTCTTGTTCTAACCATGATGAAAGCTCATCATCATAAAAACTAAATTTAAGACCGTATTCGTAACCCGGCTCTAAAAGCTTCATGTTAAAATCAAAATAGTTTCCTGATACATCATAAGATAGACCGGTAGCATTGTCGCTACCTGTGTTGTATGGCACAACTTCAAGAGCATCAAGTATCCTGACCACACGATAGGATGCGCTCACGATTGGAATATGCTCTGGTGTAGTTTTAGCTTTCGTATATATTGTTGGATTCCAATATTTGTTTCTTACATAAAGATTGAAGCGCGCTGTCTCACTGGGACTGTATCTGCTTTGTAAATTGGTTATGTTAATGAAATATACCGGCTCTCGAGTATCTGTTGTTGCTCCAAAATCTTTTGTCTTAATCGAGCCAGTGAAGAACTCAATACTGTTGGTGGCTGGGTCGCCGCCGCTGCCGGAGTACCATACATCGTAAAGAGTCTTAATTTCAGATGTAGCGCCAGTTACGGCAATAGAGCAGGAGTAAATTCCTGTAGAAACATAACCACCCGTAATGGCATATTGGCCATCGTATAGTTTTAACTTGTGGGCATCGGGTTCTGAGTTGTCATCGGAGCCAGAAAATAAACTGACCATAATAGAGCCAGTGGTTCCAACTGCGGGAATATTGGCTAGTTTACCTCTAATGTAGTTGTATAGATATAGTGTATTTAAATTATCTGGGCCGGGCGCCAAGGAACTGCTAAAATAGAAATCGCCTCTGTCATCACGCGTGACTGAATCCCAGCGAGCCTCAATAACGGGGCGCTTATAAAAATACTGTGTGCCTCTTGCAAAAAATCTTTTTGTGTAGTATGAATCCTGAGCACCACCAGTATTGTTAATAATGCTGCCAGTGTAAAGGGGGGTGATAACCGTGGAGTTTGAAGCCGAATAGTACGCCTCAAAAGAAGAGGAAAGCATAATTCCAACACCATAGTTTGTTTTTGTTCCAGCAATCCAGTGTTCCACCAAAGGTGATATGTCTATTTCTAAGTTTTCTAATCCATTGGAGAATGTTTGTTTGAATTTGGGATCCGCTGCTCCCGTCAAGTAAGCTCCACCAACTTCGCCGGCGGAGGAAGACCACGTGGTTGTATTCGTGGCATTTATCCAGTTCGAACCTATATTGCCCCTAGTTAAATCTTTATAGTTTTCAAGATCCAGTCCAAGGCCTTCTTGCCATTCTTGTGAGATTGGTAATACTTCAAGAGTGAAATCTCTTGGAACAGTTTTGGATGTCTCAGCATTGCAAAGTTTAAGATGAAAGGAAACAGACCCAGAGCCGGGAATTTTCTTTGCTGTCCTATCGGCACTGATGGAGCTAATTGGAAACTGAATCAGTATTCTAGACAGCTCTTGCGAACCACTAGTTGCCGATGACGACGCTTGTTGCCGGCCATAGATAGAATACGTCTCTAAGATATCGGCCTGCCCACAGTTGGCACCGGTGCCGCGAGTAGTCATGTTTGGCTGGTACGCATTAACAATTGTGTTGTCAATGCTGGCTGTGTATCTTACAATTGACATTATCTAGCTTTTCCTATAATATCCACATCGGGAAATTTAAGTTCCATGATTGCATTGCTTGGTACCGCTAAATATGAACCATCACTGGAAAGATTTTTTTCAATCTCAATCGAGGAATTGGAATAAATTCCACCACTTTTTATAAAAATACTTGCTTTGACAACATCCAGAACGCCTTTCACATTTTTTAAAACTTCATAAATGTCACTGATATACAAGGCCTCTCCAATAAACAAAGGCTGTTTGAAATGATCTCTTAAAGCATCCATGCACCTTTCTATAACTAGAAATTTGTCTGACATCTTTTGAGGCTTAACAATGAAGTTGACACCAAAATTAAGGATGTATGGGTCTAGGATATCAATTGTATCATTAATCATTCTATATTGATTAAGCCAAACTTTTAAATTATTTTTAATGGTGGAGTTTGCCAAAGTCAACTTACCTGCCGTGTCTTCGGAAACAATATACATATTCAGGTTTCTTTTCTGTGAATCTAAATCTTTCTGTACGGAGCATCTCTTGATTGCGCCAAACTTTGGGTGCATACGATATGCTAAGTTTTCATAGTCAGCCTGCGTGACTGCACGGTTTTGAGTCGGAAAAGTGTCGTATATTCTTCTTTTTACTTCTGCTGTATTAGGGTAGGCAACATCACCAGTAATCGGCTCCTCGTTTGATACTTCAAGAGAAACCTGAACATCGTTTATTTTAGTTGAATTTAAGTTTTCTCTGTTTGTGAATTCAAATGATGAGGCTACAACTGTATTCAAACTTGCAACTGCAACATTTGAATTAATTCCGTTTGTTGTTCGATAGGTGACTATAAGTGTCGTGTTGGTAGGAACAATTCCAAAACTTTCATTTTCACTAAGTCTGGTTGGATCAAAGGTGGCCGTTGTGGTATATGTTTTTCCGAAAACATTGACAGCAACATTTTGTGGATTTGCAACCACATCTGAATTGTTTAATTTTCCACTTCCAAATTGCAAAGTCGCAGTCTCTCTCGTCATTTGAGTAATAAACTTTCTGGATACTAGAGTTGGCTTTATAATAGAAGGAACGTTATCATTTTTAAAATTAGAGTTTCCGATTTCTTTGAATATCATATCTTGCGAAAGATAATCAACTTCAAAATATTCATTACCCTCGGAATCAAAAACAGATATAATTTCTGAAATATTCTGAGCCGCTAGGGTGACTCTCTTGAATCTTTCAAAGGAGCCGACCTCAACTCTTTCCTGCCCAAACTGCCCCGAGACAACATTACCATACGCTTTGACAGCGTAATGAGTGGGGGCGCCGGTGGTTGCATCTGTTCTGGCAGCAACAAATGTGTTTTTTGGGCTTGCAAAATCTATATTCTCAGTTAACACAAAGCTAAGTCCTGTATCCGAGCTAAGCGTGGACCCTCGTTTTAGGATTGGCATATAGGACGTGTCTGGTCCAAGGCCCATGCTGGTAGCCGGCACAAGTAAGAAAAGAGCTACACTCCCATATGTCGAAGGGCGGCCGCCAAACTTGTAACCCATAATGGCGCCATGGCGAACAACATTAGAGTACTGAAACGACGTATCCAAAAATGATTCATTGACATTGTAATCTAGGTAGAAAGACAATTGATCACCCACATACGAAACTGCATCAAGCATTAGAGCGCCAAACGATGCCTCACTAAAATCTTGGAAAGAATCTGGATAAAATCTTTCTGCTATTTCCAATAGGTCCTGCTGTATTGATTCGAACTCACGATGAGTGTAGTCAATAGGAAGAAGCTTTTTTTCATTTTTAGACATAAAAAATCCTCAATTTAAATAGTGAATTCTAATAAATCTTTGATATTTAAATTTGGTATCGCATAGCGAATCCTAATAGATAACTGATTAGAATCTGGATTGGAGGCATCAAAAGATACTTCTTGTATCTGTATCGCGGGGATGTATATTCTTGTTTGCTTAACAATATCTCTTTCTATTTTTGCAAATGTACTTTCATTAAAGTTTTCAAACAAATATTTTTTTACACCTACACCAAAATCTGGCTCCATAACTCTTTCACCGGGTGACGTTAACAATAACATTTTAAAATTTTGCTTGATCATTGTTTTGAAATTTTTAATCATTCCAAAACCATCAGAAGGATCGCGCGCTAGCGGTAATTTTACTCCAAGAGATGACATATTATTCCTCTTTTTAAATATTTAGATCTTAATCAAATATTCAACTAGCCCTTTTTAGAACACTCGTTTCCATTTGCATCAAAAATATTCCCTCTTGCACGTTTTTTCGAAAACGATGGTAAGACCTTGTATGCTGGGTTAAATCTAAACTTTTCAACAATCCCGTTTAACCATTCTGAGAGAGGATCGCGTTCACCGTAATCAGGCTTAGACCATTTTCTGTTCCGGTAATGGGTGCGGAAAGCCCTCTTCATATAACTGGTTGAGTTTCGCAACACCTCTTGGTCCCATTCATCCCAATCTAAGAATCCAAAACTCGTAAACCAGCCATTTCTATCGTCGTCCGACAGCCAGCCATTAACGCTTTCAATGTTATATCTGATTTTTGGAAATTCTTCATCTGGATCATCTTCAGAATAATATATCTGCGGACCTTTTAAGTGCAGTCCCGGCTTACCGCCATCTCCGCCAGCAAGATCGCTAATAGACGTTGGGAATTTCGGAGAGTTAAGGGTGCCACTAGGTGTGACCCACTCACCGACGGACGGAGCAAGACCGAGACCGTTGTAAATGGAAAGTAAGGATAATGCTTTTCTCATTGAGAAAATATACTGAGTAGCCAACTTAAATTTTGGTTCTTTTTCTAGCTGCTGAACCAAGCAAAGAAGTATTTTACTATTAGGCTCAATACCCTTGAATTCGACGCATGGCAAATCAAGGGCACCAATAGTTGTTGTGCTGACTGGAATCATTTGTCCGTTTGCCGTGTTGACCATTCCAAACTCTAACGCATATCTTACACCTATCGCACCCGTCATCCCAATGGCGCGACCTTCTCCTATGACATTGCCATCTCTAATTATCTGCTCTCTAACAATGCCAAGAGTTCCGGGATAGTTTTCTGCTATTGTGCCGTCCAAAGCTCTAAGTCTTGAAACTGCTTCGTTATTTGGAACTTTTTCGCCATTAATCAAAATGTACTTTCTAATATAGAATTCTTTGTCTCCGGGGGTGACAGTACTCGGTACGTCACCCAAAGGCTCTTGTGTTCTCTCAACTCTTCCAGTTGGGAATTCTGATTCATCGAATTCCTCTACCTGTCTTATAGAGACCACCTCAAGTTTTTCTGCAAACGGGATTAGACGATCTTGTTCGTCATCGGCAGCATGTTCTCGGCCGGCCATATAAACAAGCTCACCATCAACATCGTAATGTACATGGTACTCTCCAACGTATGCCGTACCATCGGGAAGAGCTAACTGATCACCAGTTGAGTAATGACCAGAGCCCTCTGTTGGTAGGGAGCCGGGCTTCACAACAGATTTATGCTCTCCATATAATTTTAAGTTCTCTCCACCTGCGCAGTATTTGTTGAAGAAATAATAGTTCATATTGGCGTGTACCGGAACCAAACCACCTCGGTCGGCATTCTTAATAAAAAGCTTCCCAACGGCAATCATTTGCTCGAAAACTAGTTCTTGCAGGATAAGCTTGGCCTCTGATTCCACTCGCTTAACGGCTTCAAGGTTTTTACTTTCTCTAAAACTCTTCATAGACTCAAAAGTACCATAGTCTTCGCTATTGAAGTCATCAAAATCCCATGGATATTTATATGTTTTTTGCAACCTGTCAATCTTTTCAAGCGCTACTCGGATATACGAGGGCATATTATCTAATGTAATAAATTCATCATCATTGTCGTCCAGCCTATCAATGTAAAACTGTACGCTCATTTCCAAAAATGCGTACCAGAACTCATCATCCTTGAAGGGGTTCAAGAAGTTCCCGCCAGTAGACATGCAGGCATCTTTCATAATTTCAACAATGTAACCCGCATATAATTTACTGTGATTGTGTTCAAAGTCCGGTGCAAAAGTGGCAAAGGTTCCGATTGCTTTCATAAGTTCTACATTGACAAAGCAGCGTATACCAGACATTATAATGCCGCGGAGGGCTGCTTTACCGGTACGTGGCAGAATCCTATCAAATGGTAACTCCCTAGTACAGTCTGGATCACCAGTTAATCGACTGTCTTCTGATAAAGAGGCATAAGTATCTCTAACCATTTTTTGCACGTCCGCAAACTCACCCATACCCTGTGCTTTCACTTTACAGGTGCTGGGGCTTCTTTCAGGGAACATAATATCTAAAAGCCCAGTCCATCCAGTGTTGGGGGGTGGCTTGGCGTAGACAGGAGGGAATGTATAGCTTCCGCCGTATTTTGACGGCTCCAAATAAAAGATTCTAATGTTTTCTGGGTTGTCCCTGTTTTTATGAGCATCATAACTAATGCCTAAGAACTGATCGTCCGACATCCACACCGGTGTGTCGCCGGCGACTCTTAACTCCCACCAAGGTTTCCAGGTACCAATCGCTGGATCTCCTCCATTAAACGGAGCCAATTCTTCATCGATTGTTACACCATACTCAAAGTCCTTGCGACTGTAGCTCGGGAATGAGGCTCCAAATAACCACCCCTTTGGATTAGAATATATTTCTTGTGCAAAATCAGTGAAAAATTGCTGATTTATTCTATTGTACATCCCTTCGGCTTGACCCACCGTAAACGCGCCCGGCATGGCGGCGAGGTCGCATAAATCTAATATTGTCCCTATTTGTGGAGGCTGGTTATAATGTTCCGTAAAATGTCTGGCTGTTCTTGGGTACAGTGCCATGTCTACATTTTCGAGGCCGTCGTCTACCGATAAGAATTCAAACCTTTGAGTTGTGATAGTTTTATCTTTGCTATTGATGCCGTCTAAGAATTCTTTCTGATCATCTTCCGACAGGGTTGGGTTGCCCATCATGTATACACCACCCAAATTGACACCATCAATTACTTTGACACGTACGTTATCATCTGGCCTATTGGCAACTATATCGTTTTCCTCTGTTTCATATAGGTCAGCATAGTAAGCATTTATTTGAAATCCTGAATTCCACTGACCTCGATCGCGAGAAAGTGCGTTCGGGCCTTTATAATACCCCTTACCGTTGTCTCTAAAAGTTAACTTAATGTCGGGAGTCTTCTTTCTAGATAATTTCGTAAACCTAACTCTATTGGCACCAAAATCTGCTCGGGCGGTTACATTGTATCCATAATCCGCCAAGTGGACAAGTTCAACGTCTGTATCCCAGAAGAATCCTTCAAACCCAAGACTATCAAAGCTTCTACTGAAATTTCTTCTGCCTTGTCGATTATTTGTTGAATCAAATATCATTGATTGACCACCGCCAAAAGCACCCTTGGCAATTAAGTCAGTAGGTCCAAAGCCACCTTGCGCTTTATTTCCAGAACTATTAAATTGTTCTCTCAAGAACCCACCTACCCATTTTGGATAAGCTCCACGTCGAGAGCTGAAAAATAGCAAATCAATAAGATATATAAACAGAATAAGTGGGAAGAATGCGATCCATGCTATAAAACCAATTAGCCACAGCGGTAACTTAAATGGATTGCTTGGAGGTGATGGTGGCGACAGATCATCACCTTCACTCAATTCGCCATAGTAAGATACCCACTCTGCCCCATTCGAAGTTTTATCTTGGTGGACAGTCCATGGGTTTCCATAAGTATCACAGAGCATCATATTTAAGAATCCCCAATCTTTTTGTGACGAGAAGAATCCTCCATCTCCTAACATATCGCTAGCAAATGTCGCCTCTATTCTTTTGGTATCGCCCTCCACAGTAAGCAGAGCGGCGTCCCTCAACTGTTCTGGTTCATATGGCAACAATCCATTTTCACATCCGGGGTCCGAAAACACCGGTGGCATGTTTGCTTCGATAAGATTTGGAATACCCATTTGCAACGTATTTGCCACACTTTCAAGATCGTCAAGCAATTGCCCCTTAGCGCTCTCATTCAATGCCTCACATTGCGCAGGAGACATTCTACCCTCCAAAAGGGCACAACGGCGCTGCTCAAACAATTCAAGTTCTTCCGGTGTTGCACACATTGTTGGGTTGGCGGGTATATCACCCTCTTCCGGAAATGCATCTAATATCTGTCTCATATCATTTCTCAGTTGAGCAGGAATTAAAACACCAACGTTTTTAAAGAAACTTGAAATAGAAGACTTATTAGGGAATGCGTCTCGATATTCTGGATAATCAAACTCAATGATATTATCCATCATTTCCAAAGCTGTGCCGGATGGACCAGATAAGAAGGCCTCAAATGTTTCTTCGCGGGTCATGGTATTGATTGAATCTGCAAAAAAGTTAATTGCTGTTTCCCTATCTGCCAAAGCGGCGCCGCCAACACCAAGCTGATCAACGAGAGAAACAACTGTATCTTCGACCTGCTGTTGGGACGCTGTGGGTCCACAAATGGTTTCCCTAATGACACCATATAGGCTTTCACGACCGCTAAGCAAATCTGGTAGCGAGCCAGCAATTGCCCCCACCGTTTCCAAAGCCTTGCAAATTGCATCGCCAATGATTTCACATATTTTGCTTAAAATCATGTATAAGATTTTTACAAGCAAGAAGATCAGAACCTTCTTCAAAATCCAGAATATTGCTTGTAAAATATCAGAAAGTTTTGGCCAAGCTCTAAATGGGTTTTCCATTCTAATGGCAA
>MDTB01232004.1_pt1 | contig 18318 bp, 14 predicted proteins | sample 811161 | NCBI WGS metagenome assembly MDTB01 (sample SAMN05326650, study PRJNA326480) | marine metagenome | isolation source: seawater | place: Mediterranean Sea | collected 2009
ACCATGATTTTTGATGCACGAAATTCCTTTCTACGGTGTATGATGACAACCTCAGAGGCGAACTTTGTCAAAAAAGTAGCCTCTTCCATAGCAGAATCTCCACCACCAACAACCAAGACTTTTTTATCTTTGAAAAAGAACCCATCGCAGGTTGCGCATGCTGACACACCATGTCCCATCAGTCTGGTCTCAGACTCTAGACCTAGCAGACGTGCAGATGCACCAGTGGATATTATTATTGCTTCTGCAAAATATTCTTCATTATTCGCATTCACAATAAAGGGAGTTTTTGAAAAATCAACGCTCTCAACTGTTTGAAACACACACTCAGCTCCAAAACGTTTTGCTTGTTTTCTGAACTCGTCCATCATATCTGGCCCCATGATTCCATCTGGAAATCCTGGGTAATTTTCAACATCAGTTGTAATTGTAAGCTGACCTCCTGGCTGGGCTCCCTCAAAAACAAGTGGCTCGAGATTTGCTCTTGCTGCATAAATTGCAGCTGTTAAGCCTGCAGGTCCAGACCCAATGATGATAATTTTTCGCTTCATTTCCTTTTATTTGATTAAATAACTTTGTTTAAAACTTCAGTGATATTCCCCTTAGGAACAGCACCTATGATCTGATTTACTACTTCCCCATTTTTCATAATAAGGAGAGTGGGGATACTCCTGACGCCATATTTCATGGCAGTATTTTGGTTTTGATCGACGTCAACTTTCCCAACTTTAACTTTCCCATCATATTCTACAGCTATTTCTTCAATGACAGGTGCAATCGCCTTGCAAGGCCCACACCAGACAGCCCAAAAATCAATCAAAACTGGTAGGTCGGATTGTGCAACGTCGGACTCAAAATTTTCATCTGTGAATTCATGTACATTAGTAGACATTGTATCTAATTCTCCTGAATGTTAATAAAATATAGAATCTAAATTAGTTTATCTATAAACACGGTTGGTATATAAAAATATTATTATTTCTTGGAGGATAACGTCAAGTTTGAAACAAATCCATAAACAGGTATACGTTATTGAACCGTTGTACTTATATCAATTGAATATTTTTTTTCATTGGTTATTATATTGTTCATAAGGATTATATCATTTCCCAAATTTTCCCCAGTCAAACTGACTACAATATTTATCATTTTGTATTTGATTGATTTTGATATTTGCAAGCAATAATTGACATTCTGCTGTAATTCTTCTTCTATAAACATATTTGAGCTATCTAGGTATGTAAAGTTTCTGTTTCCATGGGAAATTGCAGATAAGTTGAAATCAAAATATTTATTATGAATGAAAATTTGATTTTTAATAATTTTATGAGGTATCAGTTGCAACTTTGTGAAATTGCTAGAGTTAAAATAAGAAACGGTTGATGAGAACCTAAAACGTTCAATATATGGTTGCAGCTCAATATGGATACCAAGCCCTGACTTGTTTACTTTCCCAACATTTTGTGGAATGCTCATAGCATTACCGATGAGTGGAATTTGCTTTATCTTGTTTCGGTAAATATCATTAAAAAATTTTCCTCTTATTTTATATTTCCATCTATATCTTTTAAAATTAACATCAGTTTGATAAACAAGTTCGAATGATGATTTTTCTTCAGGCAATAGTTTCCTCTCATCCATAAATAACGAATGATAGAGGCTACCCTTTATCACATCTTGTAAGTAAGGAGTTCTATTTGATTTTCCAAATGAGAAATAAACAGCATTCTTTTTGTTTTCTTTTTGAGCCTCTAATTTTGTACTTAATTGGAAGCTGTTATCATCCCAATAATTTGAGATAATATCAATCTCAGAGTTTGGGTCTTTTACATCAGTAGTTCTTTCTTTACTGAAAACTGCTTTAAAATTTTTAAAAAATACTTCGGTATCATGCTGAGAAAAAAATGATTCAAGTGACCAGGTCACAATTGAATTTTGTCTGTCAATTTGCAGACTATTGGAATCTTTGCTCCATTTGGATTCAATAATTTTTGAATTTGTAGAGAATGTTATTACATGGTTATCGAAATCTTTTTCAGCCGTAAACCCTAATGACCGGCAAATATCATCAATATTAAGTACATCTAATTGATTATTATTGAACCCCAACCTATCCTGGTATAATCCATTAATTCTAATTCGGCCTGTTAATGAACTCCATTGGTCTACCTTAGCGAGGACAGAATTCCTTCTATTCTCTAATGAATCCTGGTTTGAGAAATTATATTGACCTGAAGTGATTTGAAAACCTGAGACACTTACTTCAAGATTTTTTCGATTAGTAATAGCAAAACTTGAAAAATAATTACTTTCAAATCTACTTATTATTGAATTCAAAGAATCTGCATAGTGAACAACGTGTTCCCTGTCTTTAATTGCTCCATTAATCATTACTTTTTTAAGACTAATGGCTCCAAATCCATCCAATTCTGAATTATCATCTGTGCTGCGATATCCATTTATTGATAATTTATTTTCATAATTCATTATTGGTAGATAGTGAATTGATCCTGATGACGCCGAGAACTTGCTATACCCTCCTGTTGAAATAATAAACTCAGAAAAACCTCTGTTAGATATTGGAACAAGAGTATTAATTGGACCTTCAATATTATTTATTTTTACACCACCAAAAAATACACTGATCTCATCACTTGGTAATCCATTAATCATAAACATTTTTTCCCCATTCATCTTCTTTTCAACCATAACTGAGTTGTCCCAATGGATCACAGATTCTAATCTATTTAAACCTCTTTGAAGCATGTCATCCATATCATAGGATATAATATTGTCTCCATCTCTTGATAATATGAACCCAATTGATGTATTGATGGAATCGAGGTAGTTAACTTCAATTATTTTTACCAGTTCAACTACCGTATCATTTTTGTAGGGAATAACATTCAACTTCATTGGATGAAAGCCATCTAGGGAGATAACTAATATTCTATCCTTAATAGGAATTTCAAAAAAAAAGCTTCCATTTTCATCAGATTTAGTGGTGGTTTTTGAAGGTAATGATTCTATTCGAACGTTTAATAAATAGATATCAGAATCGCTTTTCACCCTACCATTAATTGGTTTTGTTTTTCCTGATAATTGCGATGATATAAAAAACAAAACTGCAACAGAGTAAATTATAAGTCTAAGCATAATGGTTTTTCTAGTCCTTTAAAAGACTGGATAGATTCTGACCAAGGACTGTTGAAGCAGTCAATAAACCAGAAAAGAGAGCACTTGAAACACCTACAGTTGTTATATCCTGTCCAACAAAATATAAATTTTTCATGCTAGACTGCGGCCTAAGCCATCTCTGTCTAAAACGCTCTGGAGAATGATCTATTCCATACATTTCTCCTTTTGTATAATTGGCAAGATCTTTGACGGTCAACGGCGTTGAAAGTTCTTGGTGCTCAATGTTCCCCTTTAGGCTTTCAACATGTTTTTCAATCACATTCAAAATACGTTTGGATAGTCTTTCTTTATCTTCCTCATAATCGCTACCTCTTTTTTTCCAATCAAGATGTTCCCATTTTTTGTACCAGCTCATTCTGCTGAGCGTGATTGCCTCGATGGTCGCTTTGTTAGGATGTTTTTCATCCCATGACTCATCTTTTGCTGAGGGGAATGATACATAAACCACTGGAAAGTCAGATTCAGGGCTATCTATATAATTCTGAACGACTTTATCATGGTCATAGTCAGGATATATCCAAAGATTCGTATTTTTTATTCCTAGATCCGCTGCAGACTTTTTTAGACCAAGATGTAGACAAACATAGCTCTTTGTCTGTCTTATGTTTTTCATTTGATCTGATAAAATGGAATTTGATTGATTATGATTTAATAGTCGATTTACTGTATTGAAAACCCCAGCATTACTTATAATAGATTTTGAAGAAATAATTTCACCATTGTCCATTACCACTCCAATCGCCTTCCCCTTACTTACTTTAATAGATTTTACATGCGCATTGACATATAAAGATCCACCATTTTTCTCTATTAGATCGGATATAGTCTCTGCTATTTTTCTTGAAGTACCTGTTGGATAGTTCGCTCCGTCTAAATAGTGTCTAGCGACAAATGAATGCATGGCAAAGCTGCTCCTTGATGGCGGGAGACCATAGTCTCCCCACTGCCCTGTGAGCACACCAATCAACTTTTTATCATCGGTTAAGCTTGTCAAAACATCCAGCGTTGTCTTATCTGAATATTTGAAAAATTTTCTAGTCATTAAAGGATATGATAATTTATCAAGAATTCCTGTTAATGCTTTTTGGCTAAAGTAAGGTCTGCTGCTTTTTGCAACAGAATCCAGAAGATCCATATATTTTAGTATTGCGCGTTCCTCTTTAGGAAAATACTTAATCATGCTTTCAATAAATTGTGCTCTTGGCGCTACAAAATCATATGATTTATCGGGAAAGATTATCCTGTCATAATTCTTATCCATGGGAGACCATTGTAACTGGCTATCAGAGATAATATCAAATAATTTTCTCACAGGAGAGGTCTGTCGATGTACTTGACCAATATAGTGTATGCCTACATCCCATTCATAGTTTTTTCTCTTAAAAGTATGCGTCCATCCACCAATCTTAAAATGTTTTTCAAGAACCAGAACATGTTTGCCTTTAATTCCTAGCAAAGCAGCAGCACATAGTCCACCTATTCCAGAGCCAATGATAATAGAATCAAACTTCTCATTACTTACATCAGAGTGATATGTTTTCCATTTTTTCATTAATTATACAATTACTCTTTTATGATTTTTGAAAAAGTTTAATTCTTATCCTTGAAATAAAACCACCCCATCATACAAAGTGCATATACTAGAGTATAAAGGATTGCGTTTTGAAAAGTTAGTGAATCATTATAATAGCGCCATAAAAGGAGAGATATTACTAGAACCTCTACAATTACAAATTGCCTTTGTGTTTTGTTCACAATTTTTTTGAGTCTTCAAATTCTTGCATCGCAGATATAAGAGCATCCACGCCTTCTTCAGGCATTGCATTGTATAGCGATGCCCTGAATCCTCCAACAGAGCGATGTCCTTTTAAGGTTTTTAAGCCTCTCTCATCACAAAATAATAAAAATTGATAATCCTCCATGCTTTGATCTGTATGAACAAAAGGAATATTCATCATGGAACGATCATCTTTACTTATCAATGAAGTAAATATGCTATTTCTCTCGATCTCTTCATATAGCTTCTCTGCTTTATTGATATTTTTCTTCTCGACCTCAACAATACCACCCAAATCTTCTATCCATTTTAAGGTTTCATTTACCGCAAAAACTGATAACACAGGAGGAGTATTAAACATAGAGTTTTTTGCAACATGAGTTTCATAGTTAAGCATAGTTGGAATTTCTCGATTTCCATTGCCTATTATATCATCTCTTATAATGACCAATGTAACCCCAGCTGGTCCAATATTTTTCTGAGCACCTGCGTATATAATCCCAAACTGACTGACATCGATTCTCCTAGATAATATATCCGAGGACATATCTGCGACTAGGATTCCACCATCAGATTCTACCTCAGGAAATTTATTATATTGAGTACCGTAAATCGTATTATTACTAGTTATATGAAGATAGGATGAATCAAAGTTTTGCGCGTATTCTTTTGGAATAAACGTATAATTTGAATCCCTTGAACTTGCGATTATTTTCCCTATTCCTAATTTATTACATTCTGCTGCCGCCTTGAATGACCATGAGCCTGTATCTATATAATCTGCGCTGCCATTTTCAGATAGAAGATTAAAAGGTACCATGGAAAATTGAAGCGATGCACCTCCCTGTAACCATAATATATGGTAGTTTGATGGAATATCTAATAAATCCTTAACTCTAGAGGAAGCTGTTTCAAACAAATCAACAATAGGCCTTGATCGATGACTCATTTCCATGACGCTCATTCCTGATCCTAAATAGTCTATAGCTGCATCTTTTACTGCCTGCAATACAGTCTCAGGTAGACATGCTGGTCCTGCACTAAAATTATAGATCTTCATAATCGATTATGTATTTTAAATAAAAACACGACTATAAATTACCGTTTAAGAGACAGCATATAAATAAAAACCCCGTCAGTTTATAAATTTTTTCTGATGGGGCCTAAGTTTATAAAATGAAATCTATGGTCTCTCTACTCTATATGGAATTGACCATACGCTGGTATTATATCCTCCATCTGAAACAAACATAGTTGCGAGGTCAATTGATTCTGTAAAACTTCGAAATACTCTACGTAATTGACCTAACCCCGGTCCATGTAATCTTATTGCCCTCGAGTGAATATTATCGTTCATTGATTCATCAAGCAATACACCAGAATCACGTAGGTGTACTCTGCCCCTTTGTTGACGGTTTTTCCCATAATTAAAGAATACCCACTCACCTACTCCGGTAGAATCATTTGTGTATTCAGGACCAGTATTTTCAACAGTCGCATATGCAACTACCCTTGCAAATGCGGTAAAACTAGGCAGAGACTCACGATCAATGAATAGGTCTCCCAATTCATTTACAGTAAATGAATAAAGTAATTCACCTGTTTGAAGACTGTCCCCCAGGTCATAAAAAGATAGTCCGGTAATAGAGACCTTTTCTCCTGCACCTCCTATCATAGGTGTTAGAGCATCAATCTTCCAACGATATCCATCTGGATCTGAATCATCATCAATCTTTATAAATCGAATTTTACGAGTCAGTATGGATGAAAAATCTTTAGTAAAACTTAGAGAATCTACCTGCTCCTGGCTTGTATCGATCACAGTAGCGATAAATTGACCACTAATCTGATGACTAACCAGGCCAATTACTGTATCCTCACCGGTCTCAAACTCAACACTTCTTTGACGGTCTATAATATTTCTTCCAAATCTAATCCGATACCCTTGCCTATGAGATAAAGTATCGTTAAGAATACGTCCTGAGCCCTCAGTCTCAAGTCCTACCTCATGATCAAGATCCATAGCACCATCAGAATCAAATCCATCTATACCAAAAGCATCATCGCTATCGATTAAATCCAATAGTATAGTCTCAATTGCATTTTCCTCATTTCCTGATGAGCTATCCACGCATCCAGGAATGATGAACAGTAGCAATAATATGGCTAATACAACTATATTTTTCATGATCTTTATCTACAATTAGAATCCACGGCGTTTTCGACCACCGCGTTTCATTTGCTTACGATTTTTCTTTCGATCTTTATCATTTCGATCTCTCAAATTTCCCTGCATTTCTTTCATTAGTCTTTGCTTGAACACACTTAGTTTAACCATTTGGTTTGGATTGAGTATGTCCCCCATCCCAAGAATGAACTTATGCTCTAAGTCTAAACGATCTTTTCGTAATTCTGCTACCTTTTTTATTGTCTTTTCCATCTCGGATTTAGAGAGCTCCTCCTCATCTCGAATTTTAATGCGTACATCCATCAGAATCTTTCTCTCATCTTTACTAAGTTCATCAAGCATGTTTCGGTGTTCACGGAATCTTGGAAAAAACTTTTCTGCCTGATCAGATGAAAGACCTAGGTCTTCGGTTAACCTCCATATCACTATACTCTCTCTTCTATCTGACCTTGTGGTTCCATCGTTTGACCAATCATCCTGGTCAAAATCTCTTCTTGTATCATTTTGTGCAATCGTAAAAGATAACATGCACGCTAAGAACAACTTATTCATAGTTAAATCTCCCTTTCTTGTTCAAATTCATTTAGTAGTTCATAAGTTTCCCAGACAAAACCTTCTTCTAGAAGGAACAAAGCCATATCACTGAAATATGAATCATAATTATTTAAAGAATCACCATTAATATTCCAGAAGTCTGTCTCCAATATATTTTCCACATCATTGACCGCAAACATAGTCTCTAAATTGCTAGGAGCACCATACTGGGTAATGGTCAGTGTGAAGACGGCTATTAGCATCATTACTGAAACCATTAATATCCTGCTACTATCCTTAGAGTGTCGCAGTCTCATCTCAAGTTTGTAAAGAAATTCATCCTCATTTACAACTTGATCTTCTTTAATTCGAGCATTGTTTATTTGTTTTTCAAAGTCAATCATGGTCCAGCCTTTGTTTTAAAGTCTTTAGGGCGTGATGAAAGTTTACTTTAGCAGACCCCTCAGACATTCCTGTTATCTTAGAAATCTTTTTATAGGAAAGCTCTTCTGCAATCCGCATCACTACAACGCTTCGTTGTTTTTTTGGTAGCTTACTAATCTCATCCCAAAGTTCTTTTCGATGCCATTCATGCTCCACACTCGCATCTCTATATCCCTTATCATCAGCCTTTTCAAGAGATAGAAAACTCTTCCACTTGTTTCTGGTAAACCAGCTATTTGCTGTATTAAGATTGATACGATATAGATAGGTAGAGAACGAAGATTTAAAACGAAAATTTTTAAGGTGGCTGAATAGTTTGAAGAAAACATCCTGAGCAAGGTCCTCCGAAACCATTCTGTCTTGAGTAATAGTAAAAAAGAAACCAATCGTATTTGATAGATGTTTTCTAACAATCTTGTCAAATGCTGAGCGGTCACCGTTCTGATATTCTTTAATGAGTTCTTGGTCATTTTGCATGTCATTTCAAACCATTAGACACATGGTAGCATTAAAGGTTAAAAAATAATTTTCATCAAGACCATTCACATTTTATTGAAATGAGAATAATGCTTATCTTTTGTCAATGTCAAAATAAGATTCACCACCCTTATGGTTATTCAAAATAATAAACTCTCACCCAATAGTAAACAACGAACTGCAATTGAGCATCCTCCTGCTCCGCTGATGATCCTTGCTGGTGCCGGTACAGGAAAAACATTTACCCTTGAAAACAGGATTGTACACATAATTAATAAGTATAAAGTAGATCCAAGACATTTATTGGCTATCACCTATACAGAAAAAGCAGCGAAGGAATTAAAAAATAGGGTTGTAGAAAAGGTTGGCGCAGAAGCTCATTCGATGACTGTTAATACCTTTCACGCTTTGTGCTATAAAATACTAAGGGATAATGTTTTTAGTACCAAACAACTTTTAGATGAGAGCGAAGCAGTACACATGTTCCTCACCAGATTTGATGAGCTAAAGCCATTTGAGTCAACCGAATATCCGTTGGACCCGCAGAGGGCAATCACTGAAAGTTTCATGCCTTTTTTTAACCGTATGAGGGATGAACTAATTGATCCAGAAAAAGTAAAAGTACCGGAACCATCAGATGATGGTACACTAACTCGGGAAACATGCCAGCAACTGTCTGATTTAAAGAGAATTTACCCTCTCTTTCAATCATGGAAGGAGGATCTGAATGTAATGGACTACGGAGACATGATACTATCTGCATACCAGATGATATCAACAAATAAATCTATTCTTAAAAACATACAGAATAGTTACAGGCACATAATTATTGACGAGTTTCAAGATAATAACTTTGCACTCAATGAAATTGTAAACCTTATTGCTGGCAAAAGAAACTATGTGACTGTTGTTGGAGATGACGACCAGGTCATTTACAGTTTTAGAGGCGCAAATAATTTTAATATTCAAGCATTTAGAGAACGATATAGTGGCCATGAAAAATATCAATCTATAGCTCTAGAGACCAATTATCGATCCAACCAGGCAATACTTGACCTTGCAAATCAAAGCATCAAAAATAATCCAGAGCGAATAGAAAAAACCCTAACATCTTACTTTAAAACAGCTGGTGAAAAGCCAGTGAGATTCTGGGGAGAAAAAGGTCAGCAGCTGGATTACCTTATAAGCGAAATACTCCACTTGAATAGTGAAGGCATTAGATGCAAAGATATTGCGGTTTTATGCAGAACTCATGGGCAGGCTACATTTGTAATGGACGCGTTATCTCGCTCAGGCATACCAACCATACCACACTATATGGGACTTTTGAATAGTTCAGGAGTGAGAGATATTATGGCATGGTGCCAGGTTACAGCAGGTGGATCTCACCAGGACTCTGCGATGTATAGAATAATTTATAATGCTCTTGGTGACAGAATTGCCTATGAAATTTTTTCAGAGTTTAAAAGAAATGACCGCAATACCCGACATGATCTAATAAGAAATGATAAAGGTATTCGTCAGAAATATCCCAAAATTGATACCATCCTATCAACCATTATAAAACTTCAGGCTGCAGCAAAGAAAAAATCAACAGGTGAAATGACATGGATGATAGCTGAGCACCTTAATAAACTAAAACCTCATGCAGATAAGTACACAATGGATGATCAATATCAAATATTGAATGTTGGGAATTTTTTAAAAAGGTCTCAAGACTTTACCAAAAGAAATAGAAAAAATGATAACCTTAGATCATTTAACAAATACTTAGAAGCGATTATGAGATCTGGAGGGCTTCCTGGTCTCAAACCACAATCCTACAGAGAGCAAGATGGTGTCATCGTCAATACCGTACACGGGGTAAAGGGCGCTGAATTCCCGATAGTTTTTATTCCGTTTTTAAGGTCTGCAAGCTTCCCGTTGAACTTTCGCAGTGTTAAGCGTATAAATAAGCCTCCTGATGATTGGCTAAACTATGCCCAAAATACAGATTTAACACCAAAAGAGCATCACCGGTGTGAAGAAAGAAGACTCTTCTATGTGGCTATAACACGTGCAAAACAAAAGCTTTATCTTTTGGTTCCCAGAAAAGCTACATCACCATTTATCAAAGAACTACCAGATACACTAATGGAGGATCATGAAATGTCCAATCAAGATGAAAGCCTTAAATATCACTCTGATCTAAAGGTTAAATATGAAACCAGTCTCCAGAAAGCATTGGCAAGAGAAGATTATGACCTAGTTAAGGAATACAGTTGTGCTTTAAAGGTGATTCATGAGCATGAAAAGGGTAGTGAAATCAACCTTGGTGAATCAGATTGGGAAAAACAGTTAAAAACTGAATTTGAATCTGATTTTCAGCCACCTGTTCCTGAAAGAGTAAATCTCTCAGCAAGTGCCATCGAGACCTACGAAGCCTGCGCACTAAAGTTTAGACTAGGACGGATTGACGGAATACCACAAACAGCAAATAAACCGGAGCTTGTTTTTGGTAATATCATCCACTCTGTTCTCCAAAGGTACCACGAACAAGGCAAGGACCAGAGTCTAGAAAGGATACTTAGACTTTTAAACGAGGAGTGGAAAGAAAACTCCTTTGATTATCAGGTTAGAGAAGAAAAGTTCAAGGAACAGGGGGTTGAAATGCTGACTCGATATCAATCCAATATGTCTCATAATCCGCCTGTAGTAATAAAAACTGAAGAGCAATTCACTTTTGACATTGGGCCCATAACAATAAGAGGAGCCATTGATAGAATTGATAAAACATCTGAAGGGATTAGTATTTTGGATTATAAAACTAGTAAAACTTCATCATCTGCAAAGTCGAACCTTCAGCTTGCAGTATACTCAATGTATCTTGAACAGCTAGATAATGATGAAATTGGTAGTCTACCTGAATCATCTATGCTCTACTTTTTGAGAGATGAAGAAGAACCAGTTCGAGATCATTCCTTCACAAGTGAAGAATTAGCTAAAACAAAGGAAAAAATACTAGCTGTTGCAGCTGGGATCAGGAAACGGGAATTCAGTGCTAGCAAGGGTAAACACTGCGACTGGTGTGATTATAAAGACCTTATTTGTCCAGCTTGGGAACAGTAATCAGGTTAAATAAAATCACAATGATGTTTTAATTATCTGGTATTCAAGCCTACCCGAAAAATTATCTGCATCTAGAATAATCCTTTCTGGAATTCCAATCACAGAAATTGAATCCTCGCTTGTAAATATCAATTCTGAAAATAAACCAGCACTGAGAATAGTGTCCCCTACTCCATCTAAAAGAAATAAATAGGAAGAGTCAGAGGCTCCAATAGAAAGATCTTTTACGATCATTGTCGTTAAAATTTTATCTAAGTCTGTAGTACTAAGTGATAGATCCCATTTAGTCTCCTCGGAGTATTTATCTCCGAGTAGAGATAAGGAAAAATAATCATTTTCATTAATGATGGCAGGTACGTTCTCAATTAAACCATCTGTATAGTTAGGAGGACCAACGCAAGAGGCCAGGCCGAGACAAATCAAAATGACCAAAAGGTTTAAACTCTTAATCAATAGTCATTCCTTTTTCTGGTTTATCTTGTCCTAATTGAAGCTCAGAAATTTTATCCATTGGCTTTTCAAGCTCACGTAGCCTGGGTCCTTTTAGATCTTCATAATGATTTGATAAAGCACCTAAGGACTTCCCCAGTGAATCAATTTTACCTGTAAAAAGATCCCACTGTTTTTTAAATAATCCTACAAGTTCTTGCATCTCTCCGGCCTTCTTTTCCATCGCAAAATTTGATACAGCTTGACGTATCAATGATAAGATTGCGTACAAGGTAATTGGAGAACAAAGAAGAATCTTTTTACCCAAAGAAAAATCTATGAGTTCATGATCCTCTTGGTTTAAGAATGCATAGATACTCTCATTAGGAATAAACAAAAGAACGTAATCAACTGTGCTGCCCTTGGGATCGATATATCCTCTCTTTGATACCTCATTCACTCTGTTTCGAACATCAGTTAAAAATGCTTTTTTTTCAGATTCTTTTTCCGAACCAGATTCAGCAGAAACATATTTTTCATATCGAGATAATGGAAATTTCACGTCCATATTAATAACTTTTTCATCAGGCAAGAGAAAAGTAAAATCTGGACGGTCTTTACCATCAGACATTTGTTTTTGCTGGGTGTAGTTAATTCCCTCAACTAATCCAATAAAATCTAAAATATCCTTAACCATTCGCTCGCCCCACTGACCTCGAGCTTGTGAGCTGGATAAAATTTGTCTTAGCTGGGATGTTGTATCGTTTAATTTCCCAACACTTTCCTTTGACTCTTTCATTTGTCCTTCCAGCGCGATTGTATTTTTCGACAAATTATCGAGGTTATCTTTCATCTCTTTTAGAGTTGCGTCAATTAACTCCTTTTTACCATCGAGTTCTTTTACAGAATTTTTATTCAGTTGCGCAAATTCCGATTTAGCTAGGTTTAGAAATTGATTTTGATTTTCTAACAAAACTTTGTTTGAAATATTCTCAAACTCTTGTTTCATCTCTTCCTGGTTTTTTTTCAGAGATTCCATTCCCTTTTGACGGAAAAACCAAATAGTTAATCCACCAGATAGGAGACCAAGCAAAAAGAGTATGACTCCAGTAAAATCCATTTTAAAGTGTTAGAGCAAAACTATCTACTAATATACCTGGACAGGTTGTTGCACCCAGAGAGCGTTGTCCATAGGTTGAAACCTCTGGCACTACAGTTACCTTGTCTTCGACATCTAGTAATTTTTCACCAAAAAACCGATAAAAAGAATCATCAAACCTCATCGTCTCGATTGGGGCAATGATTTCTCCGTTCTCAACCCAGAAACAAGCATATCTGGTTAATCCTGTTATTCTACCACCTGCGTTGTCGCTCCAATTAAGATAGTGTATGTTTGAAAGATAAAGACCTTGGTCTATTTCTTTGGTTACATTTTCTTGGTTCAGTTTACCAGGTTCCATTCTAGGAGATCTAAGATACTCACCGCCCTCTGCAAAGTTTGATTCAACACCATATTCTTTGGCAGATCTTGAACTAACAAGAGTGTTCTTTAGGGTTCCATTTTGAATCAATGGTATTGAGTTTGAAGACACCTCTCCATTTGAATTGAATTTGGGGCAAAATCCAGGTGAAAAGTCTTCTATAATCGAAAATTTATTTGACAGCCTGACGTCTTCATTGCGCATTCTACCAAATCCACTACAGCCCTGCCTTAGCGATGCCTCACTTATACCATTCCAAGAAAACATGCCTAAAAAATCTGCAACCGCTGCTGCCTCAAACCATGTCCTATACTCTCCAGTATCAATCTTCATGGGTTTCTTCTCCATAAGAGAAAGTTTTGTTCTACTTTGACTTACATAATCTTCATACTCACTCTGGTTCCAGTCACTTCCAGCGTAACAGCCTTTTACCATTTGATGTTCAGGAGTTACCAACGAATAATCAAGACAAAAAGACTCAGTCTCAAACCAATGTCTTTGACCAAGATTATTTGCGCTCCCTCGATACATTTTCCCGTTGGCCAATATTCCAACGAAATCAGTTCCTTTCATAGCAGGAAGGATCGCATCAACAGCATCTTCAAAAGCCAGTCCGTTGGCATTTTTGATTTCATGACTTGATCCTGCATCAACTGGCATCACTAGAAATGGATCTTCTGGTATTTCTTTGGACTCTATTCTCATTCTTTCGATTTCATTGAGCCCTCTTTTTTGATCAATATCATGATCTCCTGAGATAGTGAAACCTCCATTACATGTACGCCCATTAAAAATAAATTTGAGACCAAGGTCTGCATCATCAACCATACCTGTCTGGCGAACAGAGGCATTGTTAAAGCGTACAAACTGACTGTTTTCACCATTAAGTGATAGTACAAGGTTTTCCCCGGGCATTAGTTGGGAAAAAAGTGATTCGCAGAGACTGTTAAAAGTTTTTTCCATATTACACTCCCCCCAAAACTTGAACATTGCTGAATAGGCAAGCTGGTGACGCATGCCCAACTCTTATGACCTGATTAGGCTCACCCTTTCCACAATTTGGTGTACCGTAAATTCCAAACGTATTAAGATCTCCTACTCCCTTCAAGCTGTTCCAAAATGGAGTGGATATCCCTCGATAGTTGGGATTCTTAACTGTTTTGGTCAGTTTTCCATTTTCAATGAGCTTCCCATATTCACAACCGAACTGAAATTTGTTTCTGTAGTCATCTATTGACCAAGACTTATTACTTTCCATATACACACCATTCTCAACCTGTCCAATTAGTTCATCAAAACTTGAATCTCCAGGTTCCAGATTTATGTTAGCCATCCTGTCGATAGGTGCTCTATTCCATCCACTTGATCTAAAGTTAGCAACTCCATCAAGCCCTGAACGAATCTGACTCTCCTTTCCACCCAAGCCTCTAACAAGCAGACCCTCTTTTATCAGATACTCCTTTGTGGCTTTTAGACCACCATCATCAAATGCATAAGAGGCAAATTCAGATTCTAGAGTAGGATCAAAAGTAATGTTCATTAGTTTAGATCCATATTGAAGAGTTCCAAAATCCTCCAGCTTTACAAAACTCCATCCGGCATAGTTCCTCTCATCTCCAAGAATTCTATCAACCTCTAGTGCATGGCCAATACTCTCATGAATCTGTAACATCATTTGATCGGGTGCGATCACTACATCCATTTCGCCTGTCGGGCAGTCCTCAGCATCCAAGAGTTCTATTGCCTGTTCGCCGATTCTGTTTGCATTTGCCATGATCTCATACTTATCAAAGTACTCTAGTCCCATTTGTCTGCAAGTTCCTCTCATTCCTCCAAAGGTTCTGGTTTGTTGATATGAACCATCAACAGCTGTTGCGCTCAGATCAAACTCAAGCATTAAAAATTCCTGATTTATATCACTACCATTTGAGCTCACATATCTAAAAGATGTCTCAATTAATTGGCATAAGGATGACGCGCTCACAATCTTGTCTGATACCTTTAGATTTTCATATGCTTCTAATAGAATGCCATTCAAATTACCAGCAGACAGCGCTCCACGATCTTTTGTGTATGGTGATTTATACTCGCCCTGAAAAGATGGTCTCGCAGACTCATCAAATCTGTATAAAGAATTCTTTGATGCAATTTTTGCCTGTTGGAATGCATGTTTTGCAGCAAGAGATACTCCCTCTGATGTCATATCTGGTGTACCATAATACCCAAACTGACCATCGACTAATACCTCTACCATCAGACCGTGGGTGGATGACCTGCCATTGGCAACAGGGACACCATCCCTAATCATTCTCGGAGTATGAGCCTCGTACACCTCTCTGATACCAACCCATTGCGCAGGAACATCAATCGCACTCAAAAGATCTTTTATTTCAACATTTAACTTCATCTGACATATCTCCAGGTTTAATGCATCAAAGGAAAATGCATTTTGAATAAATAAGCACGTAAAATTAATTATTTATAACGTAATTATCCAATGTCACAAATCAATTACATCATTATTTATTGATATAATTAATATTACAATATGTCTATTTGGCAGTTTTTAAACATTCAATTGGGTTAAATAGTGTCAAATATGCATACTATGTGAAATTTTGTACTACTGTTAGCTATTGGCACCTTAATTGCAAAAAGGTAATTGAAAATAATTAAACCTAATAAAGGAGTTACAAATGACGTTAGTAAAGTGGACACCACGACCAATGACAGTCTTTAATGAAGTGGATAACATGATTAACTCAGTGTTCAATAGTGATTGGAACCTGGAGCCCATACAATCAACAAAGTGGAATCCAGCAGTAGATGTTAAAGAAACAGATCATTCTTTTTTAATATCTGCTGACATACCAGGTCTAACTAAAAAAGATATTAACATTGAAGTTTCCGATGATGTTTTATCAATAACTGGGGAGAGAACAGAAGATGAGGTAGAGGATTCAGATCTTTATCACTATAGAGAAAGATCAAGAGGAACCTTTACAAGATCCTTCCATTTACCGGAGTCTGTAGATGAAAAGAAAATCTCAGCAAAATTCAAAGATGGAATTCTGAACATAGAGCTTCCAAAGACAAAAGTAATTGAGCCAAAATCGAGGATAATAAAAATCAGTTAGTCTAGAGGTGGTTATGAAGGGGCAGCAATGTCCCTTCATAATTTGTTTATATTAAACTAAAAATTGCCTTGCTTGAACTGAATGCCTGATTTTTTACAGGCTTTTTTCAGTTTTCTACTGTGCTTATTTGGTCCACTGTAAAACACCTTTTGATTGCTGTTTTCTCCAAATTTAGAAAATATTTTTTCCCAGTCTGGTATTCCAAAACTAGATTTACTCCACAGATTATCGACAAGATCAATATTTGTTTCACTCTCTAAAACATCTGTTGATATGTACATCATCTTTCTTGATATTTCCTCGGGAGACCGTTCCAAAAAATAGATATGATAATTAAAAAATTTTGGAGAACCATCTTCATCCATCTCCTTTAGCATCTTAGTAAACCATTCAAAGTAATTTCTGTCTTCTATCAACCAATAAAGGTCTACTTTCTTTAGTTTCCCAATATCTGATCCATTTTTAAGTCTAATAACGATATCTTGGAGGATGGGTGCAATCCTTGATATCCCATGACCTGCACCAACTAGTATTGCGTGACTGGTATCTAATAAGTCCTGACTTGAGCTACCGTAGGGGCCATCAATTCTTATGGACCAGTCAAGTGTCTTTTCACTCCCTACAACCTGCAAGGTTGAATCATATAAGTGATCAGACCACTGATTGTTCGATTTTACATGTAAAATTAAATCTCCCTCCTCTGTCTTTTTGATGATATTAAAGGGATACCACTCACCAGAGGAGATTTCTTTACAGTTGAGATATAAATAGTCACCCGGGTTGTGGGTAAAGTTTTTTGGTGCAGATATGGTTAATTCCAGCACCTTTGAAGGCAGCAGACTGATAGAATGTAGATCAACAAAGGTTCGGTTCTTTTTTCTGTTGACCAAAACATTATAAATAAAAATAATCCTTGGAATCATCAACCACTGAAAAAGCCCTATGTCTTGGACCTGTACTGTTGAGATCATTGAACTAGACTTGTCTTCTGGTGCTTTGGAATTTGCTTCTTCATATCGATCAGGAACAAGCCAGTGTAATGGATTCACAGCAAAACCCTCCATGAAATCAGGATAATCGTTCGCTACATCAAGAAATTCTCCAAAGTCAATGGTTCCACTTAAATCTTTATCTGCTTTTTGGAAAAACTCATCTACCAATAGATCCAATTGGAATTCATCATAGTCTAAATTGTTTTCTGAAAAACTTTGTTGTATAAGTATTCTCAACTCATTTCGATCTATAAACCCGTTGTTGTCAAGATCATGTAACTGAAATGCGAATTTGATTTTATCTTTTGCAGATCCATCTACCATCGACTGAATAGTAGTTACAAATTCTCCGTAGTCTACAGATCCACTAGAGTCTTGATCAAATAGTTCAAACAATCTATCAGAGATTTCATGGTTTTCAATACCAAGACCATTCCGAAATTCTTCCTTATCAATGAGCTGGTCCTCACCAGCAATTTCTCTAAATCTATTTTTAAGATCAATTAGAAATGGACCAACTAATTTTTTTGACTCGTTAATCAAGTATGTTTTC
>MDTB01154816.1_pt1 | contig 18317 bp, 18 predicted proteins | sample 811161 | NCBI WGS metagenome assembly MDTB01 (sample SAMN05326650, study PRJNA326480) | marine metagenome | isolation source: seawater | place: Mediterranean Sea | collected 2009
CTCAACCAAAAATGCAAGAAACGTCGAGCTTATCTTTGATAGAATGTTTAACAAAAAATAAACTTAATGAAAATATAAGAAATTGTCCTTATACAGAAAATAAAAAAGAGGTGATAGAAACTTTGGCAAGAAGAATTGGTATGCCACTTTATATCCCCCTTGTTGCAATTATAGCTTCTTTTTTATTAATTCATAAAAAAGAAAAAAAAATAAATTTTTTAAAAAAATATATATTTTTTATAATTGCTTTTATGATTTTAATATTTGCAGAAATAATGGTGAGATTCTCCGGCCAATCACCTACTAACTCTTTGATTTATTTTTTATTTCCATTTGCCTTAATGCCAATTTTATATTTGATGTTATTAAAAACTATTATGTCAGAAAGAAAAATTTAATGAATAAAATTTTAAATAATTATTTAATTTTTGGTTATTTTAAAATAGTTTTTAATACTATTTTAATATTTATATCCCTTGGTATTGTATTAAATTTATTTGAGGAAATTGAATTTTTTAAAAATTTAAATGAGTCTTTACAATTGCCAATAGTTTTATCTCTTTCTTTTGTACCAAACCTTGTTATAGAATTACTTCCTTTTATTATTTTTATTTCTTCCATGTGGTTTTTTTCATCAATAAGATCCAATACAGATTTACTATCAGCTAAAATATTTGGATTTTCAAATTTAAAAATTACTTTAATGACTTCTGTTGCTGCTTTTGCTTTTGGATTTTTAATATTATTCGCTATTAATCCAATTACATCAGCACTAGTTAAATATTACGAAGAAACAAAAGCACAATATTCTAAGGACGTAGATCATTTAATTTCTATCAATAAAAATGGAGTTTGGATTAAAGAAATTGGGGCTAGCGGATCTAATATTATTTCAGCTAAAAAATTGAATAATGAAAAATTAAATTCTTTAAGCATTTATATCTTTAATGATAACAATCAAATGACAAATAGAATTGAAGCTAATAGTGCTGATATTAGCTCTAATCCTTGGATTATTGAAAAAGCTAAAATCTATAATTTTACAAACAATGATGTAATAGAAAATGAAATAAATTATGAATTTGAAACTACCTATACTCTCGAAAAAATTAATTCCCTTTATAAAAACTTAAATACTGTTTCTTTTTTAAGTTTAATTACTGAATACGAAATTCTGAATGAAATGGGTTACTCAAAAAAAATACTAAATGAAAAAATCAACAAATTTATATCCTTGCCTTTTTTTCTAGCTATAATGGTAATTTTAGCAGCTCTTTTTACAATTGGTTCTCTTAAGAGAGATCAAAATTTTTACGTAATTATAGTTTCAATTATTACCTGTGTTATTGTCTATTACTTTAAAGATTTATCTTTAGCGTTAGGACAAACATCAAGAATTAGCATAACACTTTCAGTATGGATGCCGATATTGGCTATAGCTCTATTTACATCTATAGGAATTATTCAGATAAATGAAAAGTAAAAGTTCAATCATAATTTGGTTAGTAATCTTTCTTTGGCCTCTTGCTGCCTTAGCAGAAGATCTTAATATTAAGTCAACAAATATACAGTATGATAAAGAAAACAAAATAACTAAATTTGAAGGAAATGTAAAAGCTATAGATAGCAGAAACAATAAAGTTTTTACTGAATATGCAGAATACGATAAAATTAAAGAATTATTCAAAACTCAAGGTGATACAAAAATTATTACATCTCAAGGTTTTGAACTAAACAGTAAAAATATTATATTAAATAATAAAGATAGAATAATTCTATCTAATGAAAGTACAGAAATTTTAGATAAAGATGGAAATAAAGTTTCAGTCGAAATGTTTAATTATCTTATAGATACAAATATTTTTTTTTCCAAAGGAAATATAAGCCTTAAAGATATAAATAAGAACGAATATTATTTCTCTGAAATATACATAGATGAAATGAAAAAAAAAATAGTTGGATCTGATGTAAAAGCTTTTTTGAATCAAGAGGATTTCTTGATTAAAAAAACAAATGAACCCAGATTTTTTGCTAACACTATGACCTCTTCAAATAAAAAAAGTAATTTTCAAAAAGGAATTTTTACTTATTGTGAGGATCGAGGTGAGGACAAATGTCCGCCTTGGGCTCTTCAATCTGAAAAAATTGAGCATGATATAGCTAAAAAAACTATATATTATAAAAATGTAGTTTTGAAAATTTATGATTTTCCTATTTTCTTTTTACCTAAATTTTCCCATCCGGATCCTACAGTTCAAAGAAGATCAGGTTTTCTAGCTCCAACCTTAACCACTAGTACAACTGTTGGTTCTGGTTTTGCAATTCCTTATTTTTTTAATATTTCTAAAGATAAAGACTTTACTTTTACACCTAAATTATATGCAAAAGAAAACCCTCTTCTTTTAGGGGAGTATAGACAAGATTTTATTAATTCTTTCCTAATTGTTGATGGAGGTTATACTCAAGGATACAAGAAAAAAACTGAAAAAAAATCTCCAGGAGGCAGAGCGCATTTTTTTTCTAAATTTAGAAAAGATTTTATTAAAAATGATGATATCGAGAGTAATCTAGAAGTAAATTTACAAAGATCATCTAATGATACTTATTTCAAAGTTCACGATATCAATACTTCTCTGGTTGATAAAAATATTAATATTTTAGAGAACAAAATTGATTATACTTATCAAACTGATGAGTTCTTTTTTGGAGCAAATTTGAGTGCATTCGAAAATATAAATAAAACTGATCGAGAAAAATATGAATATTTGTTGCCTATAAATTTTGATACAAACCTTTTTTCAAGTGAAAACATGGGTTCTGTGGACATTTCATCAAATTTTAGGCTAAAAAATTATGAGGTTAATAGACAAACTGAAATATTGTCTAATGATTTTGAGTGGGTTTCAAATAAGTGGATAAACAAATTTGGGTTTGAAAATCAATTTAAAGGTCTGTTTAAAGCAGTAAATTATAACGCTGAAAATACTAAGCATTATAAAAATGATGACTTCAATTCAGAGCTATCTGGAGCTTTAGGCTTTATAACTGAACTCGGTCTTTTCAAAAATGGCTATAACAAAAAAAATATTTATACAATGACTCCAAAAATGTTGGTTAGATATGCGCCTGGACATATGAGAAATATTAGAAATACAAATGAAGGTAGCGTAAAATTAAATTATTCAAATATTTTTGACTTAAATAAAGTTAACGAAATGCATGTTTTAGAAAACGGGTTAAGCTCATCTTTAGGTTTTGATTTCAAAAAAAATGAAATTAGTAGAGATGGTAATATAGGCAAAGAAAAATTATCTCTATCGATTGGACAAGTCATTAACTCTGAAGAAAATATGGATGTACCTGCCAGCAGTTCTTTAGATCAAAGATTTTCAGATGTAGTAGGGGAAAGTAAACTTAGTGTTAACAATAATTTAGAATTGAAATATAACTTCTCAATCGATCAAAGTTATAAAAGTATAAATTATAATGAAATTGAAGCAGATCTTGATGTCGGAAAAGCTAAATTTAATTTATCATATCTTGAGGAAAAAGAGCACCTTGGTAATCAAGAATATGTTAAAACTGGATTCGATTTAGCGTTAGATGATGCGCAATCTTTAAATTTTTCAACAAAAAGAAATCTCTTAACAAGCTCTGCAGAGTTTTATAATCTTAGTTATACATATACAAACGACTGTTTAAAAGCAGGACTAGTTTATCGAAGAGAATTTTATACAGATAGAGATTTGGAACCAGCAAATTCTCTAATGTTTACAATTTCTATTATACCTTTTGCAGATATAAATTCACCTACATCAAATTAATGAAAAAAAATCAATTAGTAAAAATTTTATCAATAATTTTTACGATTTCTTTTTTATTTAACACCTCTATAAAATCTGAGATTCAAAATTCTATTATTGCTAAAGTTGGTAATGAAGTAATTACAGCAGTAGATTTAGAAAATGAAATTAGAACTTTGATATTTCTTAATGGTAATCAAGTAAATCAAGAACTTATTGATAAAAGCAAAGATGTTGCTATTAAAAGTTTAATAAGACAACTTATTAAAAAAAATGAGATTAAAAAATATAATATCAAAAAATATGACAAAAGAGATTTAGAAAAATACATCACTAATATAGCCAATAAATTTAAAACTACGAAACGAGGTCTTAAAGAAATTTTTATATCAAATAATATTAGTTACTCACAATTTATAGACAGACATGAGACTGAGCTTTTGTGGAATACATTAATTTTTTCTCTTTATAAGAACCAGATTAGCATTAATGTAGTAGAAATAGAAAACGAAGTTAATACGATAATTAGCGATAAAAAATTTTCTGTTGAATACAAACTCTCAGAAATAGAAATTAAAAAAACATCTAATTCTTCTAAAATCATAGAAAATATTTTGGAGTCTATTAAAAAAGAAGGATTTAAAGCTACAGCTCAAAAATTTAGTATTTCCCCTTCTGCACCGAATGGTGGTCAAATTGGCTGGTTTAAAAAGGACGCTTTATCTGAAGTTTATGCTAGACAAATTGAAAATTTAAAAGAAGGAGAAACCAGTGTTCCAATTAAATATGAAGATAGAGTGGTAATTTTAAGAATTGATGAAATAAAATCATCTAGAATGAAAGAAGAAAATAATCTGGAAGAAATAAAAAATAAAGTTTTATACAAAAAAAAACAAGAAAAATTAAATTTATTTTCTAGATCACATTTTTCAAATTTAGAAAACACAACGCTAATTATTTTTAGATGAAAAAAATATTTGCTATAGTTGCAGGAGAACCGAATAGTATTAATTCTGAGATTATTGCTAAATCCATAAGAAAATTAAAAATAAAAAATTTAATAATAATTGGAAATTATCTCTTAATAAAAAAACAACTAAAAAAAATTAGATTAAAGATAAAATTAAATAAAATCGACAAAATTGAAGAATTTATATTGGATAACAATATTTCTGTACTAGATGTGCCAGTAAAATTTAAAAATTGTTTCAATTTAAATAAAAATGAGACTACTAGCTATGTTCTCAAATCTTTAAATCTTGCTCACTCTCTATCCTCACAAAAAAAGATAATTGGTTTTATCAATACATCAATAGATAAAAAAATCTTTAATCAAAAATTTTTAGGTGTAACTGAGTTTCTTGCAAAAAAGAATAATATTAAAGATAAATTTGCAATGATGATATATAATAAAAATTTTTCTGTTGTTCCTATTACAACTCATTTAGAAATAAAAAATGTAACAAATAAAATTAATAAAAGATTAATTATACAAAAAATTTTGACTATAAATAACTTTTTTATAAATTTTTTAAATAAAAAACCTAAAATAGTTATACTAGGATTAAATCCACATAACAGTGAAAATCGATTAAATTCTGTTGAAAATAAAATTATAAAACCGGCTGTAAAAAAATTAAATAAAGATAAAATTAATATAACTGGCCCCTATCCAGCTGATACGCTTTTCTCTAATAGGAAAAAATTTAAATATGATGTAGTAGTAGGTATGTACCATGATCAAGTATTGGCGCCTTTCAAAACAATATTTGGTTATGATGCTTTAAATATAACTCTGGGTCTAAAGTATCTTAGATTATCTCCAGACCATGGAACAGCAAAAGATTTGGTTGGTTTAAACATTGCAAACCCAGAAAGCTTAATAAACGCTATACGATTTATTAAAAAAACTAAAAATGTTTAGACCAAAAAAATCTTTAGGACAAAATTTTTTAATTGATAAAAATATTATTAATAAAATAGTATCACTTACAAAAATTAAAAAAAAAAATATTGTTGAAATTGGACCTGGTACTGGAAATCTTACTAAAGAAATAATTAAACAAGAACCTAGCAGTCTTATACTTATAGAAAAAGATAAATTTTTATCTAAAGATTTAAATAATAATTTTAAGAATAAAAAAACTAAAGTTTTTAATAAGGATATATTAAATTTTAATTTAGAAAAAATTATTAAAAAGAATTCAATTATATTTGGTAATCTTCCATATAACATTTCTTCTCAAATATTGATTAAAATAATAAAATTTAAAGATTGGCTACCAAAGTACGATAAATTAATCCTAATGTTTCAAAAAGAAGTAGCTGATAAAATTTTAGCAAATCATAATACAAGTTCATATGGAAGAATTTCTATCATAACGAAGTATAGATTGAGAATTGTTGATCATTTTGATGTTTCTATGAATTGTTTTTTTCCTAAACCTAAAGTCAATTCAACAGTTCTTGTATTTGAGCCAAAAAAAGAAAATTTTTTTAGAATTAAAGACTTGAATAAATTAGAAAAAATTACTCATATTTTTTTTTCTGGTAAAAGAAAAATGATAAATAAAGCTTTTAAAAAAGTTTTTATTAATCATGTTGAAGCAGCTAATAAATTAAATATAGATTTGACTACAAGACCATCACAAATTTCTGAAGAAGAGTACTATAAGATTACAAATTTATTTGAAAAACTCTAATTTTTATTAGCTTGTTTTGAATTTAGAATTACTGACTCTATTTGCTTAAAACACAGTTCTAAATTATCGTTTATAATAATATGATCATAATCACTCCAATGTAAAATATCATTGTCGTAGGATTCTAGTCTTTTAGAAACTACTTGTTTATTATCTTGATTACGCTGCACTAACCTATCTTTTAATTCTTTTTTTGAAGGTGGTAATAAAAAAATTTTAATTAATTTTAATTCTTTAAAATTTGATAGTTGTTGAGTTCCTTGCCAATCAATATCAAACAAAATATCATTTTTATTTTTAACTAAAGTATTTACTGAATCTTTTGAAGTTCCATAATAATTATCAAATATTTTTGCATGTTCGTAAAATTCATTATTATTAATTTTTTTTTCAAAATTAGCTTGTGATATAAAATAATAGTCTACTCCGTCTACTTCATTCGGTCTTGGTTTTCTAGTTGTGTGAGAAACAGAAATTTTAAAATTTTGATATTTCTGCTGAATTTTTTTTGAGATAGTCGTTTTTCCTGCCCCTGAAGGTGAGGATAGTATAACCATGATACTGTCACTTGTAGTTTTCATGATTAATTCTATTAAAATAAAAAACTAATTGGTAGCTTTACTTTCAATAAATTTAATTGCATCTCCAACAGTAAGAATTTTTTCAGCTTCGCTATCTGATATTTCTGATCCAAATTCTTCTTCGAATGCCATTACTAACTCCACAGTGTCTAAGCTGTCTGCTCCTAAATCATCAATAAAGCTTGCTTCGTCAGTTACTTTTTCTTCTTCGACACCTAAGTGGTCTGCTACTATTTTTTTTACTTTTGCGTTTATATCTTTTGACATTTAATTCCTATTATTTGATATTTTAGATTAATTTCTTATTAAATTATTATTAATGATTGTCAAGCCATATACATACCGCCATTAACATGTATGGTTTCGCCAGTTATATAATCAGACATATTAGAGGCTAGAAAAGCTACACAATTAGACACGTCTTCACCTGTGCCTAGAGCACCAGAAGGAATTTTGCCAATAAGTATTTTTTTGTATTCTTCGTTTATTTTTTGTGTCATTTCAGTATTTATAAATCCTGGAGAAACACAATTAATGTTAATTTTTTTCTTTGCATACTCGATAGCTAAACTTTTAGACAATCCAATAATTCCTGATTTTGATGCAGCGTAGTTAGCTTGCCCCAAGTTCCCTGTATGACCAACTATCGAAGTAATATTAATAATTTTTCCACTTTTATTTTTTAACATCTTTTTTATAGAATATTTACACATTAAGAAGGTGGATGTTAAATTAACATCAATAACTTGCTTCCAATTTTCCTCACTTAATCTTATAGAAATATTATCTGAGGTAATACCTGCATTATTTATTAACACGTCCAAACCTCCTAATTCAACAAAAGAGTCTTCAATAAATTTTTCTATTTTTGAGTGTTCATTAAGTTTAAATGATTTTGTTTTTAAATTTTTAAATTCAGAGTTTAATTTATCTAGTTTTGATTGGTTTGTTCCTGTTGCTAAAACAGTAGCGCCAAGTTCAGTAAATTTCTTGATTAAGCTGTATCCAATGCCTCCTGTACCTCCTGTAATTAAAACTTTTTTTTCTTTAAGATTCATTTGTTATATTTTTAATATCATTTATTGAATTAATACTAAAGGAATTAGAATCAGGCATTATACGCTTACCTAGTCCAGTTAATACTTTGCCTGGTCCTATTTCTATAAACTCTTTAACGCTATTATTTTTCATATATAAAATACTTTCTCTCCATCTTACTTTTGAATAAATTTGTTCAAATAGTAATTTTTTTATTAAACTTGGATCTATAGTTGGTGTTGAAGTTACGTTGCTAACAATTTCAAATTCAGGTTTTTCAAATTTTACTGAATTAATTTTATCTTTCATAACATTAGCAGCTTTGTTCATTAATGAACAATGAAATGGAGCGCTAACTTGAAGCTTGATTGATTTTTTTTTATTTTTTTTTAAAACTTGTTGTAGTTCATCTATAGACTCTATATTTCCACTCACAATTGTCTGACCGTTAGCATTATCATTTGCAATTTCACAAACACCATCATTTTTAAGTTCACCTATATAATTTTTAATTTCTTCTATCTCAGATCCTAGCACGGCAAGCATACCTCCTCGACCAACTGGAACTGCTTCTTGCATAGCTTTTCCTCTTTCGTATAATAAATATAAAGCATCTTTAAAAGTTAAAGAGTTAGAGCAAACTAAAGCACTATATTCTCCTAAGGAATGTCCTGCTAAAAATTTAACATTAGATAAATTGTAATTAAATTTTTTTTTTAATATTGTAAAAATAGAGAAACTTACGATTAATATAGCTGGCTGTGTATTTTGAGTTAATTTAAGTTCGCTATCTGGCCCTTCTAAAATAACTTTTGAAATTTTAAAACCTAAAATGTCGTCTGCTTCTAGAAAAATTTGCTTAACTATATCAAAATTGTTATAAAATTCTGATCCCATACCAACTAGTTGTGATCCTTGACCTGGAAATAATACTGCTTTCATTTATTTAATCCGTTATTTATAACATTATTACTATTGAATTGGCTTATTTATAATAGTATAAAACCGTTCTTTAAATAAATAAATAGTTAATGATTACATTATGAGTTTTTACGAACATACTTTGGTTGCTAAACAAGATCTTTCTAACACTGATGTTGACAAGATTGAAAAAAAATATGCAGATATAATTAATAGTTCCTCAGGAAAAGTAATTAAAATTGAGAAATGGGGACTGTTAAATTTCGCACGAAAAATACAAGCATACAATAAAGGTTTTTATATTCATTATAAGTTTGAAGGAAGTAACTCTACATTAAATGAAATTAAAAAAAGTAGTTTAATCGATAATTCATTGTTGAGACACTTGACTATAAAATACAAAAAACTTGATACAGATACAGAATATTTCAAAGATGAAAAGAAGAAATAAAAAATTTACAAAAAGACCTCAGAATCCATTAAACAAACTTAGTTTGTTTCAAAAATCTGATTCAAGATTCTCAAAAAAATGTCCACTTTCAGTGAAAGGTGCGCCTGCGGTTGATTATAAAAATATAAAATTATTACGAAGATATATTTCTGATACTAATAAAATTATGCCCTCACGTATTACTTCTGTTTCTCAAAATAAACAGAGAAAACTAACTAGCGAAATTAAAAAAGCAAAAATTTTAGGTCTTATATAATGCAAGTAATTTTATTAGAAAATATTATGAATCTCGGAAAAATAGGTGAGAAAGTAGAAGTTAAAAATGGCTATGGGAGAAATTTTTTATTAAGACAAGGTAAGGCTCTAAGAGCAAGCAAGGAAAATGTAGAAATTGTTAACAAAAAAAAAGTTGAACTAAACAAAAAAAATGAAGAGATAAAAAATAAGTTCAAGGAAATAGCAAAAAAAATAACTAATAAAACTCTTAAATTCAATAAAGAAGCAAAAGAAAATGGTGATCTTTATGGAGCAATTAAACCTAAAGAAGTATCTACTGCGTTTATAAATACTTTAAAAGTTGAAATTAATCCTTCACAAATTGATTTGCGACAAGAAATTAAAAAAACTGGTAAATATAAAATAAATATTAATTTACACTCTGAAGTAACAACGAGTGTAAATTTAGAGATCGACAAAATAGACGCGATTTAATTCATAGAGATACTGATTGTTTTTCCACAGGTAGAAAAAAAGGTGTGTAACTTTTAAGTTTTTATTAAATTTACATGTTCTATTATAGTATAAATGGAAAACATCAAAATCAATATAAGCAAAAATCAAGAAAAAAAATTACCTTCAAATATAGAGGCTGAGCAGTCTTTGATCGGCTCTATCTTAGTAAATAACGATATTATCGATGAAATTTCTAATATTGTAAATTCTGGAAAATTTTTTGACCCTGTTCATAGAAAAATTTATGAAACTATAGAAAATTTAAATAATAAAGGAATGATTGCTAATCCCATAACTTTAAAAAATTACTTTGAAAATGACAGCGGCTTAAGTGAAGTTGGTGGTGTTGATTACCTAGTAAAACTTACAAGGTTTTCTTCTTCGATTAAACAGGCGGTTGATTATGCAAAAATAATTCATGAGATGTATGTTAAGCGAGAATTAATATTTATTTCTGATAATGTTTCACATGAAGCTGAAGATGATCAATCAGAAAAAACTGGTGAAAATATAATTGAAGATGCAGAAAAATCATTATTTGATTTAGCCGAGAGAGGAAACTTTTCTCAAACATTTTTAAAATTTAATCACGCTCTAGACCAAACTATCGAGATGGCCACTCTAGCTATGAAAAGTGATCAAGGAATAGTTGGTGTCCCCACCGGCTTAACTGACTTAGATGAAAAACTAGGTGGTCTTCACAAATCTGACTTAGTAATTATTGCTGGAAGACCTTCAATGGGTAAAACTGCTTTGGCAACTAATATCGCCTATTATGCAGCAAAAAATATTCAGAACAATAATGAAAAAGGTTCTATAGCTTTTTTTTCTCTTGAAATGTCCTCAGAGCAGCTTTCTACAAGAATATTATCAGAACAAGCAAGAATTTCTTCTAGCGAAATAAGACGAGGTAAAGCCTCAGAGGAAACTTTAAACAGATATATCGAAACTTCAAGAAATATTTATGATTTGCCTTTGTACATAGATGAGACACCAGCAATAGCTATTTCTACTCTCAGTAATAGGGCCAGAAGGATTAAAAGACTATTTGGGCTAAATTTGATTATTGTCGACTACATTCAGTTAATGAGGACTAATTCCAACAGGCTAGATGGAAGAGTACAAGAAATTTCAGAAATAACTCAAGGTCTGAAAGCTCTAGCAAAAGAATTAAATGTTCCTGTCCTTGCACTTTCACAACTGTCAAGAGCTGTAGAACAAAGAGATGATAAAATTCCACAATTATCAGACTTGAGAGAATCAGGCTCAATTGAACAAGATGCAGACGTGGTTTTGTTCGTTTATAGAGAGCAATATTATCTTGAAAAAAAAGAACCTAAACAAGGTTCTATAGAACATGCAGAGTGGCAATCCAAAATGAGCGATATTCATGGTTTAGCAAATATTATCGTAGGAAAACACAGACATGGATCCACAGGCACTGTGCATCTTGAGTTTGAGGGAATGTATACAAAATTCAAAGATTTGGCTAAAAATTAATACTGTAGTTATATAAAATTTAAGATATATCTCAATTAAACCCATGTTTTCTAGTATTTATAAAAAGCTAATCATCGACTTTTCTAAGATTTCAATAATTTTTATTTTTTTTATTGTGTCTTTTTTTTTATATTTTTCTAAAGATTTTAATTTGGATGCTTCATCTGACTCTCTTTTATTAGAGAGCGACTCAGATCTTAAGTACTTAAGAGAAGTAAACGAGAGATATGGTTCAAAAGAATTTTTAATTTTGACTTACAGTCCCATTTCTAATTTTGCGGATGAAGAAACTATTATAAATATTCAGTTCCTAAAATCAAAAATTGAAAGGCTAGATTGGGTAGATAGTGTAGTCACTATAATTGATGTTCCTCTGTTAAAAAGCAGTGACGAGCCATTAATGCAAAGACTAAAAAATTATAAAACTCTCTCATATCCTGACATTGATAAAGCTAGAGGTTTTGATGAAATTATTAACAGTCCTATATATAAAGATTATGTAGTAAGTAAAGACGGAAAAACCTCAGGTATTATAGTTTATTTAAAAAAGGATAAAAAATTAAATGATTTGATAAAAATTAAAAACAATTATTATGATCTTAATTTAGAAGGAAGCTTAAATAAAAAGCAAAAAGAGGAATTCAATATTTTCAAAAAAGAATATGATGATTATAGAAATTTATATAATAATAAAAATCGACAAAATATTATAGAAATTAGAAATGTAATAACAAGGTATGGAGAGAGTGCTCAAATACATTTAGGTGGCTTACCAATGATAACCGACGATATGATGTCATACGTAAAAAATGATATTGTTGTATTTGGTTTAGGAGTTTTTTTATTTATAATTATTACCCTCTGGCTTGTTTTTAAAAAAATAAAATGGGTAATTATACCCTTACTAGGATGTGCCTTTTCAGTGGGGACAATGGTAGGAATATTAGGCTTGGTAGGCTGGAAAGTAACAGTCATATCTTCTAATTTTATAGCACTAATGTTAATTCTTAATATGGCTATGAATATTCATATTACTGTGAGGTTTTTGCAAATAAAAAAAGAGTTCCAAAATTTAAGTAATGGTGAAGCGGTGTATGAGGTGAGTAAAAAAATGTTTAAGCCTATACTTTATACTGTCTTAACAACGATTTGTGCTTTCCTCTCTCTAATATTTAGTGGCATTAAACCTATAATAGATTTTGGGTGGATGATGACCTTAGGGCTATTAGTTTCTTTAATAGTTACATTTTCCTTAATTCCGTCTTTGCTTTCAATATTTGGTGACGATGAAAATATAAAAATACAGGAAGAAAAAAAATCAAAAATTACAAATGCTTTAAGTAATTTTACAAAAAAAAACACAATCGTAATTTTTGGATCAGCTATTATTATAGTTTTTTTAAGTATATTTGGAATTTCCAAACTTGAAGTAGAAAATAGTTTTATAAATTATTTTGATGAAAAGACAGAAATATATAAAGGAATGAAAAAAATTGATGACGATTTAGGAGGAACTACTCCTCTTGACGTAATAATTAAATTTCCAAAAAAAATTGAAAACGACGAAGCAGATGATGAATTTTCTGAATGGGAGGAAGATAATAATGACGATGTTGCAAATTACTGGTTTACAAGAGATAAAATTGATAAAATTTTAAAAGTGCATGACTACTTAGACTCTTTACCTGAAATAGGAAAAGTTTTATCATTTGGCTCAATTATCAGAGTTGCTGAAGATCTTACTGGAAAAAAATTGGAAACTTTAGAAACTGGAGTTTTGTTTAGTAAAATTCCCGAAGAAATAAAAAAAGAAATTATTTCACCTTATATTTCTTTAGAAAACGAAGAAGCAAGAATTAGTGTAAGAATAAAAGACTCTCAAAAAAATTTGAGAAGAAATGAGCTTATAAAACAAATAAATAGTGAATTAAATACTAAAGTTGGTCTAAGCAAAGAGGAATATAAGTTAGCGGGAGTTTTAATTTTATTTAATAATTTACTTCAAAGCCTTTTTAAATCTCAAATTTTAACCCTTGGAATTGTAATGCTGGGTATTTCTTTAATGTTTTTGATTCTTTTTAGAAATATAATCTTATCAATAATCGGTGTCGTTCCTAATTTTATTGCAGCTTTTTTTATATTAGGAATTATTGGATTACTAGGTATACCTTTGGATATGATGACAATTACAATTGCTGCTATTACGATTGGTATAGCAGTAGATAATAGTATTCATTACATCTATAGATTTAAAGAAGAATTTGAAAAAATAAAAAACTATAATCAAACTGTTGAAAGGTGCCACAATACTGTTGGTGTGGCTATTTTAAATACATCTATTACAATAGTTTTTGGTTTTTCAATACTAATTTTATCTAACTTTATTCCAACTATTTATTTTGGAGTATTTACAGGTATCGCAATGCTATTAGCATTAATTTCAGTTTTAACTTTACTTCCTAAGTTAATAATTGTGCTTAAGCCATTTGGACAAGAAACATAATTGAATGATAGAAAATATATTTGAACGTGTTGTGAATAATCTAAACATGTTCGATATTATTTTTTTTGTGATATTGACTTACAATACGATTCAATGTTTTTTTAAAGGTTTTTCTCTTAGTTTTATTTCATTTATGAAATGGATTCTGTCTTTAATTGCTACAATAATACTAGTTCCAAAATTGCAGCCTTGGGTAGGAGAAATTGTAGACTCTGATTTTATCAACAATATAGGACTAGGTATATTAGTCTTTCTTATTTCTTTGTTTATAACAATACTAATTGGAAAATCTTTAGGTAGAGTAGTAACCTGGACTGGGCTAGGATCAATAGATAAGACTTTTGGATTAATATTTGGAATTTTTAAAGGTTATATTGTGTCTATATGTTTATTTTCTATTTTTAATTGGTTTTATCCTTATCAAAATTGGGGTATATCAGCAGAAGAGGCTTTTACATTTAATATTGTTAAAAATGGAAGTGAAGTATTAATTAAAGAATTTCCTAACAACGAAGATTTTAAAGATACAAAAGAGAAAATTGAAAAAATTTAAATTAGATAAATTAAATGAGGAATGTGGTGTTTTTGGAATTTCCAATCACGAAGATGCCTCAGCTTTGGTGGCTTTAGGTTTGCATGCTCTTCAACACAGAGGTCAAGAGGGTTGTGGAATAGTATCTTTTGACGGAAAAACATTTCACTCGGAGAAAAGACAAGGATTAGTGGGAGATCACTTTACTAATCCAGAAACATTGAAAAAACTTCCAGGAAATTTTGCTATTGGTCATAACAGGTATTCAACTACAGGTGAAACTTCATTAAGAAATATTCAACCTTTTTTCGCAGATTTATATGGTGGGGGAGTAAGTCTTGCACATAATGGAAACTTAACGAATGCAATAAGCCTTCGTGATAACTTAGTTAAAGAGGGAGCAATTTTTAGAACTACTAGTGATACTGAAACAGTTGTTCAGCTTATTGCAAAATCAAAAAGAGCTAAAATGGTAGATAAAATCATAGATGTTCTTTTTCAAATTCAAGGAGGTTACTCTTTAGTAATGCTAACTAATAAAAAGTTAATAGGGCTTAGAGATCCTTATGGAATAAGACCTTTAGTAATCGGAAAATTAAAAGACTCTTTCATTTTTGCCTCTGAAACCTGCGCTTTAGACATTGTTGGTGCAAAATTTATTAGAGAAGTAGAAAATGGTGAAATTGTTATCGTAGAAAACAATAAATTACAAAGTATAAAACCTTTTCCTTCAAGAAAAGCAAGACCATGTGCTTTTGAATATGTTTATTTTGCTAGACCTGACAGTTTATTAAATAATAAATGTGCATACGAGTATAGAAAAAAAATGGGAGAAGAACTTGCTAAAGAAAGTGATTTAGAGGCCGATTTAGTCATACCGGTACCTGACTCAGGGGTTCCGGCAGCGATAGGTTACAGTCAATTTACTAAAAAAAAATTTGAACTTGGATTAATAAGAAATCATTATGTTGGTAGGACTTTTATAGAACCAACTCAAAGCATAAGAAGCTTTGGAGTAAAATTAAAACTTAGCGCTACAAAATCTCTTATTAAAAACAAAAAAATTATATTGATAGATGACTCTTTAGTAAGGGGAACTACATGCCATAAAATAATAAAAATGCTTTATGACTCTGGTGCGAAAGAAGTGCACGCTAGAATAGCTTGTCCAGAAATTAAATATCCTGATTTTTATGGTGTAGATATGCCAACAAAAAAAGAATTGTTAGCTCATGGAAGGACAAATAAAGAAATGTGTGATTACATTAAGGCAAAATCATTAAAATTTTTAAGTCTAAGTGGTCTGTATAAAGCAATAGGGTATGAAAAAAGAAACGACACTTACCCTCAGCTTAGTGATCACTATTTTACAGGAGAGTATCCTGTTAAACCACACGACCAACTAGGGGAAGGTAAAATAAAGCAGCTATCTCTACTCAGTGGAAAATCAACTAATTAAATTTAAGCAATTTATTCCTATTGTCAAAAAGATACATTTCGTCATTTGCATAAATAATTTGAGAACTAATTCCGTTATTACTTAATTTTTCAAAATATTTTAAATTTCCATTTTCATAAGTAAAAGATAAAATATATCCCTCACTAGAAAATAGATTTATATCTCCATCAGCAATATTTAATGAAATAATCTTTCCTATTTTATTAATTTTCTTCTCATTATTTACCTCGTTAAATATGTTTTTTGACCATAAAACATCTCCAGTTTTAACGTCATTACAAACTAATAAATTATTTTTTGTGAATGAAAAAACATAATAATTAGTAACTATCGGTTTTATAAAAGGATCTAAAGAAAAGCTCCATTTACGTTCACCTGTTATTACGTCATAGTTTGACAGTCCATTTTCTGTACTAACAATTAAATTATTGTTTTTAATGGCTATGGGATAACTTAAAAAAAGATTGGTTTCAGTTGAAACAGTTGGACTTTTAAAATTTAATACCCAATTTATTCTTTGTGAAATATAATTTAATGAATAAAGTTGTCCAGCAGTATTAAGAAAAAGTAAGTTGTCTTCTGTTTCATCCAATGCAATATTATTTTTGAATTCAGACTTAAGTAAAATAATATTAGAAGAAAATTGCCAATTTATATTTCCATTAATAGTATTTACAGAGTACAAAATATTGTCTTGATTTGCTAAAAAGATTTGATTGTCTAAAATCTTAATATTGGATCTAAAAGGAATACCAAAATTTTTAGCCCATTTTATATTGTTTTTTTCAATATTTACTACATACATATATCCAAGATTATCAGCTACATAGAGATTGCCATTATCTAAAGCCATATAAAGTTCTTTTAAATAATTTTTAAATTTTTTTTGGTAAAAGTTAAATTCAAATATTTTTTTATTTTCAGTAATTGAAAAGATAAAAATTGTTCCTTTATGGTCGTAAGAAATAATTTTATCTTCTTTGAAAATAAAATGATTATTAATGTGATTGTGCTTGTGAGATAATTTAGAAAGCCTTTTACTCTTATAAGTTAAAACTTTATTATTGCTGTAGCTATAATTGGAAATATTATTATAATTATTTCCGAATTCCTGTTGCCAATTAGTATTTTTTTGAGCAGCATCTAGCGTTAACTTAATATTATCTTCATTATTTTTTTCTTCATAAAAAGTTTTTTTATTTGAAAATACTTGCTCATATTGATTATCTGTTTGATCTTCAATGGTATTATTAACTCCTGAATATACTGGAAATTCAGAAGCATCTTTCCATATACCTGTTTTATTATCGAAAGAACAACCGTAAGTAAAAATTATAAAGATTAATATAAATCTTTTCATAATTTATTTTTTAATTTTTGTATTTAAAAGTTTTAGGTATTCCTCTGCTTTTAGTTTTTCACCTTTAGACATAAAATATTTAACAATCAGGTTTACAGCACTTTTTTTCCAAACAGAATTAGAATTTATAATTGGATTAAGAGTGTCTAATATTTGATTTTCATCAAAATTTTCAAACATAAAAAGTGTTTTCTTAATTCTAATTAAATTTAAATCATCTTTTGAAATAGAATTTATACCTAAAATTTGATCAAAATAACCTAAAATTTTATTGTCATCATTTTCAATTTCACTATCAATAATTTGATATAAAGCCAGAGGTGAGTAAAGCTTATGTTTTTCGTTTATTATATTTTCTAATAAAACTTTACTTTCATTTTTTTTATTCTTAATTAGTAAAATCGTTGCTTGATTAAATTTTTCAGAGATAATATTATTTTCTTTTTCTATTGATTGTTTATAAAAGACATATCCTAAAAGTATTAAAAGAGAAGAAATTAAACTTACTATAACTAATTTTAAATTTTCTTTGAAAAAATTCATTAAGCGTTCTTTAAATTTATTTTTTGATATTTCTTCTGACATATTTAAAAAGTATTTTTTTTACTTGGAAATTTTTTTTTAATTACTGCAGTCTTATATTTTTGAATGCTTTTATCAATTATTTTACTGATATTTGCAAATCTTTTAACGAATTTTGGATAAAAACCACTTAAACCTAATAGATCATCTGTA
>MDTB01024523.1_pt1 | contig 18316 bp, 15 predicted proteins | sample 811161 | NCBI WGS metagenome assembly MDTB01 (sample SAMN05326650, study PRJNA326480) | marine metagenome | isolation source: seawater | place: Mediterranean Sea | collected 2009
CGACAACACCGTTATGAGCGGTGCGTTCTAACCAACTGAACTACGGGCCTAAATTAGAGAAATTAGTAAATAATAATATTAATTATTTTACTTTCTGTGTTTCGAGCAAATAACAAGCAATAAATTCATTTTAATGATTTAATTATATAATAAAAAGTATAAAAGTATATTCTTTCGAGAAAATCCACATAGTTATTTTGTTCTAAATTTGACTTGTTATTATTTGGTGAGTCAATCTAGTAAAGAAATATGTTCCATTAAGACAAATTATAAACATAATAAGCAGTCTAAAAGTTCTATCTAAATTGTGTCCTATCCAGTCAATAAATCTCTCTGAATCTGCAATTCTTAAGCAAACTTCGAATATTAAAATAAAAGAGAAAAAAAAATTCATAATTTGGACCCCAGGCAACCCTCTCACAAAAAAAAGAAAGAAAGATGAAGACAAATACACAAACATAAAACTTATATAAAAAAATATTTTTTTACTTAAATTTTCTCCAATAATTAAATCAATGATTTTACCTTTAAGATTGAAAAGTTGGGATATTTTAGATAGTGAATATATTAACAGTATCTGAAGAAATAGGCAGCTAAGTGTAGCAATAACATCAGAGTTAGTTATCAAGGAAACTTCTTAATTTTCTTGACCTACTAGGGTGTTTCAATTTACGTAATCCCTTAGCCTCGATTTGTCTTATCCTTTCCCTCGTGACAGAAAATTGTTGCCCTACCTCTTCAAGAGTATGATCTGTATTCATACCAATTCCAAATCTCATTCTTAATACTCTTTCCTCTCGAGGCGTAAGCGTTGATAGAACATTAGTGGTTGCTTCTCTTAGATTATTTTGTATTGCTGCATCAAGCGGAAGTTTTGTTTGTTTGTCCTCAATAAAGTCGCCGAGATGACTATCATCTTCATCACCTACCGGAGTTTCTAAACTTATTGGCTCTTTTGCTATTTTAAGAACTTTTCTAACTTTTTCTATAGGCATACCTAGTCTTTTGGCTAATTCTTCAGGTTGTGGCTCAATACCATTCTCATTCAAGAGCTGTCTAGAAACTCGAACTAGTTTACTTATTGTTTCAATCATGTGAACAGGTATTCTGATTGTTCTAGCTTGGTCAGCAATTGATCGTGTTATTGCTTGACGAATCCACCAGGTTGCATATGTTGAAAATTTATAACCTCTTCTATATTCGAATTTATCTACTGCCTTCATCAGACCAATGTTTCCCTCCTGAATTAAATCAAGAAATTGTAAACCCCTATTCGTATATTTTTTTGCAATAGAGATTACTAACCTTAGGTTAGCCTCTATCATTTCTTTTTTTGCCTTATTAGAAAGAATTACACCTTGCTTTACACTTGCAGAGGAAACTTTAATATCTTCGGGAGTCATTAAAGTTTTTTCAGAAATTTGATAGATTTCTTCTAAAATTGGAGGGTTTTCCTTTAACTTAGAAAATTTAACCCATGCTTTATCTTTTCTCCTGGAAAGGTTTTTTATCCATGACTTATTAAGTATATTTTGTTCTAATTCAACACAAAACTTTGACTCTGCAATCTTACATTTTTTTCCATTTGCGACTAGTTTCATCTCAAGTAAATTTACCCTATTACTGCAATCAGTTAACTCATCAACTATTTCGTCAATTCGGTTTTGATTTATAAACAGAGTTTGAATCAGTTCGGCAGCCTTAGTTTTATTTTTTTTGAGTTTTTGTGAAATTTTATTATCTAGTTCTTTATTTTTAAAACGTAATTCTAAAAACTGTTTTTGAATCCTTTTCAACTCTTTAAACTTTCTCGAAAATTTTTCTAACTTTTCTAAAAGTGTTGGCTTAAGATTTTCTTCTTTCTCTAAAATTGAAAGGTCACTAACCAGATCAGAATCGTAATCACCCTCATTTTCACTTTCATTATCATTAATATTTTCTGAGTCAGTATCATTATCAATATCCAATTCATTAGTTCGTTGAAATATATCTTTGTCAATTTTATTAGATGAAGAGAAAATCTCGTCACTCTCCCCAGATACTGATCTGTAAGTCGCATCTAAGTCAACTAACTCTCGTAAGGGTTTTAGATTATTTTTATATTTCTCAAGAAAATTATCGACGTAATGCATTGATAAAAAACAGTTTGAGAAAGAATGTATTGTTTTTTTCCTTCCTTCCTCAATTCTTTTTGCTATATCAATTTCTCCTTGCCTTGATAATAAATCAACATTTCCCATTTCTTTAAGATACATTCTAACTGGATCATCGGTTTTTCCAGGTTCATCATCCTTGACCGAGATCACTGTCTGTTTCTTTTCTTCATCGTTAATCTCTCCTTCATTTTCATAAATTTGTATGCCTAAGCCTGAAACTTTTGATTGAAATTCTTCAATAATTTCTGAACTTTCCTGAGAAAGTTTAGATTCAATTTCTGAAAGATTGAGAAAGCCTATTTTCTTACCCTTAGAAATTAGCTTTTTCATTATTTCGTTGGTCTGATCAATTATCGGAGATTCTATATCACTGATAGTATCGACTTTAGAAGATTTTCTATTCATATAGTTAAAAATAGTAAAGATTTTAATAAATACAATTGAATAGTTAATTGATAATAAGTTTACATGAACTGTAGATGAATATCATTCCATTTCTTTGCCCAAAATTATCTTTATCTCCTGGTTTAGACTTTCATATTTTTTTATATTTTCATCCGAAATCTGAGAATTCCTATTTTCCATAATTTTTTTTTTTATCAAGTCTCTTTCTTGTATCAGATTTGGAAGTTTTACATTATTTAAAATTGATTCAAAAAAATGCATTTTTTTTTTTTTTTTCAAGTCCAAAAAAGGGGGTTTTTTTTATTTTTCTAAAAAAGTTTAAATCCTCTACCTCCAAACAATTAGAAATTTCTTTTTGAATTACTTCTTTTATTAACTCTTTCTCAAGGTATATCGATGTAATTTTTTTTTTTGTGGATTCATAGATCTTATTTTCAAAATTAATCATGCTTATTTGTTCAAAAAAATTTCTAGATATATCAAATTCAAAAATTAAAAAACTTAAAATAATTATTTCGTTTAAGTTTTTTTTAAAAACATTGTCCTCGTAAAATTTAATACTTTTTTTTCTTTTATAAGATATTGAAATTTTTCTTTGTTCCCAGAAATGATTATTTTTCCTTTCTCTTAAAAATTTTGAATACTCCATCGATATTCTTGTATTGGAAATAGATTTGACTAAATCATTAATTTTTTCATCTACTAAAACACTATATTCAGGTGTGTGATCATCCAATTTTTCAATTATATTTTCCCAAATAATTTCGCATAAATCTCTAGATGAGTTTAATTTTTCTCTAAACTCTACTGCATCATTCTTTTGAATAAAATTATCTGGATCTTGTTTAAAAGGAAGTTCGATAAATTTAAGTGATTTTCCAGGTTGCAGGTATTTCAAAGTTTTTATGGCTAATTTGTTCGCAGCATTCTTTCCAGGATCGTCACCATCAAAGCAGATAAACGGACAGTCAACCAGCTGCCAAATTTTTTTTATTTGATTTTCCGATAAGTTTGTTCCTAGAGATGCAATGGTATTTTTTATTTTTTTTGAATGCAAAGAAATCACGTCCATGTATCCCTCAACAACAATAAGTTCGTTAGTTTTCTTTATTTCTTCATTATTTTGCTTAAAGCCAAATAAATAATTACTCTTTTTGAAGTAAATAGATTCAGGAGAATTGATATATTTAATTTTCGAGCTAGTTATGGTTCTGCCTCCGAATCCAACAATATTTTCATTAAAATCATAAATAGGAAAAGTCACTCTGTTTTGGAATCTGTGAAAAAAATTCTTATGTTTCGTTTCTATTAAAATTCCATATTTGATTAGATCTAATCGATCATATCCTCTTTCAGACAATAACTTTTCTAAAGAAATATTTTCATTTCCACAAAAACCTAATTCAAATTTTGATATTGAAAAATTATCAATTCCCCGTCTTGTTAAGTATTCAAGCACTCTTTTATGACTTAAAATATTTTTTTTAAAATAATTACTTATTATAGTCGTAAATTGAAAAAATCTTTCGGATTTTTTATCTGAAAATTTTTCATATTTATCAGATACTTTTATACCCAATAGGTTTGAAATTATTTTAAGTGCCTCTGAAAAGGAAATATTATTATACTTAGTTAAGAATGTTAAGACATTACCTCCGACCCCACACCCAAAGCAGTAGAAAAGTCCTTTTTGATTATTAATTGAAAATGAAGGAGTTTTTTCATTGTGAAAAGGGCACCTGCAAACATAAGTATTTCCTTTTTTTTCAACGTTCAGATATTTTCCCAAAAAGTCAGATAAACGAATTCTATTTTTGAATTCATTTAATATATCATCAATAGACTGGTTCATTAAGAAAGAATGACTTTTGCAAATTGGGCAGTTTTTTTCATATCAAGTTGGCCTGGATATTTCTCCTTAATAACTTTCATTAATTTCCCCAAGTCTTTTATAGAATTGGCGTTAAGTCTTTCTTTTTCCTCGTTTATGATATCTTTTATATCTTCATCTGATTTTTGCTCAGGCAAAAAAAGGTTTATTACTTCGATTTCACTTTTTTCTCTTTTGCAAAGTTCATCTCTACCTGCATCCTCATAAATCTTCATACTTTCTTTTCTTTGTTTTACCATTCCTTGAAATAAAGTGAATATTTCAGAGTCACTGATTTTACCACCAGAATCAGTTGTTCTACTTTGAATATCTCTATCCTTAATAGCAGCTAACATAAGTCTGATTGTTGAAACTGCAATTTCATTTTTTTTTTTTAAATTTTCATTTAAAAATGTGATCAATTTCTCTCTCAAAGTTTGCATAATAAGCCATTTAAATTTTTTGCATATATTATCTAATAAATCAAGTCTATTTAATAGCATTACTAACTTGTGTTTTTGATTGCCAAAGGTATATATTATATCAAAATGAAAAATTCTAATCTTGAAAAAAAAAATTCTTTGTTATTATTTGAAAATGGTGATTATTACTTTGGAAGAGGCATTGGTTCATATGGCACAGCAATAGGGGAACTTTGTTTTAATACTTCAATCACTGGTTACCAAGAAATTTTGACTGATCCCTCATATTTAAATCAAATAATAAATTTTACCTTTCCTCATATTGGTATTACAGGGATAAATAAGGAGGATTATGAAAGTGACAAAATTTTTGCTTCTGGATGTATTTTCAATAACAATGTTAGTAGTCCATCAAATTATCGTTCAGAAATATCAATTGAAAAGTGGTTAAAAAAAAATAAAAAAATTGCTATTTCTGAAATTGATACGAGAACAATAACTAGAAGATTAAGAAACTCTGGTTATTGTAAAGTATTAATTCATCACTCAAATAAAAATGATTTTTCGATAAAAAAACTAAAAAAAGAGTTGCAAAATTTTCCATCTATTATTGATGAAGATTTAGCTACACATGCATCAACAACTTATGTTTATGAATGGAAGGATTCTAGGAAAATTAGAGTAAAGAGTTTATATGAATTTAAAAAAAAAAAAATAATTGCAGTTTTTGATTTTGGTATAAAATTTAACATTCTTAATCTCTTAGAGGAACTTGGTTTTAATATTATTGTTTTCCCTGCAAATTTTGAGATTGAAAAAGTTTTTGATCTAAATCCTCTGGGATTTTTTTTATCAAATGGACCTGGAGATCCATCTGCAACATACAAAAAAATTAAAAGAAATATTGATTCGCTATTTGGCAAAGATATTCCAGTTTTTGGCATCTGTTTAGGCCATCAGATTCTTGGTCTTGCACATAATGCAAAAACAAAAAAATGCATCATGGTCATAGAGGAGCGAATCATCCAATAAAAAGTATTAGAAATAAATTCATTGAAATTACTGTACAGAACCATGGGTTTGTGATTTCAAATCATAAATTACCTTCTATCCTAGAGGTCACTCATAAATCACTTTTTGATAATACTATCGCAGGTTTGAGAGTAAAAGATAAACCGTTCTTTTCAGTTCAATTTCATCCTGAAGCATCACCGGGTCCTCACGATAGCCGATACCTATTTGATGAATTCAAAAAAGAAATTTTAAAATATGCCAAAAAGAAAAGATATTAAATCTATAATGATAATTGGAGCTGGTCCCATTGTAATTGGTCAAGCTTGTGAATTTGACTATTCGGGCACACAAGCATGCAAAGCTTTGAAAGAAGAGGGCTACAAAGTCATACTTGTTAATTCTAATCCAGCAACAATAATGACTGATCCAAACATGGCAGATGCAACCTACATAGAACCATTAGATATAGTTTGTTTAGAAAAAATTATTAAAAAAGAAAAACCAGATGCATTGTTACCTACAATGGGTGGACAAACAGCCTTAAACCTCTCGGTTGAACTGGAAGAAAAGAAAATTTTATTGAAAAGTAATGTTGAATTAATAGGCGCAACTAAAAGAGTTATTGAAAAAGCGGAGGACAGAAAACTTTTTAAAGCTGCGATGAATAAAATTGGTTTAAAAACTCCTAAAGGAATAACTGTAACAAGTCTTAAAGAGGGAAAGAAAGTTTTAAAATTAATTGGATTTCCTACAATTTTAAGACCTTCTTTTACATTAGGTGGCTCAGGAGGTGGAGTAGCTAATACAACAAAAGAATTTATAAATATATTATCTAAAGGACTATCTCTTTCACCCATTAACGAAGTTTTAATTGAACAATCAGTCATCGGTTGGAAAGAATTTGAAATGGAAGTTGTAAGAGATAAAAATGATAATTGTATAATTATTTGTTCAATTGAGAATATTGACCCTATGGGAGTGCATACTGGAGATTCTGTAACGGTAGCGCCTGCCCTAACACTAACAGATAAAGAGTTGCAGGCTATGCGCACAGACTCTATAAAAATACTAAAAGAAATTGGAGTTGAAACTGGTGGTTCTAATGTGCAGTTTGCGATTAATCCCAGAACCGGTGAAAGACTAGTAATTGAGATGAACCCAAGAGTTTCTAGATCGTCGGCATTAGCTTCAAAAGCTACAGGATTCCCCATTGCACGAATAGCCACAAAATTGGCGGTTGGATACACTTTAGATGAGCTAGAAAATGAAATTACCAAGTCCACACCGGCTTCATTCGAACCTACTATTGACTACATTGTTACGAAAATTCCAAGATTTACATTTGAAAAGTTTACTAAAACAGAAGCCTCCCTAGGAACTGCCATGAAATCAATAGGAGAATGCATGTCAATTGGAAGAAATTTCAAGGAATCATTTCAGAAGGCAGTAAGAAGTCTTGAAATTGGTTTATATGGATTAGAGGTTCCAGAAGTTATGAAAAATAAAACAAAAACACAATTATTAGAATTACTGGAAAAAAGAATACCGTACAAATTTTTATTGATTGCAGAAGCCCTCAGGAAAAATATTGCAAAAGAAAAAATATGTGAAATTACTAAGTATGACATGTGGTTTATTAACCAAATTTCAGAGATTGTTGTTAAAGAAAAGGTATATAAAAATAGAAGAATTGACAAATTTCAATATCTCAAACTTAAGGAAGATGGGTTTTCAGATACTAAAATTTCAGAAATAACACGTGTAAGCAAAACTTATTTAGAGTCAATTAAAAAAAAAAATTTGATAAAACCATCCTTCAGAAGTGTAGATACTTGTGCAGCAGAATTTCCAGCGAAAACATCATATATTTATTCTTCATATTCCAATATTGCTACCTCTCCAAAATTTGAAAAAGAAATTGATGTAACAAATAGAAAAAAAGTAATTATATTGGGTGGCGGGCCAAACAGAATTGGTCAAGGAATTGAGTTTGATTATTGTTGTGTTCATGCATCCTATGCTTTAAAGGAGATGGGACTTGAATCAATAATGATTAATTGTAATCCAGAAACTGTTTCAACTGATTTCGATACATCTGACAGACTATATTTCGAACCACTTGATCAAGAGTCTGTTTTAGAAATTTGTAATGCTGAAAACAGATACAAAAAATTACTTGGTGTTATAGTTCAACTAGGAGGACAAACGCCGTTAAAATTAGCTAATGATTTACATAAAAAAAAAATTAAAATTTTGGGGACTTCACACAATTCAATTGATTTAGCAGAAGACAGAAAGAGATTTAAAAAATTAGTACAGGAGTTAGGCTTGAATCAACCCCAAAATTCTATTGTTCATAGCTTTAAAGAAGCAAAAAGAATTTCAGAAATTATTGGATATCCGCTAGTTATCAGACCCTCATATGTTTTAGGTGGGAGGTCAATGAAGATTATATACAATAATACAGAGCTTGAAGAATATTTTTTACTTGAATCAAATAAAAATTACAGATCTATTCTAATAGATAAATTTCTGCGCGAAGCCAAAGAAATTGATGTCGATGCAATTTGCGACGGTAAGGAAGTTTATATTGCGGGTATTCTTGAACATATAGAAGAAGCAGGGATTCATTCAGGAGACTCAGCTTGTACACTGCCGCCCCAAACTATTACCGAGGATATACAAAATCATATTAGGGAAAGTACAAAAAAAATTGCACTTAAAATGAACATAATAGGATATATTAATATTCAGTTTGCTATTAAAGATAACAAGGTTTTTTTAATTGAAGTAAACCCTAGAGCAAGTCGAACAATTCCATTTGTTGCTAAAGCTACAGGAAAGGATTTAGCAAAAATCGCGACAAAAGTTATTATGGGGAAAAAACTTAAAGATTTTGATCTAAAAATCAGAAATTCTAAATTCGTTTGTGTAAAAGAATCTGTATTTCCGTTTGACAGATTTCCTGAAGAGGATACGGTTTTAGGACCTGAAATGAAGTCTACTGGGGAAGTAATGGGTATCGATAGAACATTTCCAATGGCTTTTGCAAAATCTCAAATCTCATCTAAAAATAATTTACCAAAGTTTGGAACAGTTTTTATATCGGTAAAGAATGAAGATAAAGAAAATATAATTTTAATGTCACAAATACTAATTAAATTAAATTTTAAAATTTTGGCAACTAAAGGAACTGCAAACTATCTAGAAAAATTTTGTATAAATGCAAAAAAAATAAATAAGGTAACTGAAGGACACCCTCACATAGTTGACAAAATAGAAGGTAAAAAAATAGATTTAATTATTAATACTACGCAAGATTCACAATCTCTAAAAGATAGTCATTCAATTAGAAAATCGGCAATTAAATATCAAATACCATATATTACGACAATTTCGGCAGCAAAGCTTGCTATATCTGGAATTAGTGTCATGCAAAATAACGACATGAAAGTAAATTCTCTTCAAGAGTTTTACAAAAATAATTGGTCAAAATAAATCTTAATGCCTAGTATTCATTTTTAATTCTTTATATAATTATAATTTATTGAGATAATCTATGAGAGAAAAATTTCCTATGACACAGGAGGGTTTTAATAAAATAAAATCTGAACTGGATGACCTTAAACAAAATCAGAGACCTGATGTAATTAAAGCAATTGCTGAAGCCAGAGAACATGGTGATTTGTCTGAAAACGCAGAATATCATGCAGCCAGAGAAAAACAAAGCTTTATAGAAGGCAAGATAAAAGAACTTGAAAATAAAGCGAGTAGAGCAGAAATTATTGATCCAAAAAAAATTAATAGTTCTAATGTAACATTTGGGGCTACAGTTCAAATAATGGATTTAGAAAATGGTAACCTCTTGGAATATAAAATAGTTGGTGTTGATGAATCTGATGTTGAAAATAAATTAATATCAATTAATGCTCCGATATGTAAGGCAATGCTTAATAAGAAAATAAATGATGTTTTTGAGGTCAATACTCCTAGTGGGTTGAAAGAATATCAAATTAGAACTATAAGTTTTAGATGAATGATACTAAAATTGAAAATTTAATAATTATCGGATCTGGACCTGCTGGTTATACTGCGGGTATTTACGCTGCCAGATCGTCTCTCAAACCACTTCTTTTGACTGGGCTAGAACCTGGTGGTCAGCTAATGATCACCACAGATGTCGAAAATTACCCAGGGTACGAGAATCCTATTCAAGGACCTTGGTTAATGGATCAAATGAGAAAACAGGCTCTGTCTGTTGGTGTTATTGTCGAAAATGATATTGTAATAAATGTTAATTTTAAAAAGAATCCATTTGAAATCATAACAGAAACAAGAAAATTAAAAACTCATAGTGTTGTTATTTCAACAGGAGCAAAGGCCAAGTGGCTTGGTGTGGAGGGAGAAAATGATTACAGAGGATTCGGAATTTCAGCATGTGCAACTTGTGATGGATTCTTTTTTAAGAATAAGGAAGTTGCAGTAATAGGTGGAGGAAATACAGCAGTAGAGGAGGCCCTTTATTTATCTAATATTTGTAAAAAAGTTACTTTGATTCACAGAAGAGACAAGTTAAGAGCTGATATGGTCTTACAGGAAAGATTGTTCAAGAAAAAAAATGTATATTTTTTATGGAATAAAACGGTGCAAAAATTTATTGGAGAGGCTAACCCTAAAATAATTCGAAACATAGAAATACTTGACAAAAACACAAATGAATCTAATTCTCTAAAAATCGACGGAGTTTTTGTAGCTATAGGACACAGTCCCTCTACCGAGATTTTTAATGGAAGTATTCCAATGGATAAGGATGGTTACATTCATACTATTGATAATCTAACTCAAACCAAAATTGATGGGGTTTTTGCTGCAGGAGATGTTTCTGATAAAAAATATAGACAAGCAATTACCGCCGCAGGATTCGGATGTATGAGTGCAATTGAAGCAGAAAATTTTTTAAGTAAGAATAATATTATTTAATTAAACTAATTTGCTCTAAAATCTTTTTATGAGTAACAGGTTTTAATTTAAAACCCTCTGATAATTTTACTACAGATCCAGATAACCAATTTAACTCTAGCCTTTTATTATTCTTAAAATCCAAAAACATTGATGAAGTCATATCATAAGGCATAGAACTAATTTTTTCCTGCCACCTCTCTATTGGATCATATTCAAAAAAAACTCCATATTCTTTTGATAGTTTGTAAGTTTCGTTCATAGCCTGTACAAACATCTCTTTTAAAGTAGAATTATCAAATATTTGTCCAATAGTCATTTTAGTTAAAGTTGTCATCCCACTGTAGGCAGACAAAAAAATAAATTTATCCCATAATTTCTGGTTAATTTTTTCAGTATATCGAATATCTAATCCTACCTCCAACAACTTGTGGCAAAAATTCAATAATTTTTTATTTTTTTTATTACTCTTTAAAATTGGTCCTACAAAAAATGTTGCTAGTTTCCCTTTATGAATTATTTTTGAATAATTATCAAGATATGAAGAGATCTGAGCCACTGCACCATAGTTAATTCTGTTACTAAGGTAGTCTCGAACTAATTGTTCAGCAAAAATACCATTTTGAAATGGCAAAATGATTGTCTTTTTGTTGTAATTTTTGTTCTTAATATTTATAAGGCAATCTTTGAAATCATACAATTTTACTGAAAGTATAATTAAGTCATAATTACTAAAATCTTCTAATTTATCAAAAATATTTATATTTTTGAATTTAAGGTTTTCTAGTCTACTTTGAAGATTCAATCCATGATTTTTTAAATTAAAAAAGGTTTTCCCCCTAGATAAAAAGTCAATCTCAAATTCTGTTTTACATAAAAAAGCACCAATAAATCCTCCAATACCCCCCACTCCATAAATCAAAATTTTCATATTATTCTAAGAGCTTTAAGGCTTTTTCAATTCTCTCACATGAGGTTTTGAGTAATTCCATTGATGCGGCATAAGATATTCTAAAATAAGGAGAAGCACCGAAAGCCATACCTGGAACCACTGCTACATTCCCAAAGTTTAAGAGAAAACTTGAAAAATCTACATCATTAAAAATTTTTTTTTTATCTGGTGAAATTTTATTAATATATTTTTTGCAGGAAATAAAGAGATAAAAAGCGCCCTCGGGTTTGATGCATTTTAAACCATTCGTGCTTTTTATAAAATCGCATACATAATCTCGTCTATCACAAAACTGTGAAAGCCAATCATCTAAAAAAACTTTTTCTTCTGATAGAGCTTTAACTGCAGCATATTGGCATATTGAAGCAGGGTTTGTAGTTGATTGGGATTGTATTTTATTTATTGCTTTAATAATTTTTTCGTCTCCTGCTCCATAACCTATTCTCCATCCAGTCATAGAAAATGCTTTTGAAACACCATTAATTATGAAAACTCTTTCCGCCAATCTTGGTTCAACATTAAGAATATTCATAAATTTTTTGTTATCATAAATTAAATGTTCATAAATATCATCTGAAAGAATACGAACATGTTTATATTTCATTAAGACTTTACTCAACTGAGAAAGTTCATTTTCTGAATACACTATTCCAGTTGGATTTGAGGGTGAATTAATTATTAACCATTTTGTGTTTTTTGTAATTTTTTTTTCAAGTGATTTGGGTGTAATTTTAAAACTTTGAGATTCTTGAGTCTCTACAATGGTTGGGGTCCCACCACACAATGAAACAATATCCGGATAAGAAACCCAGTAAGGAGAGGGAATTAAAACTTCATCATTCTTATTAATAGTTGACATAAATAAGTTATATATTACATGCTTTCCCCCGACGCCCACTGTGATTTGGCTAGGTCTATAAATTAAATTATTTTCTTTTTCAAATTTATTAATAATAGTTTGCTTTAAATTTGCGATTCCATCTACCGGAGTGTACTTTGTATAACCTTGTCGTATTGCATTTATGCCTTCTTCCTTAATATGACAGGGGGTATCAAAATCAGGTTCCCCTGAACTTAGACTTATTATATCTTTACCATCCTTTATTAATTCTCTAGCTCGTTGAGTAATTTCTACTGTTAGTGAGGGTTTGAATCTTTTTAATCTATCAGATAAAATTTCCATGTTGTATAAAGTATAAAGTAGAAATAAGAATTTAAAAATATGATTAATTAATTATATATAAAGTTGGTACAAATAAAATAAAATAATGAGTATTTTTGCACAAAAATTCAAACCGACTTTTGAAGTTTCAGATTCAGTAAGGTTTCAGTTAGAGTCAAGTTTTAAACCTAATGGTGATCAACCACAAGCAATTAAAAATTTATGTAATGGAATAAAAAATAGAATAAAGGATCAAGTTTTATTGGGTGTTACTGGATCTGGTAAAACCTTCACAATGGCAAACATTATCAATGATTTACAAAGACCAGCCCTAATCTTTGCACCTAATAAAATTTTGGCAGCTCAACTATATGGAGAAATGAAAAACTTTTTTCCGAAAAATAAAGTAGAATATTTCGTTTCCTATTACGACTATTATACCCCTGAAGCTTATGTACCTAGATCTGATACATATATTGAGAAAGAATCTTCAATTAATGAGCAAATTGATAGGATGAGACATTCTGCAACACGGTCACTACTAGAAAGAAGGGATACTATAATTGTGGCCAGTGTTTCATGTATATATGGAATTGGTTCTGTTCAATCTTACTCCTCAATGGTTTTTGAGCTAAAAAAAAGTCAGACTATTGACCTGGAAACACTTAAAAAAAATCTTGTAGAACTGCAATATAAAAGAAATGATAACAATTTTACAAGAGGCTCATTTAGAAATAGAGGAGATATTTTAGAAATCTTCCCAGCACATTTAGATGAAAGAGCATGGAGAATTTCTTTTTTTTCTAATGATATTGAATCAATAAGCGAATTTGATCCATTGACTGGTGAAATATTTTCTGATTTAGAAAGAATAATTATATATGCAAATAGTCATTATGTAACCCCAAAACCTTCATTAGAGAAAGCAATTAAATCTATTCAAAGCGAGTTAAATGAACGTATTAAATTTTTTGAAAAAAAAAAATGTTACTTAGAAGCGCAAAGAATTAGTGAAAGAACCAAATTTGACTTGGAAATGATAAGCGCAACAGGAAGTTGCTCAGGAATTGAAAATTATTCTAGACATCTCACGGGCAGAACGTCAGGAGAACCACCACCCACTCTTTTTGAATATTTACCTAGTGATATGTTACTCTTTGTTGATGAATCACATGTGACCATTCCACAAATTAACGGCATGTTTAAGGGTGATAGATCAAGAAAAGAAACCCTCTCTGAGTTCGGATTTCGTTTGCCATCTTGTAAGGATAACAGACCATTGATGTTTGAAGAATGGGAACAATTTAAAGGTCAGACAATTTATGTATCTGCAACACCTGGAAAATGGGAACTAGATAAGACATCGGGTGTATTTGTTGAACAGGTTGTGAGACCTACTGGTCTTATCGATCCTAAATGTTTTATTAAACCAGCCAAAAATCAAGTAGAAGATTTGATAATCGAGAGTAGAAAAGTAGTTGATAATAACAATAGAGTTTTAATAACAACACTAACAAAAAAACATGCTGAGAAGGTTACAGAGTATTTTAATGAAAATGGGCTTTCCTCAAAGTATCTTCATTCAGATATAGACACAATTGAAAGAATGGAAATAATTAAGAATCTTAGAACTGGAGTTTTTGATATACTCATAGGTATAAATTTATTAAGGGAAGGTTTAGATATTCCAGAGTGTGGATTAGTTGCTATTCTAGATGGAGATAAAGAGGGTTTTTTAAGATCGCGCGTCTCACTTATTCAGACAATTGGAAGAGCAGCAAGAAATATTAAAAGTAAAGTCATCATATATGCAGATGAAATGACTAATTCCATAAAGGAAGCCAAAAGTGAAACCGATAGAAGAAGATCTAAACAGGAGAATTATAATAAAATTCACAACATAATCCCTCAATCCACTAAAAGGAAAATTCAGGATGTTGGGATCTATAACCTTACAAAAAAAAATACTAACAAAGGAATAAACAACAAAATACAAGGTAATAATATCAAAAATCACTTAAAAAACTTAAAACAGGAAATGTTAAGTGAAGCTGAGAATTTAAACTTTGAAAAAGCAGCTCTTATAAGAGATGAAATAAAAAAGTTAGAGCAAGACGAATTAGGAATTTCAAAAAATGTATAAAACCGCACTCATTACAGGATCTGCAAAAAGGATTGGTTATTCAATTGCACAGTCTTTGGCAAAAAAAGGTTATAATATTGCCGTCCATTATAATAAATCAGATAAGGAATCAAAATCACTTGTAAAAGAATTAAGAGCATTAGGTTGTGTTGCAAAAAGTTTTAAATTAGATCTCTTTGACACAAAATCGATTGAACCTTTTTTTAAAAAAATAATTAATTATTTCGGTGGTGTAGATTTACTCATTAATAATGCATCAATCTTTGAGTTAGATTCCCTGAAAAGTTGTTCACTTTTATCACTGGATAAGCATTTAAATATAAATTTAAAAGCACCATTTTTTTTATCCAAGTGTTTTGTTCAAGGTCTAAGTAACAGAAAAGGGAATATAATTAACATACTTGATCAAAGGGTATTAAATATTACTCCATATTTTACTTCTTACACTGTAAGCAAATGTGCTCTTTGGACGTTGACTCAAAGTTTAGCATTATCACTAGCGCCACGAGTTAAAGTTAATGCAATAGCACCTGGCCCCACTCTAAAAAGCGAAAGACAATCAAAGACACAATTTCTCCAACAAATTAAAAGGACTCCTCTTAAACAGCAAGTTAGTCTTCAAGATATTAATTCAAGTATTAATCTACTTTTAGATTCAAAGTCTATAACGGGACAACTAATTCTTCTAGACAGTGGACAAAACCTAGGTTGGGCCCACAGTAAATCAAAAAATTTAATTGATGACTGAAAAAGCTTGACATAGTGTAAAGTTGTTCACAAGGAATAATTCCCTGTAGAAGTTTTATATTTGTTCTTAATTAATAATAAATATTAACCAAATTTTACCTTTTCTGTGCAAAAAGCCATATATTTCAATAACTTATAAATTTGCCTATTATTTATGCAATTGCTTTAAAGGGTTGAAAGCACTAGGCCTCGTTGTAATGTACAACAAATATAAACAGTCTTATCCACAGTTTTAGTGGATAGTATCAAGCTTTGCTTTTATAATTGAACAAACTAAAAAAAATAATTAAATACTGATTTATGAATACAATAGAAAAAGGGATTAAACTTATAAAAAATTCATTGGAAGTATGTCCTAGATCTTCCGGTGTCTATATTTTTAAATCAAATGAGAAATTTCTTTATGTTGGCAAGGCAAAAAATCTATATAACAGACTCAAGTCATATGTAAATTTTGATTCTCATTCAAGAAGAATAAAAAGAATGATAATGACTGCGAATGAGATCAAGTATGTAAGAACCCACACCGATGCGGATGCATTAATATTAGAAAACAACCTAATTAAAAAATATAAGCCAACTTTTAATATAAGACTAATAGATGATAAAAGTTTTCCATATATTTTTATTAGTAAGAAAGATAAATGGCCAAGATTACAATCTTACAGAGGTGATAAAAAAGCAGAAGGATTCTATTTTGGTCCATTTCCTAGTCCTGCAGCAGTGAGAGAAATAATATCATTGCTAGAAAAGGGGTTTTTAATAAGAACTTGTACAGATAGTTATTTTAAAAATAGATCCAGACCTTGCATGCTTTATCAAATCAAAAGATGCTCGGCACCTTGCGTTGATTTAATTTCAGATGTTGATTATAAAAAACTAACAAAAGAATCAATTTCATTTCTAGAAGGAAATGATGAAGATATTAAAAAAAAACTTATTAAAAAAATGCACTCTTTAAGTCAGAATCAAAAATTTGAAGAAGCTGCAACTATTAGAGATAGAATTAAAGCCATAAATAGAATTAATCAACATAGTTTTTCGAGAATAGGCATAAAGGAAAGTTTTGATATTGTATGTTTTGAAAATAGATTTGATCAAATCTTTATTGAAATAGTTTTTTTTAGAAATGGTTCAAACTTAGGGAACAAAGAATATGTTATAGATAATGATGAGAAAAAGAAATTTGATTTAATTGTAAAAGATTTCCTAATTAGCTTTTACCTTAAACATAATCCACCAAATAATATAGTTATAAATCAAAAAATTGATAACTTTGAGATTCTAAAAGCTGCATTAAGGAAAGAAAAGGGTGTATCTGTAATTTTTTCGATGGCCAAGAAAGGCATTAAGAAAGACCTTGTTGGCATTGCAGAAAATAATTTAAAAGATTTTGTAGATAGGCACTACCATAACATTAAAACTAATGAAAAAATATTATCAGATCTCAAAAAAACCTTTAATCTGCCAATGATTCCAAAAAGAATAGAAATCTATGATAACAGTCATTTAAGTGGAGAAAATCCTGTTGGTGCAATGGTGGTTTATGAAAATCACAAATTCAGAACTGGTGAATATAGAAAGTTTAATATCCGTCATGTTATAAAAACAAGTGATGACTATTTGATGATGAGACAAGTTCTCACAAGACGTTTTCAAAAACAGAAAAAAATTTCTTGGAAACAAAATAGACCAGATCTTGTGCTGATAGATGGAGGTAAGGGACATTTGAGAGTGGCAGAAAAGGTTATAACAGAAAAGAATATTCAAATTATGTCTATTGCTAAGGGGAAAAAGAGAAACGCAGGGGAGGAAGTATTATTTTATAAAGATAAATCCTATAATTTAGAAAAAAGAAATCATGTCTTATTCTTTCTGCAGAATTTAAGAGATGAAGCACACAGATTTGCAATATCATCGCAACGATATAAAAGAATAAAACAAATAAGATCGTCAATATTTGACGATGTAGGGGGTGTTGGAAGTAAAATTAAGAAATCATTGTTGTCTCATTTTGGATCAATTGATAGTATTAAAGTTGCTAGCCTTAAAGATCTAAAGAAAGTTCCAGGAATTGGGAACATAACGGCCAATAAAATTTATAATCAATTCAACTAAAATGTTTAATTTAGCTAATCTTCCTAATATTCTTACTATTTTCCGTATAATTTGTATACCTCTGATTATAGGTTGTATCATATTCCAAAACTTTTTTCTTAATTGGTTAGCATTAACCTTATATGTATTAGCTTGCTTATCAGATTTTTTTGACGGTTATATAGCCAGAAAGTATTCTATAGAGAGTTCATTTGGAAAATTTTTAGACCCAATAGCGGACAAAATACTTGTTATATCAATAATTTTTATCCTTGTTGCTATATCAAAAATTGAAGGGTTACTTGTTTATCCGTCTTTAGTCATCATAGTTAGAGAAGTTTTAGTTTCTGGATTAAGAGAATTTTTCGCACAAAACAAGCCTGGTATCA
>MDTB01085382.1_pt1 | contig 18312 bp, 15 predicted proteins | sample 811161 | NCBI WGS metagenome assembly MDTB01 (sample SAMN05326650, study PRJNA326480) | marine metagenome | isolation source: seawater | place: Mediterranean Sea | collected 2009
GCCAAAAGAGTTTAAAGCATTCTCCTCATCTTGCTTTAAAAAAAGCTTGGGAGGTCTCTTAAAGCCAAGTTGTTTTTGACAGTAAGAAACTAGTTGTATAGCTAATGGTTCAAATTGATCTTTCATCCTCCGGAAGCCTCAGCAGCTTCTTGGGCAGCTTTTTGGGCAGCCTCTGCTTGTGTGCTTATATAGCTTTCAATTGCAGTCTTTAACTGGTTTGACAAATTGGTAATATTTGAATTGATATTAAGCTCAGATACACTACTCAAGCTAACTGCAATCGACGACAATCTTGATAGAGGTGATTGTTCTGTGCGCTCATCTCGGTTGCCTCCTGAGCTAGGATCAAATTCAGGCAGCACTCTTTCTAGTGTTAGGTGGTTTTTTAAAGTTTCTCTTATTAGAATTTTTAATTGCTTGTGGTTCATAATTTTTGTTCGCCTAGAAAAGTTTTGTATCTTTTGTTCGCTGTTTGCCCTCTTAGGTTTGGCGCCCCGAGAAAATCGAATCTAAAGGGCAGTTGGTCGACTCCATCTATAAGAAGTTCGCCTCCAGTAAAACCGGCACCGTGAGTCACATTAGACAAACTATTGGATATTCCCCAGTTGCTATCTGGCCCTGCAACAGTTTGCTGTAAAACTAGCGTCCAATTGTCATCGGAATCTTGAACTTTAGTTACCGTTATCAGTCCGTCATGGCCGCTCGAGTGCTCAATACAAGCCTTGAGAGAATCTGCAGTGGCAGAATTAGTCCCCGAAACATTAAATTTCCTAGAAGACAGTAGTTGACTTCCATGTGCAGTGTACGTGAGAGAGGTTGTGTCAATTCCGTTTGCGTTTGTAGCTTTTAAAGAAATTGTCTGGCCAGCTGTTGGTCCACCGCCAGTAATTGTCAAAATAGCCTCAGCTTTTTTGTAGTTGCTTGGGTCGCTATACTGCAGTTTGTTGTTTTTGTGTATTTGGATAGTATAGTCGGAATCGATAATATGAGTTAGTGCCATAATACTATAAATAGTATCAAATACGTTCTTTGTCTCCCGAAAAGAAAATTTCAATGTTCTCGTTTAATTCTTTGCTTTTGCCAGTTAGCCACATTTCCATATCTTCTTTTGAATTAAACTCGAATTGGTGTATCCCAGAAAACAAAACCCACCTTTCTAGAGACTCCAATATATCTGCTTTATTGAAGACTAAATGACTAACGCCATTTATATTTATAGCTTTAGATAACAGGTCAAAGTCTAGCCAGTTTATTTGCCTGGCCCTTCCTGTTGTGGCACCGAACTCTTCGCCAAGTTCTCTTATTTTATCAAAAACGGGGTCAATACCTTCAAAAGCTTTAGCTCCGACATAAGTTTCATATACCTTCGCAACTCCCCAAACATCTCTAATACATTTTGGAGGAACACCGTTTAACAAAGCAGAACCAACAGTGCAGTGACTTGAAGTAACAAAAGGGTAGTCACCCCAATCTATGTCAAGACCAAAACCTTGTGCACCCTCAAAAAGAATTTCTATTTTTTCAAACTCTTCATTCTCATAAAGTTCTGTATACATATCGATTATGTATTCTGAAAGTTCCGGAATCTCTATTGCTCTGACTCCCTTTCTATCATACTTATCTCTATAAGCAGGTCCGTTTCCTCTTTTTGTGGTTCCGATTGTTTCATCTTTTTTATCTTGAGCTAAATGAAAATCGGTGATTATGTGAGCATTTGAGGCTATTTTGAGCAGCTTTCGCACTGGTATTCCAGCTTCTTCTATTTCTCTAATTTCTTCTAGTAATTTTTGAGGGTGAATTACACACCCGGGGCCTATAACTGACCTTATATTAAAAAACACACCACAAGGTATGTGGTGTGTTATAAATTTCTTGCCTTCATGGTATATTGTGTGCCCAGCGTTACATCCGCCGTTATATCTAATCACATGAGTATAATCGTTTTGTCGACAAAAAGCATGTGATATTTTTCCTTTTCCGCAATCTCCGTATTGTAAATCTACAACTACATCAGCTAACAAGTAAAACTCCTTAAGTTATATTAAATATTATACCTTAATTGTGTAAAGTTTTCAGCAATTACTTATACAAACCTGCTTTTTTGAATATGCTACGAAACTTCTGGTAAGCTTTCCCTAGGGTCGGATAAGCCTTCTTCGTCTCTTTCGCTAGTTGATCAACGTCGCCGTAGAGTTGTTCCGCGGTGAGGTTATTACTATGCTGATCAAGCTTCCACCTTGAATCGCCAAAAAAGATTTTTGCAAACATTTCAGGGTCTCCGGCAGATATTTCTAATAGTTTTTTCCCATGTTTTTTGAGGCGGACAACGCGTGCTTTCTTGGAATTTTTTAACATTTCAATCACCTTTGCCTCACCCAGCGCCTGTTTCCATGTGCCCTGTTTCAGCGCGTACGCTAGAATAGCTCCAAGCGCATTCCGCGCGCCCTTGTGACTAAGTTTGTGCCTGGATGGGGAAGATGATGCAACTGCGTTTGCAAATCTAAGCTTTGGTGGTTTTCTCGAACTACTAGCGCCGGCGGCGGCCTGGCCCGTTGCCGCGCCAGTTGCACCCGCGGCGCCGCCACGCGCCGTTTGCCTGCTTGAAGAGGTGCGTGCTCTTACTCTCTTCCTCTTCTTTTGTCCTGCTGAAGAAGTCGATCCGCCGGATGGAGAGCCCGAAAGTATTGAACCTTGTAGTCTTTCGACAGCTGCCGCATCTACTCGTCCCCCGGACAAGCCTTGCCATGCTATATTTTGCAACTCTCTCATATCCGGGCTGCCTACAATGTCAAGTTGTCGACTAACAAGAGAGAACCATTCCTCTAATGCTGCAAGTTCTCGATTTGAACCAGAGCCACGAGCCGCACGGCCGGCCGGCAATTTTGGTATAAAAACACACTCTTTGTTTTTGAGTGCACATATTCTGGCCAAGTACTTCTCACCCTTTGCAGCCAAGTTCGGCTTATTTAGATCCAATAATGATGGCGGCGGGTTTTCTTCGGCCCAAGCCTCATAGGCTTTGTTTGACCCTTGCGCTTTCGCTTTCTTTTGGTAATCTGCTTCGATCTGTTTAAAGAGTCTTTTTGCTCTATCTCTCTGGGCTTTCCAATCATCTATGTCTCCAAGATCAGAGCCTTCAATTTTAATTATTAATTGTAGAGCTGCCTTAGGATTGGGGGAAAGCAAGGCTCCAATTAGCCTATTAAGACTATGGGTCCCTTGGTTTTTCATCATAGCCAAAAGTTGAGGGTCATCACCCCCAGATCCTCGTTGTTCTTGTTGGTTATAGCCCCCAGGAAGCCGATCTAGGCCCTGTAGGCGCCGTTGCATGCGTTGTTGTTGCATTGCCTGTCTTCTGGCGGCGCCGCCTCCCTGCTCGGAGACCTGGCCTTTTATCAGCTCTTTTAAAATCTCTATAGTTAACTCAGTCATTAAATAAACCTCTCAATCTTAAATAGTATAGTTTTTTGTAAAATTAGTCCCATGGTGCAAATTCATTTTCATCAAGTAGTTTTTCTAAAGAAGCCAGAGGGTGACTATCGAATTTACCGGAATAGTCATTATGATCGTCTCTTTTCCCAGGAGTTTGAAAATAATCTTTTATTTCGTTGAAAAGCTCTTGCTCTCTCGATTCAGAGCTCGCAAACTTTTTATAGTACTCGTCTTTTAAGTTTAAAGCCTCTGGGCTCAAAGATTCTTGATTAAAAGAAGCAGGTAATTGTAATTGCCCACCTCTTGTAGAGTTTGCCTTTTGTTCAAACCACCAATCAGCCATGCCGGAATCTAGAATCCATTTTGAAAATTTTGGACCAAAAACAGTATCACCATCAGAGTCTTTGTTATCTTTTTCATTAAAGATAGACATTAATCTTCTTGCAATAATTTTGTTGTAAGTGCGATTACCAGTTGCATCACCAAGAACATTATCTTGAATGTCGGCTACAATATGCATAATATCAATCTTATCCGAGTCTTTAACCGCGCTATTGACTAAAAGCATGGTAAATATATTGGTTCCCATAGGTCGTTTACTTTCTTGAGTTTGTGAGATCAATTCTTGGACTAAAAACTCTGGAATATTTTTGCTTCCTGCCAGATGGTAGTTTGCTTGTGGTATCAATGCTTTTCCTTCTTCTGTTTTTGAGAATTCATATATTTGATTTAAAGACTTGCGCGAAAGTCTAGATGCCGCCAAATTGTAAACTATAGTTTCAAACTCCTTGCCCCAAGAGAATTGCCCTTGTGAAGAATATCTATCAAGTTGCCCATCAAAATACTCTTGCTTCATCATACCAAAAGCCTCTTGTGTTGAATCTTCTTCTAAAATTCTGGATAAAACCTCTTCTTTTACTGAAATTGGCTGATTAGGAGTTCTTACTATAAATTTAATTATCTGCCCACAATTGTTAAAAAACTCCTTTTCAATATGAGGCTCAACAACCTCTCTCCAAATTTCAGCAAGAAATTCTGGATCTGAACGTAGTTTTTCTGATTCTGCGATCTCTTCTTTATATCTCTTGCCGGCCGGGTCCATCCAACCACCGCCCGGATTGTGTATGTTGAATAAGTGCAAGTATATATGTTCTCTTTGTCTGCCCCAGCCGTTCTCTAGATCAAGTTGTATAATTTTTTTAACTATGTTGCCGCTGATTGTTCTATTTTCGACAGCTTGTTCGATTACTTGAAGGGGAACCTTCTCCTGAGATAGTATTTCTTCTAAAACTTCATCACTTGCACCGTACGTACTCACAAGGTTAGAATGAACCTCGATTCTGACATTTTCTGGCAAGTTCTTTAGTTCTTGCGATCGCAGCAATGCAGACTGCTCCTCAGAAGTCAAAAGATTAAGGTAATCACTGTTTGTGATGTAAGATTCCAGTTGCATTTTCCCGCGTATAAACTCTTTTATCTTTTCTTTGTACTTATCACTTGGGACGTCGTTTCCTTTTCCTTTGATTTGTTTTATTTCGCCCCCTGTTGTGCGAAACCTAGTATCATAATCATCTGCTGTAGTACTAAGATCAAGTTCGATCGTAGCATGGGACCTGTTCTTTGAATCTCTGAGTGAATATATAACAGTATTGCCGCTATCAACTGCATCGCAGTACCCTGCAACACAGTGACCCATTAAACAGCCCTCTATATCTAAATCATTAACCTCTTGTTTCATTTTAAAGTGGGGAGGCTGCTTCCCTTTGGAGAGATAATAATCTTGAAACTCTTTCCACATTGTTTCGTCTTTTACCCAGTGGCACTCCAAACCTTCTTCTCTTGTATAATCTCGAGATTGGTCCGCATCTACCTTAACCATAGTGAATCCATCCGAAAATGTGTGTACAACATTTTTAGAATTGTATCGAAGGTGTTGCGAGTTTTCTGACTCATCGCCCCTTGGGATTGTTGAGGCAAGTTGTGTGTGCCATCTTGTTGAGGCATCCATCATTTGCGAAAAATCATAATCCCAAAGATCTTTGGGCATAGAGCTTTCTATCCCGTTTATAAAATCACGAATGTGGTTTAGATCATTATGTATTGTTGTCGTATTTGCTCGATATAATTCTGGGCCTCCGTCTGTCAACGCCCTTCCAAGCCAGATAGTAAACATTTTTCGAGATTTAGGAGGAAAAATTTCATTTGGCAAATTTTCTAAAAATTGTAATATTTCTTGATTAAAAAGAGGTCCTTCCTCGGCCGGTTCAGCCACTCTTTCGTTATAACTACGCCAATCTTCATCTGGATCCTTAGGTGTAACGTTCCTGATCTGTTGCATGTTCATTTTTTTGAGAATTTCTTTGTCTCGAGGCGCTTCAGCAAGAATTTCAAAATATTTGCCAATCTCTTCGTCTAAAGGTGTTTCAGATTCTATTTTAAGCTTGTTTTTGTGATTTTTAGCTATTTTAGTGCTTTTTGAACAACCTTTTTTAATTTTAGGGTCGCTTTTCTTCTTTTTACTAACAAGATTTTTTATTCTTATAAAGGGCATGTCAATCTCCACTATATTCCAGAACTAAGCCTTCTTCTATAAGTAGGTTGTTAATACTTTGATTTTCAATAAATATTTCACCCAAACACCGGCCAAATTTGCCAAAACCTTTAGAAAAAAGAGAAAATTTACCATTATTTTGCTCTAAAATTGATTTTAAGCGTTTTTTTGCCAATTTTCCTCTTTTCTTTTCTTTCATGTCTCTTGTTTTGACCTCTGGAGCGTCGATTCCCCACAATCTTATTCTTTTGTTGACGAATATACCAAAACCTAAGTCTATTTGAGCATCAATGGTGTCACCGTCAATAACTTTTAACAAATTTGCTTTGTATTTGTACATTTTAAGCCTAAACTATCAATGACATCTTTTTGTCGTAAGAAAGATCCCTAAGAGAGGCTATTTTATATATGATGCCAGCATTTCTGAGCATTTTGAATGCTAAATTCTCAACAGAATAGATTCCCTCTGTTGAAAGTCCCTGCATTCTCATTCTTTTTATTTTTTTCATTAACTTGGAGGCCAGCTTGTGAACATTTTCATATTTTTCTTCTCGAAACAGCTCAAAAGCCTGCTCTTGGAGCACCGCTATGCCTTCTGCTTTCTTTTCTACCGTCCTCATGTCAACATCGTATTGATTTAAGGTTGGTCTCTTAACCCAATCTTCAGAAAGAATAGAATAAACGCCATCAGCGTGATGACTTTCTTGTACATCTTGAAAATAAAGCTCAACTTCGTGATTTTCTATCATAATTGAGTGTTTTAAGTTCCAATTAACCCTTATTGCGTTTAGATATTTACGAACAAGGCTTCTGTTTTCGTTAATTTGGTCAAAATCCAGTAAAATGTGCAAGTCTAAGTCAGAAAGCCTATTCCAATTGTAAGAAGCAAGAGATCCAGTAACAATAATATCCTCTATTTCTGCGTCAATGTTTTCAGTCCTCAGTATATCCTCAGAAATTTCAACTAATCTTGATAAAATTTGAGGATTTAGTGCCTCTCTTCTCCATAAAGAAGGGTGCAGGCTGCTTTTTGGCTGCAGCAGGCCAACATCAAACTCTTTTTTGTTTAAATATTCTTTCCAATTGATCGATATTTTCATTTTTGTTGCCTCTTGAGTACTTCAAGTGCTATTTTTTGAAACTTTTTACTAGGATCTAGCTCATCAGCGCCAAAAAAAGCAAACTCAGTGTGTTCGTCGCTTAGTTTTATCTTTGTTTTTTTGTATTTTGAGTAGAAGAAAGATTTGTTTTTTTGTTTTTTGTAAAATTTTGCATGCTTTACTGAAATATTTGTTTCTTCCTGCACCTCTCTCTTCAAGCCTTGCATAGGTGTTTCACTATTCTTGATGTGACCACCTGGTAAATCCCACTCATTAGCATGTTTTTTTGATTTTGGGGCTCTCTTTAGCATTAAAACTTCTTGATTATCATTAATCAATACTATTTTGGCAACTTTTTTGCTATCTGTATCTAAGTTTTTCATAATCAAGGCTACAAATGGTGCTAGTTTTTCTTTTCGCTTATTTGTTTTTATAGATATTGGCATTTTTAAATATCAATAATGATAACTCCGCGATCATTTGGCCCAACTTCTTCCTCTTTTTGCTCAAGGCGCCCATATTCCGGAAGAGAATCGTAAAGATAAAGATATTCTAGTTCAAATCGGTCTTCTTGTTTATCTTCCTCTTGTTCTAATTGTTGTAATAAGTAAAAAAAATGTTGATTCATGATAAGTACCTCCATATATAAATAGATTTAAGTTTCTATATTGTCGGTTATATATTTTCCTAAAGAGAATATCTGAAGATAAGGATTATTTTCTATTGGCATGTTATCTGCTATAACAAAACAGTCTTCTAAACAATCAACTCTTATGGTCAGTATCTTATTGTCGAACAATTTTACATTATCTAAACCAAAACCTAAAGAGTTTAGCATGTCCATGTGATTTCGAGCATCATGAATAATGACAACATGATCATTCATGTGAAAGGTTTCCACCCAAATTTGAATTAAATCTTGAACACTTACCGTGTAGCATATGTGGACCACTTCTTTGATGTCTTTGCTCATTTGGAGTGCCTATCGGCGACGCTTTGAGAAGCCCAAGCTTCAGGTTTCAACTTACAATTGAACCCGCATCCGTAAATATATCCCTTAAGTGCGTCGGCTATTTTTGAAGTGCCATTTCCAGCCTCTGGTGGCGAAGCATCTAAATGCAATTCTATGTTTTCTACTTTAAAATCATAATTAGCAATCAGGTCTTGAGCTAAGACAATAGATCTGGTAGCCTCTTCGGTTATTCTAGCGTTTAAATTTTTATATTTTTTGGATGGTTCTTTTTGTCTGTAAAAAAAATAACGACTTGGTAGTTCGCCACCATGAAGACATACCGCGCTGGCAAAGATAACTTTCCTATTTGTGACAAATGAGTCACTTCCAAGAAAAACTTTGCCACCCAAAGAAATGTGACTTTTGGCAATCTTTACTATTTCTTCTATAGTGATCGATTTGTAAGATCCTGTAAGCCATTCTGCTTCTTTAGTATTGTTCATTTTCACCATTTACATGTCTTGGGATTCTCTAAATTTGCCTATAAACTCTTCTTGAAGTTCTGCCATGTTTTTCATCATTTCTAGCAATTCTTGCAATATTGGTTTGTTTTTAACAAGAACTTTGCAAATCACAATAGCCTGTTCATAGCCAGGGTCGCCGGAGAGGTTTTTTAAAATATCTTCAAACTCTACTTGCATCTCGCTAAGTTGGCTTTCTTCTGTTTGTTCGTAGCGCTCAGAACGTGAAAACCCCATTTGATTATTTCCAGAGCCCATAGAATTGCTCATTCCATAGTTCTCGCTCATAACTTGTTCTACGATGTTTTTAAGATCCTGCCTGTTCATGTTAAGACTCTCCTTCTTGGCAACAAAATTTTAATGTTATTGGCTTTTGATTCATCAACCCGCGTGGTCGTCGGATCAGATTTATTTTTCTTTGGTCTAGGTAAATAAAAGTCAGGACGTCCTGAATCCGCTTTACTTCTTGCTCCAGGTGAGACCGACCCTCTTGCATCAGCGCCCCTGCCAGTACCGTAACCTACACGATTTCTTACTTGAGCGCGGCTAGTCATGTACCCCCAATTGTCAGGACGCGTGCCTGTAGGCTTAGCCATAGTTCCTGCTGTCGCTCTAGTGTCAGTTTGGGTAATTTTACTCAACCTTATTCTTATATCTGCTTCAAACCCGTAAACTTTCGAACTTTTAAGTGCCGCTTCTCTTTCGGCCGGAGTTCTCCCTTTGACGCCCCAGACCCCTGGGGATATCCCGGGGCTTCCCGCAGTAGTAAACCTAGGCGAGTTGTTTACGTTGTAGTCTCTTCTCCTATTGCCTAATCCGCCCGGACCAAACCTAAATTCAAAGTAAGGTCGATCCCAATTAATCCTTTGTGCTCCCGGAGCACCGACAGGTTGATCCATATATTGAACCTTGGGGCCATACTCAACACCTTTTAGTCTTGTCTCAAGCGCCCCACTTGATCCTTTTGGAAAATAACTAGGATCATTAAGAGGGTCAGCTAGCAATCTTCTTTTTAAGTAATCGTTGATAGGGACAAACTCATCAGTCCCAGAAAGCTTGATAGCCATCGGGCCGTCCGTGTTCGCCCCCGGAGCTTGCCGGCGCTGGGCGTTCGAAGGGACGTTGGGCACGCGCGCAACTTTATCAATCTCTGTATCAACAGTTCGGGCAAGATCCTCTAGTTTTCCGACCGATCGGATCTGGTTCAATGCCCATATATTTGCTTCCGTTGCACCCGGCAATCCGCTGGCCGCTGCTTCAGCCATATCAAGAAGTTCTCCTATTGTTTCTGGCTTGTCTCCCCATTCTGACTTCCACTGCCGTCGATGTCTCATTACTTCGTTTCTACCTAAAACCATTTTGTCTACTGCGTCGTCTAATACTGCCCGGTTCGTTCTACCTGTCCTTGCAACTTCGGCAACCATCTCATAAGCTTCTCTTTGGGGTCCTTCCCAAGCTCTTCTATAAGGTTCTTTTTTTATTTCTCTAGCTGCTATCTTTTTCTGCTTATTTGAGAGTTTGCGAAGCTTCTCGAGTTTATCAGACAGCTCCGGGAGACGCTCCGACATCCCGGCCAAAAGTACGCTAGCGCGAGTATCAGTCCGTCCGGACCGGGCCACAGTACTGGCAGCTGAACCTTCAAGTTCAACGATTCGTCTCAAACTTGCAAGAGCTTTTGTGGCCTCCTCTAAGCCTTGCATTTCGAGAGCAAAGACTAAAGATTGGTCTTGTTCACTCATAGGAACGTAGTTGTCCGTATTAGTCAGTCCGACATCTGGCCGCGATGCGTCGGCTATATCATCAGCAAACGACTCGCCAGTCCGGCGGCGCCGCTTGAGCTGCCCTACTTTTACTCCGCGGTCCTTTGCGGCTTCGGCAGTTTCAAAATAAGGATTAAAGGGTGTTCTGACTTGATTACCAGCCTCATCGAGACCCAACCTATAGTTTATTTGTTCTTCTAATCTTCTGAGTTCTATGCTGATTTGGTTCATTGTATCGGTGAGATCGTCAGCCCTTTGAGCAACGGGCTTTCGACTTTCCTTCGCTGCTTTGGCTAAACGACTCAAAATGGCAAATCGTTGACTAGAGCCCTCCTCAAGTCGAGATAGCAGCATTTGCATTTCATCGAGTTGATCATCAACATATTTGGCTTCTTTTGCATAGGCCTTACCGTGAACCAGCAAGTTGTCTTCAAGTTTCAGCAAGGTTTGCTCATCATACCTCTTAAGGATATCGCCTATAGGATCTGCGATCACTATTCCGTCCTCGTCAACTTTTTTCAACTGTCCCTGAATGCTTATCAAATATTCGCGCAATTGACCTCTTAGTGCATCATCAGAGTAATTAATCACTCTTGTAGAATCTGCCACAGGGCTAAACAAGTGCAATTCGAGAGCATCATCAGTAAACACAAGTCCTGACCTATTTACTCCGACCGCGCCCTCGGGCATAAGAGAGCCCAAAATTTCACTCAAGGCTTTGTGAGTCTCGTCAGAAATAGGTTTTATATTCTGCTGTAACCTTCGTGAAATTGTGTTTATCCAGCTTTTTGGGTTCCTATACATGTTGCTAACCCATTTCCACCTAGGTGTTCCGGTTAATTTGGCCATGTTTGCGAGTTCGTCAGCTGCTTTTGCTTGTTGTCTCGCAAGGCTTCGACCCCTGTAAAAGAAGTATGCGCCGGAAAGGCCGACAGCCAGCGCCTGAAGAGTTAAAACTCCGTGGAGTTGACAATACAGGTCTCGATATCTTTTCTGCCTTGTTACCTCGTTGGCCGCGGCGGGTTTAGACCCAACAACCGCAGGAAGGATGTTATCCAATAATGAATCATATGCATTTAACAAAAAGGTGTTACCTTTGTTTGTTGTTTTTTTGCCGGACTCGAGCTCTTTCATGTTTGAGTAAGAGTTTTCCAATGCTAAAATCATCCCGGTCATCATCAGCATCCCGCCGCCGCGGCGCATGATGCCGCCGGTCTTCGTCCGGCCGTCGGGATCCGCGATTTTGTCAGACTCCGGTGCGGTTCCGAACAAAGCCCCTTGCAAGCCGGCAGAATAAAGCCAGCGCTTTGTCAGTCCGGCCGGGCCGTTCCCGCGGACAACGCCTTTTTTATAACCATATTGTTTTTTACCATCCGCATCCAGGTAACCATGTTGCATGCCGAACCTAGCGTGTGCTTGGTGAATCGCTGGTATCGCTGTTGCTGCAGTTAAGGTTGTAAAAAGAGGACTAGAAAGGTATCTTTCCCAGTTTTGATTCTCTCCAATACACTCTCTTGTCATGTTTCTCCACCAGTCTGTGTAAGGTTTTGTCATTTGAGGGTTCAGCCCAGTGTACTTTGACTGTCCATATATCATTCCGCCAAAAAACCTTGTCCATGGACTGACTTGCAAGATAGTTGGAACATTAATAAAATCAGTAATAGGCCTGGATGCATCTTTAGAGCGCTCTGCTTCTCTATACATTATTTGGTATATGTCAAAACGAAAAAGACACTCAACATATATTGCTTCTTGTAGTTCCTGCTTTTTCTCGCTCTCCAGTGGGCACCAATTTTTGCTACTGTCGCTGGTATAATAAACATCATCAAGATTAATTTCGCTTAACTTTGGCCCCGTCCGCCCGGGCTTGGAGAAGGTCTCGCACATCCGAAGCAAGAAACGGTTTGCATCAAACGAGAACGCATTTGGTTGCTTTTCGAGACACCCACCTTCGGACGTCAACCGCGTTGGCTTATTCCGAGGCTCCGCCGTTGGCGTTGGATTTTCGTCCTTGGCCGGCGTTGGATTTTCGTCCTTGGCCGGCGTTGGCGTCGCAGCCGGGGCTGGTGGTGGAGCCGGTTTTCGGGGGCGCCTTACTCTTCGTTTCTTTTTTATTTCCACACACCTGCCGGAGGCGCTTTCCCGATATCCATCCGGACAGCCAAATTCAAGTAAAACTTTTGCCTCATTTAAAGACTCGTTCACTGAACCTGGGCATTTATCTTGCAATTTAAACGAGCCTGGGCCGGTACCAATCGCTATGACGCCATCTACTTCTTTACCTTCCTGATAATTAAAATTTACGTTGTCGCCTATGCCTTTTACAACTTCAAGTGTTGGTTTAAGGTCGTTCGCCACGAACGCCGTGATCACCTCGGCAACTTCGGCATTTTGCTTGTGAGCTCCCATCAGGACATTAGTAAGAGCGTTTTTGTATGAAGGCGAACCAATTTTGTGGGGGCCCGCGATGGTTTTTTGTATATTAAAAACTTTCTCGACGAGCTCAAGCTCTTGACCTGTGAATTTGGGAAACTTCCATCCCTCATGTTTGGATTCTGAAACAAACGGAACATCTGCCCCCGGGGCTCTACCCTGAATTTCAACCTCTTCTTTTATAAGTTTCTTTTTATTCTTTTTCTGATTTTCAAAAACAATTTTCATATTATAATAAATCCTCTAAACAATTTTAACAAACATTGGGCAATACATTAAATAGTTTAATAAAAATGTATTAACTGTCATTTTTCTAACACCTCGCGCGTATCGATTTTACCTTTGTTTGTAAGCTCCACCGCGGTCAGAGCGCGGAGCGCCTACTTTAGGAGCGGTATGTTGACGATAACCACTAATGTTAGCTTGTTCAAAGCTTTTAGACATTCTTTTGTGCACACTAATGATTTCGTCAGCATAAGACTGAAGTTGCTTCTTTAACGTTTCTCTGTATTTTTTATTAGCTTGTGAGTTGAATATCTCATTTCTTTCGCCTCCGATAACTTGACAAAAAGCCCATAATTGACCTCGCCCGGATTCAATATCGGTTATGTCCAAACTAAAGTTTGTAACCATTTGGGACATTTTAGCGTTGTTCATGTTATACTCAGCTGAGATTTTTGCCACTTCGTCTTGAAGTTTCTTTGCTGCGCGATATTTAACCAAAGCTTTTTTATTGTCTTCTCCTTTTTTGCCTCCAAGTCCTTTTTTTGCTTTTGCATACTTTTCTGCAGATCTCAATTTTAACAAACTAATTCCACCTGCAACATCTGCAGAAAACTTATCAGCTAAGACCCCGTATTTATTAAATTGATCTCTCAGCGCCCTAAATGATGGGTTGTTATCTATTAAGTATTTTGTTACTTCCGTCATCTTTTGCTTGGAATGTAATTGTTGACCACCAGCCTTTGAGGCTAAATCTTTAGGAATTTGTTTATCAAGAATAGCTTGAACATTCTTACAAACCTCAGGAGTGTAGCCCCAGTTTGACTCATTAAACACTTTGACGTATTCGCTAAGTTCTGTTCCTGCTTTGATTAATTGCTTTAATTCTGAATCTGTGGGGAAGTCGTGACAAGCATCAGCCATGTCATAAGACTTGCAGATCATCTTTCCAACCATATAAATAAAATAACCAATAAAAGCAGCAAGAACAGCTGTAGCTAGCCCGCTGATTAAAGAAAACACTACGGCAGCTACGGCAGACCCTGCCGCGGCCAGGGCTCCCGCCGCGGCTTTACCCCAAGCTAAAAGAGCCATACCAGCTTCAATTACCCATGTGATGGGATCTCCAAGTATGTGCCCAATTGCACTCCAAAATTTCTGAGCTTGCAACTCATACTTACTCAGACCAAAATTGCTCATGACCATTTCGTATGTTTCGGTTTTGTTTAATTTGCCTTCTGGGCCCACAGAAAATTTTGTAAGTTCATCGATTATGTCGACGGTCTCTATTCTTCCGTCAACAGACATTACGCGACCAAGTTGTTTTATGTATAATGGTAGTATCTGTAAGACATCCTCTATTTTTGAAATCTGTCCTATTCTCATATTCACACCGGTCATCATGTGCGCCGGCGGAGGAGAAATTGCGCCTGATTTAAGGCTCATCTCTTCTTTCAAAAAGCCATATATACCTTTTCCTCCAAGTGTGTACTTTTTCGTTATCTTATCTAGTTGTAGCCTTTTCGTCTCTTTGACCTTATCTACTTCTATTTCCATTTTTTTAGACCAGGCTTTGCAGTACTTTTCAATATCTTGCCTATCTAGTTTACGCGGCCTCCAATCCCAGGTTTTTTTATTAAAGCCATTTAAATGCCATGCTCCCAAAAAAGAAGGATTATAGTCCCCATTAACGCCCATCATAACTCTAGTTTGGTACAAAGCTTTATCAAACTCTTCGGCAGTGATGCCCCAAGACTTGTGATAATTAAAAGGCTCCGGAGCTGGTACGATCCATTGCCGAATACGAGCCCAGGCTGCCCTTTCTTTGTTCTTTGTAAAGCCGCTATAAAGCCCTTGAGTATTTGTCATGCCAGGTTTAGGGCCTGCATTAGAACCATAAGCAATGCCTGGCCCACGGTAAAGTTTTCCTTCGACATCTTCAGTGATCTCTCCATCACTGTCAATTTTAGCAAAAAAAACCTTTTCAATAACCATAAAATGCCCCAGCATAAAATATCGTGTATTTTTTCCTCCCTCGGGGTGTTTAAATTCTTCACCAAATTTTTCTTTTGCTTTTTCTATATTCTTTGGGATTCTTTGAGCTATTGTGAAGCCTTCACTTCTCCCTGCGTACTTTGCGACATAATTGTTGTTGTAATTTAAAGAAAGTTCCTCAAAGTAATCTGAATAATTGTTTTTTGCGTTTTCAACTTGCTCTTTGTCTTTTGAGTTTAAATCTTTTTCGAATCTTCCTTTTTGCAATTCTACTATTTTTCGAAACTTGTAACTAGGCTTTAAGTTTGGTGCACGGTCTTTAAAGGCCGCAGGCTTTTTACCATCCGGCTGCAAGCCGGTGAAAAAATGTTCTCTTGATTCACTGTTTTTAAAAACTTTCCCAATGTTCATTGTTCTAGTCCTATCCATACCAAGAGTTTCAGACCCAAACATACCAGGCGTGCGAGTCGTGAGGTCTGCTTTGTTTGAATATCCGTTATTTACCAGGTATTTTCTTAATAAATCAATAGACTCTGGCCTGTCTTTAACAAATCTTCTTAAAAACTTTAACTGAGAGCTCTTATCCCAGTCTCTGACTGGGAACCATTTTGCCAACTTTCTCTGAGAGGGTATCTTAGACCTTTCTAAAGGGTAAGCTGTAGTATAATCTTCTATTCTCTGGTCGATAGTTAGAGTGCCTTTTATAAACCTTACACCCAATTGTCCTGTTCCTGCTAAGACATAAACAAGCTTGGTAGTTACATCAATCGTCTGCTCGCTAAATCCTTTTGGACGGTTTGGGTTTTTCATACCTTTTTGCCACATCTCTGAAAGGTCTATCCAGCCATCACCTGGTAATCCGACCTTCTGTTGTTCTAATTCGCCAGTCTCAGGGTTTTTAACGGTTATGGTGAACATACCTTTATTCTTAATATGATCCAACATTTTTTTTCTTTTTTCTTCGTACTTTTCGGGCGAGATGACGGGCTTTATTTTTTCTTTTGTTGTCTTCTTATCTCTGGTTTGTGAAATATACCCACGTAGAACAGCAGGTACCGTCCGACCATACTCATCGGTCCACTGCCCCCCAATACGTTTTTTGGGGGTTTCTTTAGCGGTTTCTTTGTTGTTAGGCTTGGCAGAGGTAAAATTTTTGCATAGATCTTTAGGCAACCCCATGGCAAGCAAGTCTTGCTCTGTCGGATTGGAGGCGCAAAGATCTCTCATCTCTTCTGGATCTAATCCCGATGCACCAGCTTGCTTTTTAGTTGACGTGTTAGCATTGGCACTTCTCCAATGTTGCAAGTCTCCATCTGTTGGTATAAAATATTCTCCCCAATTTGGATCTTTGGAGCCAATAGCTCCTTTTACAAAAGACCAGTTACTTACTTTTGAGCTACTACTTTCTGACTCGTCCTTGCCCTTGAGAACTCGTCCTGTGATTCGTTGAGTTTTATCTATGTTGTTTTGCCAGTTTTTCGAAAACCACTCATCATCATTATTGGTCTCTTTCCACCCATCAAAGTGTTTTCTTGCAATGGATGCTGGAAGCCAGTCGAAAAAATCCTGCAGGCTCTCACCAATATACGCAGAAATACCAATCCAATATTTTTCCATCTTTTCGGTCGACCAGCCTTTTGTGTTGGTTTTCGGCGTCAACCCAGCATCTTTGTTTTCGAGTATCTTTATTTTGAATTGTGTTTGTCTCATAATTGCTTTGCTTTACGGTGCGGCCGTGGGAGATTTCCAAACAGAATTGGCAAAAAGTGCACTTTGCACAAGATCGGCTGAAACTCTCACTGGACTACCTTGACTTCTCACATCATACGCTTTAGAAATGGCTTGAGCTTCTTTGATGGCCCGCTTGGCCCCCGCAAAGTACACCATCAAAGCCGCGTAATTCTTTTTGTCTTCTGACGATCTTAGCCTTTGATTTTGATCATTAAGAATACTCATCTTAACGATTTTGTTCACTGCGGGGTTCTTCAGCGCGCGCTTCCATCTTTTTCCAGCATTTATTATTTGGTTTACAGTTTGTGTCACATTGCACTTTGCCGGTGCCGATTGTCTCGAGAATAAGCATCTTGCAGATCTCCTATTTCCCGAACATTTAACGAACGAGCGCCTTGAACCACCCTCTAGCTTCGTGATAGTTTGTTGAGCAATGCGCCGATTACTTATCTTTCCTCCGCCCAAAAAGCCTTCGGGTTTTGGTGCTTGTTTGAGTCTACCGCGATTCAGCGCGGCGCCAATTCTCTTTATCCAATTCTGTGAGTCGGTATCATCCTCATAATAATCATGTATCAACTGACGGACAAGGATGGTATCTGGCTTGAGTGCATTTGGGTCAAAGCCTATTCTAGTTTTGCCAGCTAAAGGCAGTTTCGCCGGCGCAAATTTAAAATCTGTCAAAGCGTCTCCGACAGCTACAGCAGAAGAGCGAACAATAGTACCGGTGGCTCTAAGAAAGTTTCTTGTTGCAGACCCTTGAGCTAGTCGTTTTGGGTTTTGCATATATCCGTGAAGTTGGTTTCTTAAGGTCGCTAAAGTTTTTTGCCGACTTGCTTCGTCGTTTGGGTCTGCACTTCTTGGGCCGCGATCAAGGGTTTTTTTAATATCTGATTTTATCTGAGATATTGTTTGGTCTGGATTATCGAAAACATGCATAGCTTGTATTATGCAGCTTGAGTGATTTGAGTCAACATCACCGGCCAGACAATGGCCAGTAAGCCAACTATAAGTGTTGTCCCAATATCTATCGCCTTTAAGTTTACATAAACTTATAAAAGCTTCTTGCAACTTGGCATCCCCCGGAAAAGCCCCCTTGATATTGGATTCATCATCACAAACGTGAGAACCTTTCATTTTCACCGTTTTCTGTTCAGAAACGAGAAATTTATTCCAACTTTCGTTTAGTTTTAAAAATTTAGACAACTTTTCCATACTTTAATTATCTCACTATATCGCTTAAGTATTAATTAAATACTTCAATTATTTACTGGGTCCGCCGGGATTGGCCTTGGGGCCACCGGTTGGTCATAGATGCGCCGCAGTTGCGGTGCCTCTTTTGTTCTTCTTTCTTGCCATTTTTTCAACTCTTTCTCGTACTTTTCCATTTCTTTCTTGTAATTTTTGTTTGAAACAGAAATAGACGGTATGATATCCCACGGAATCAGTCTCTTTCTTCGTTTACCGTGTGTTCTCGGATGTTTTGGCGTTTCACTTTCTAGGCTTACAACCTCTGCGCGGACTGCTTGCAAATGCACATGCGGATTACTGTAAATTACGCCTGTTGTTCCGGTTGTTCCGATAGCTTGACCTTTCTTTACTTTTTCTCCTTTTTTCA
>MDTB01062364.1_pt1 | contig 18309 bp, 13 predicted proteins | sample 811161 | NCBI WGS metagenome assembly MDTB01 (sample SAMN05326650, study PRJNA326480) | marine metagenome | isolation source: seawater | place: Mediterranean Sea | collected 2009
AGATATAAACCTTATAGATGGTATAACAAACGGAACAGTAATAGCAAGTAAAGCTATTATAACAGATTCAAACAAAGACATTACTGGTGGTAGAAACATTACTATCTCTGGAGAACTTGATGCAGGTTCACTTGATGTATCAGGTGATGTAGATGTAGATGGTACACTTGAAACAGATGCACTATCTATAAACGGTACAACAGTTACAAGTACTGCTGCAGAACTAAATATACTTGATGGTGTAACAGCCACTGCAACAGAATTAAATCTTATAGATGGCGTTACAGCTACAACTGCAGAACTAAACATATTAGACGGAGTAACATCAACAGCCGCAGAATTAAACCTACTTGATGGTAAAGCTTTCCTTGATGAAGATAACATGGCATCTAACAGTGCTACAGGTATTGCTTCTCAACAATCTATTAAAGCTTATGTAGATACTCAAATAACCGCAGAAGACTTAGACATTACAACAGATAGTGGAACTATTGCAATAGACTTAGATAGTGAAACATTAACTGTATCAGGTGGTACAGGTCTTGATAGTTCTGCAACAGGTAATGCAGTTACTTTAGCAATTGATAGTACAGTTGCTACACTTACAGGCTCACAAACTCTTACAAACAAATCACTTACTGCTCCTACACTTACAGGTACTGCTGTAGTAGCTTCACTAGACATCTCAGGCGATATAGACGTAGACGGAACTACTAACCTAGATGTTGTGGACATTGATGGAGCTGTAGACTTTGCATCTACAACAGCTCACGCAGGTAATGCAACCTTTGCTGACAATGCAAAAGCTATCTTTGGAGCTGGTTCAGATTTACAGATTTACCATGATGGTAGTCATAGTTATGTAAGTGACCAAGGTACTGGAAACCTTCGTATTCTTGCTGAAAACTTTCAAGTAAAAAATGCAGCAGATAACGAAGCAATGATTGTTGCTGTTCCAGACGCAGGAGTTTCTCTTTATTACAACAACGCAGCAAAAATAGCCACAACCTCAACAGGCATAGACGTAACAGGTACATTAACTTCTGATGGTTTGACTGTAGTTGGTTCGGGTTCAAATATTAGATATGACGTAGCTTCATCTAATCCTCATACAAATCCTACATTACATTTAGAAAATCAAAACACAACAGACGGGAATGTAGCTGCTTTAATGTTATCTGCTGATAATGCAAATGGTGTTGGAGGTTCTGCGTATATTTATGCTCAATCTGAAACAGCTAATCAAAAAGGAAATTTACTTTTTGCTAGAGAAGATGGTGCTAATACTCCAGTTACTTCTATGAAACTATCATCCAACGGAGACATTTCCTTCTACGATGACACAGGTTCAAATGCTCAAATGACTTGGGATGCTTCAGCAGAGGCTTTAACTTTTACAGATAATACTAAAGCCATCTTCGGAGCTAGTTCAGATTTACAAATTTATCATGATAGTAGTAATAGTTATATTGCTGAATTAGGAACAGGAAACTTATCTATATCAGGTGCAGCAGAAGTTCAAATAGCAAAAAATGATTTTGCAGGAAACTTTGAACACATGGTTAGAGCTATTGTTGATGGTGCAGTTGAACTTTATCATAATGGCTCACAAAAACTAGCCACAACAAGTTCAGGTGTAGATGTTACTGGCACAATCAATGGTGCAGGTATATTATCTAACGCTACTAATTTTAGTGAAAGCCTACTTATAAGCCAAGACGCAGGTACAGGTACTTTATCTAGTGCTGGCTCTAATACAGGTTTAGGTTTTGAAGTTTTTGATGATTTAACATCTGGTGACAACAATGTTGGTTTTGGAAGAAAAGCATTAACAAAATTAACAACAGGTTCAAGCAACATAGGTATAGGTGCAAATGCTTTAGCAGCCACTACAACAGGCGGTACTAATACAGTAGTTGGCGGAGAAGGTATGTCAGCCAATACTACAGGAAGTTTTAATACGGCTGTTGGCTATAATGTTATGGCTGCTAATACAGAAGGTGAAAGTAACGTAGCTATTGGATGGGGTGCATTAGATGCTAATACGGTAGCAGACAATAACACAGCAGTTGGTAAAAACGCTTTAACAGCAACCACTACAGGTAATAGTTGTGTTGCAATAGGTACAAATACATTAACATCCAGCACAACAACTTCAAATCTTACAGCAGTAGGTTTTGAGGCTTTAAAAGCACACACTTCAGGAACTTCAGCTGTTGCTGTTGGTTATAAAGCATTAACTGCTAATACAACTGGTGCTGCTAATACAGCTATTGGTAGAGATGCTTTATTATCTAATACCACAGCCTCTAATAATACAGCATTAGGAACTAATAGTTTAGAAAGTACTACTACAGGTGGGTTTAATACAGCAGTCGGTGGAAGTTCATTACATAATAACACTACAGGTACTCTTAATACAGCAGTTGGTTATAAATCTTTAGAGGATAATACTACAGCAAATAACAATGTAGCTGTTGGTTATTTTGCTTTAAATTCAAATACAACAGGTGCTTCAAATACAGCAATAGGTACAGAGTCATTAGATGCGAATACTACTGGACAAAATAACGTAGCTTTGGGTAAAAGTTCTTTAGGGGCAAATACCGAAGGTAATGCTAATGTTGGAGTAGGTATATCGGCATTATTAGTAAATACAACAGGTGCAGATAATACCGCAGTAGGTGCTTCAGCTTTATCAGCAAACACTACAGCAAATGATAATACTGCTATAGGACATGATGCTTTAAAAGTAAACACTACAGGTACTAATAATGTAGCTGTTGGTTCTCATGCTTTAGATTCTAATACGACAGCAAACAATAACATAGCAGTTGGTAAATCTGCTTTAACAGCAAACACTACAGGTGCTAATAACGTAGCAGTTGGTCAATCAGCACAAGCAGCTACCACTACAGGAAACGATAATGTTGGTATAGGTAGACAAGCTTTAGATGCTAATACAACTGGTGGTGCAAACGTAGCTATGGGTTCTGATGCACTTGGAGCTAATACTACAGCCTCAAATAATACTGCTATAGGTTATCAGTCTTTATTGGCAAACACCACAGGCACTTCAAATGTAGCATTAGGTGCAAATGCCTTAGATGCTAATACTACAGCTTCTGATAACACAGCAGTTGGAACAAGTGCATTAGGTGCAAACACTACAGGAGCTAGTAATACATCTATCGGAGACGACTCCATGCTTAGTAATACTACTGGAAGTGATAATGTAGCTTTAGGTGCTGGTGCATTAGCAAGTAATAGTACAGCAGATGATAATACAGCTATAGGTAGGAGTGCTTTACTACTAAATACTACAGGTGCTTCAAACACGGCAGTTGGTTCTTTAGCTTTAGCATCTCATACTACAGCAAATAGTTGTGTAGCAGTTGGTTATAATGCTTTAAATGCTAATACAACTGGTGCTAACAATACTGCTATTGGAGCAGGTGCATTAGATTTAAATACTACAGGTCTTCATAATGTTTCAATTGGTACATCATCTATGGACGCTAATACAACTGGTGGATATAGTACTGCTGTTGGAAGTGCAGCTTTAACTTCTCAAACTACAGGAGCTAGAAGTGTAGGCGTTGGTTATGGGGCATTACAAGATATGACAACAGGTGATGACAATGTAGGAATAGGAGTATTTGCAGGTCAGAATATAACTACAGCTAGTGATAATACAATGGTTGGTAATTATTCAGGACAAAATCTTACTACAGGTGCTAATAATATAATAATGGGTTACAAAGCTGGAAATGATTTAACGACTGGAAATACTAATACACTTATAGGTCCAAGAACAGGACAAAATATTACTACTGCTAGTAACAATACATCTATGGTGTTGATGCTATGGAAGATGCTACAACAGCAGCCGATAATACTTGTATAGGAAATAATGCAGGAGCTAACCTTACAAGTGGTTCTAATAATTTATTACTAGGTAAACAAGCAGGAAAGGCTAGTATGCCGGGTGGGCAAATAACAAGTGGAAGTAATGTTATTGTTTTAGGTAATTCAAGTATAACAAGTTTTAATTGTGAAGTTGCTTTATCGGTAGCATCAGATGAAAGAGATAAAACTGATTTTAATGATTTAGATATAGGTTTAGATTTTGTAAAACAAATGAAACCATATACTTATAAATGGGATAAAAGGTCTAATTATGTAGATTGGAAGGCTAACCCAAATACAAATTTAGATACCATTACACATGATGGCACACATCAAGAAGATTGGTTAGATATTGGTTTTAAAGCACAAGATGTTGAAATATTAGAAAAAGCAGCAGGTTATGATAAAAATAATAAAACTAACTTAACTATAAATTTATCAGAAGATGGTAAACAATACAGCATGAAATATGAAAAACTTGTGCCTGTATTAGTAAAAGCAATACAAGAACTGTCTACGCAAGTAGATGAATTAAAACAAGAGTTAAAAACTCTAAAAGGAGAATGATATGGCACAAACAGTAACAGAATGTTTAACAGCAGGAACTGATAGCGTAAACCTTATTGATGGGGTTAAGGCTGGAAGTTGGTATGTTGAAGGCATGACACAAGCTGAAATAAATGAAATGGTTCAAAGAAATGTAGACCACTTAGAAATTATTTTAGAATATGCACCTGTTGATAGTGATGATGACACTCCAGATGTAAAAGGAGCAGCAAGTAATTTAAAAACTACTCACGTTGCAGCTATTGCTACTGGTAAGACATATATAACTGACAATAGTTAAATATGGAATTAACACCTTATTTATTTTGGAACATCTTTATAACTTTGGTGTTAGCTCCCATACTCTATGGTATTCGTGGAAATACTGCAGAGGCTAAAAGAATTGACATACTCTTAAACAAGACTCGTGAAGAGATTGCAAAAGACTATGTAACTAAACAAGAATTAAAAGATGATATGAATACTCTAATGGATAGATTAGAAAAATTACACGAAAAGGTTGACAAACTCTTTGAAGTGAAGTAAAATAGGAAAAGTCATGGCTAAGAAAAAGAAAAAATATAACAAAAAATATTATACCGGTGGTAGAGTAGATATGTCTAAAGGTGGTAGAGTATCTTTAAGACACGGTGGTCCTCATGGTCCAAGAGAAGATAAACCTATAGACCGTCCTATTAATGTTGGAAGACCAGTACCACCTCCTAATGTTGGAGGACCAGTACCACAACCACAACCTACACCACAACCACAACCTAGACCACAACCTAGACCTAGACCACAACCTAGACCTACACCACAGCCTAGACCTACACCACAACCTACACCACAACCTACACCACAACCTAAACCTACAACACCGGGTGGAGGAGGAGCATGGTGGAGAGATTTAGGGTATGATAGTTTAGCAGAAGCAAAAGCTGCTGGTTGGAGATTAATAAATGGTGTACCTAGACGAATTACTGATGACGATGATGATGACGATGATGACGATAACGGTGGTGGCGATGATGACAATGGTGGTGGTGACGAAGACGATGATGACGAAGACGATGATGACGAAGAAGAAGAAACTCCATATGTTGTAAAGCAAGGTGCAGTAGACCCTAACAGAACAGAACGTGTTCAAGCTACTGGAGAACAAGCAGAACGAATAGCTGCTGGAGATTTTACAGGTGTAGACTTACCACAAATTCCAGATGCACAAACTTTAATAGACCCAAAAACAGGATTACCTGCAGCAAATACTGAGTTAGACCCTGCTTCAGAAGCTTTTAAAATGCAACAAACTCAAGCAGCAACAGCAGCAGGAGTTGCAGGAATTTCTAAAGAACAAGTATCTCAAGGACAAGCTACAACTGCACAACCAACTGAAGTAGCAGATGCTGCACAAATTACTGAAGATGAATTAACTACTGTATCTGATAAAGATGTAGAAGTAAAAGCTGCTGACGGTACTGTTAGTCGAGGACCTATTGAAGATATTCAAGGTGAAATAACAGCAGGAGTTAAATTTTCAACTGTTGATACTGTTAAAGCAGAAGCTGCAAAAGCTAAAAATGTAGAAGATGTTCTATCTGGAACTTATTTAGTTGATGAAGTAGAAGGTGAAGATACAACTGTTTCTGCTACTCCTGATGCTGAAAGACAAGAACGTGAAACTATATTAGGTCAACCAGCCCCTGACGGAGTTGCTGCTGCTATTAATCAAACAGTAGGATATACTGCTGCTAAACAAAGACTAGTAAAAGGTAAAGCTGCTCAAAGTGCTGCTGCTGATATGTTAAAAGTAGTCGGTGATTTACCACCAGATATAGCTGCTGCAGTTGTACAAGACCCTGAAACTGTAACAGCTAAAGTAGATGAAAATCCTGTAGTAGTTAATGCTGCTATTGCTGCGTTACCTACAGAAGCTTTAGTGTCTTCACAAATGGAAACACTATTAGGTGGTATGGAAGATGGTGAAATACCTTTATGGGCAAAACCTGCTGTTGCTGCAGTTAATCAAGGTATGGCTGCTAGAGGTATATCTGTATCTACTGTAGGTAGAGATTCATTATTTAATGCTATTATTCAAAGTGCTATGCCAATGGCTCAAAGCAATGCACAAGCTTTACAAGCTAGAGCAGCTCAAAACTTAAGTAACGAACAACAAGCAAACTTACAACAAGCTACTCAAGAACAACAGTTAAGAATGCAAAACTTAGCTAATCGTCAAGATGCTGCAAGTCAGACTGCACAAATGTCTCAGCAAATGAGAGTTATGCAAAGTCAGTTTGACCAACAGGCTGTAATGACAACTGCTGAACAACAACAGCAAACACGTACTCAAAACTTACAAAATTTACAACAACAAGCTGTTATTAAGTCTCAAAATGAGCAACAAATGGCAATGCAGAATCTTGGTAATGAACAACAGTTAAATATGACAGAGCTTCAAATAGAAGCTAATGCAGTTGGAGCAGACCAAACTGCAGAAAATCAAGAAAAAATAGCAGAGATGCAAATTGCTGCTGATTTCCTTTCAAAGAATGAAGGATTTAAACAGCAAATGGAACTTGCTAATTTAACTAACGACCAACAAATGAGATTAGCTAATCTATCTTCTCGTAACTTAGCAGCTAGTGAATTATTAAGTAATGCTGAAAAAACAGAACTTGCAAATCTTAATAAAACTTTACAAACTAATCAGCTTCAAGCACAGTTAGCACAACAAATGGGTATAGCTCAACTTAATGTTGACCAACAATCAGCTATACAAAATGCTACTACTAAAGCTAACATGGACTTAACTAAGTTTAATGCAGCTCAACAAGTAGAGTTAGCTAATAGTAAGTTTATGCAAACTGTAGCTATTACTGATATGAATGCAGAACAACAAGCTATTATGCAAAATGCTACAGCTATGGCTTCAATGGATATTGCTAATTTAAATGCAAGAGAAAAATTAGCAGTAGAAAATGCTAAAAACTTTTTAACTATGGATATGGCTAATTTAAATAATGAACAACAAGCTAATATGATGAAAGCACAACAAGAGCAACAAAGATTATTATCAGACCAATCAGCTCAAAATGCTGCAGCACAATTTAATGCTACAAGTGAAAATCAAACAAATCAGTTTATGGCTAACTTAGCACAAAATCAATCTCAATTTAATGCAAGTCAAATAAACTCTATGGAGCAGTTTAATAAACAAGCTTTAAATGTAGCAGAAGCTAGAAGAGTAGGTAACGAAGCAGAAGCTGCTAAGTTAGAAGCACAATTAAAAACAGATGTAAGTAAATTTAATTCACAGTTAGATGCTCAAAGAGAAGAGTTTAATACAAAAAATGAAACAGCTATAGCACAATCTAATGTTGCTTGGAGAAGACAAGCTAATACAGCAGATACAGCAGCACAAAATGCAATTAATCAACAAAACGCACAAAATGCATTTGGATTAACTGCATCATCTATGAACTTTTTATGGCAAGAACTACGTGACGAAGCTGATTTTAATTTTAGAAGATGGGATAATGATGAAACTAGAAAGACTTCTATATACACAGCAGCTTTAGGTAATGATACAGGGGCTGCAGAAGATAGTAATTGGAGCAGTAATTTAACAGCAATATCTACTTTAATAAATGGATGGTTAAGTAGTGATTAATTTAAGGAAAATATTATGGGATGGTTAAGAAAAAAAGCAAAACAACTTGGTAAAGTATTTAAAAAAGTAGGCAAAAAACTTAAGAAAGGTTTAGGTAAAATAGCTAAAGCTTTTGGTAAGTTAGGTCCTTTAGGTTCTATAGCTTTATCGTTTATACTTCCGGGATTAGGAAATATAGCAGGTTGGCTTGGTAATACAATATCTGCAATGGGTCCGGCTGGTAAATTTTTAGTAGATGTAAGTACTAGTATTTATAAAGCTGCTTCTGGAGCTTTTGACTATGTTAAAGGTAAAATTACAACTGGTCTTGGTAAAGTATTTAATACAGTATCAGGTGCTATTGAAAATGGTATGAATACTGTTAGTAGTGCTTTTGGAGGTAAAGGTGAAATAGGTAGTAATTTTAGAAACTTTGTAAGTGATTTAACTAATGGTTTTGTAGAAAAATCTGAAAAAGGATTAGCTTTAGAAAAAAATCAAGCTGTAGTAACTGATGTTGTTGAAGATGTAGTAACTGATACTGTTGAAGATACAGTAGTTGATAATGTTAAAGATAAAAAACTTAGTATTACTGAAACTATTAAAAATAAAGATTTAAAACTTAAAGAAAAAATTAATACAAGTAAAGAGTTTGCAGCTTATAAAAAAATACAACCTATATCAATGGCAGGACAACAGATGATTCAAGGTGAAGAAGCATATGAAGCTCAAGTAGCTTATCTTGCAAATCGAAAATCTGATTACTTTAAAGAACAATCAGATTATCAGTTAGCACCATTAGAACAACAAAACTATGCACAGGTAGTAGATATGCCTATGTTTGTAGACTTTAGTAATTTTAATCCTGCTCAAGACCCAGCTCAACAATATTTAGCATATAGAGGAATTACAGATTATATTAATCCAATGGATATCGGTGGTTATGGTTTTGACTATCAACAATTTTTACAAGCACAATTAGGAGATAGAAACTATGCGTAATCCAAATGCCATAGCAAAAGAAGCAGAACCATTTTTATTTGAAGGACCGACAGCAGGACAATCACTAACTAATAGTCCTGACAATCCTTATCCTTGGGAACAAACTCCTGAAATAACTTCTGTAAAAGTAGCTACGGAAAAAATATTTTTTGACCTTTTAAAAGAAGATAACCTTACAACTGTTGCAACTTTAATGTCTCAAAAAACTCCAGTTTCAGATATTGCTAATTTATTATTAGTATCAGGTTTTCAAAAAGGTAAATGGAATCCAGATATGATGTTAAATCTTTTAGAGCCTACTATGTATATGTTAATGGCTATAGCAGAAAAAGCTGGTATTGACCCAGTATTGACAAGAGATGATACTAATGTTATAATGGAAGAAGATGAAGATGAATCTTTTAGAGATTTACAAAATTCTAAACAGCAATTAAAAAATGTAATTCCTGAAGGTAAAGGATTTAAAAATGCTGTTATTAATAAAATAAATCCTGCTTCTGTAGGTAAAAATATTAAACAACAATTAGATACTTTAGATACTGAAAAAATGAAACAAAGTATTTTACAAAAACAAAAACCTGACTTACAAAATCAAGAAAGTTTATTAGGTAAAACAGGAGTTTAAAAATGGCTGAAGATATATTTGGAAACATGAGTAATATGAATATTGATGAACTAGGTTCTTCTTTACTTCAAAGAAAAGCAGACCGAGAAAGACGAGCTGCTAAAAAAGCTAAGAAAAATGAAAGAATCCAACAAGGACTAGCTGTATTGCTTATGGGTCAAGGCATTATGAAGAGTCAGTTAAAGCAACGTATTAAAGAAGTAGATAAAGAGTATAAGTTTGAAAATTTAAATGCTGAAGATAAAGCAAGAAAATTAAATGTTAATGCTACTATTTTAAATACTATTGGCAATCAATGGGATGGTAAAGGTGGATATGAAGGTTTTAAAGATAGTGAAGATTATTTAGGATTTAGTCAAGCAGTAAGACCGTTTATTGACCAAAAAATAAAAGCTATGACTTCTGATGAATACGATACTATTTATGGAACAAGTACATATGAAAACGCTATTAATTTAGCAACAGAAGGATATGCTCAAAAGTATTTAGAAATAGACCCCGTATCTAAAAAAGCTAATTATTTAGCATATGAAGATGGTTTAAGAGAATTAATAGATGACCCTGAAATAAATTTAGATAGAAATGAATTATTTCAAAGAGCTATGGGTTTAGATGCAGATACTTTAACTATGTACAAAAAAAGAAATTATGAAAATATATTAACTACATACAAATCTCAAGGTAATTTAATGGGTGGTTTTAGAAGAGTATTAAGTTTATTTAATGATGATTTTAAAAACAAAAGTGGATTTGATATTTTTAAAAAATTTGATGAACGTACATTAGCTGGACCAACTATAAGAGATTTAAATCAAGCAATGAATTTAAAAGGTATGACTAATAACATAGTTAGTAAAGCTTTAGCAGATGCTTCTAAGTCACCTACAAGATGGAGAGAAAGAGCATCAGGTAAAAAATTTGAAAATTACAGAAAAGATATAGGTGAAATATATTTACCTCAAATGACAAACTTGCTTGATGAAGGAAGATATCCTAGTGAATTACAAACAGATACTTTTATTGGTAAAAGAAACTGGGATGAATTTATGAGAGATATTTCTGATGAAGATAGAAGAGATTTAATTTTAGATACTGCTGCACTTAGTTTACGTTTAAAAGAAGATAGAAAATTTTTAATGTCAGTATATAACGAAACTGAAGGAAAAAAAGTAGACGGTAAAAGTTTTAATGAATTTAGAGCTATATTAGATAATGAATCAAATAGAACTATGTTTGCTGCTATGATAGTTACAGATGCAGGTTTTAGAGATGAAAGTTGGATTCCTGTTAAACAAGAAACTTATGATTCATTTGGAACATTAAATCAAGTTTATAATAAATATAATATATCTACTATGGTAGGTGATGATATTAACATTAAGAAAAACGGTGGTATAGATTTATCTGAAAGTTATATTAATGCTTCAGTAGATAGAAAAAAAGATATGATAGAATCTACAGTTAAAGATATTTTAACAAATTCTAAAACTGAGAATGAAAGAAATATAAAACTTGGTGGTGCATTAGATATTGAAATTAATAAATATTTTGGAATGGACTCTCAAGCTTATATAGAAAGTTTAGCTGCTAAAGAAATGGAAGGCATTCAAACTCCAGTAACTTTAGAAGAAAAAATGCAAAAAAGAATTGATGAACTTCCTGAACAAACTCCTGCAGGTGCATTTTTAACTGGTGATAGTAGAGAACAACAAATTAAATTTCAAGAAACTGCTAAAGATAATAAAGAAAAAAGACAAAATTTTAGAAAAAAGAAAAATACTTTAATACGAGAAATTAGAAATCTTAGTGAAGATAAAACACTTCCTATTACTAGAAATTTATTTACACTTCCTTCTGAAAAAGATGACTTAGAGATTAAAGATGAAAATGCAAGATATGTTACAGATTTAATAACAGAAAAATATAATATTGATACTAATCCAAACAATCTTCAAAGATTAAGTTTTGATATTACAAGTGTATTAGAAAATAATCCAGAAGCTTATAATGAAATTATGGATATAATAAAAAATAAAAATAATAGAGAATATTTAGAATCTTTAAAAGACGAAAAAAAAAAGACTGAATTAAATTCTAATTACGAAAATCCCGAATATAATAAATTATTAAATTTACATTTAGATAGATTAGGTATTGATAGTAAAGAACTAGCTACTCGAAATTTAAATGAGTTATCAGATTTTATATTAGAAGTAGAAAGTGATGGTGATTTTAATGCTGCTAATCCAAACTCTTCAGCTAGAGGTGGGTATCAATTTATAAAAGGTTCTGTTGTACCTGCTGTAAATAGATTAGAAAAATATCTTGGACCATTACCTAGATTTGATGAGGTTAGAAAAACAGGAGATGTTAGAAGTTTAAGTCCTGAAGACCAAACTCTTTTATTTATGGCTGACATTTTAGAAAAAAAAGGTAGTGATAAATTAATTAATAAATTTTTAAATGCTGATAATAAAAAAGATAAACAAAATGCAGCTTATGAAATATATACTGTTTTACATCATACAACAGATAAAAAAGGTAACATTCCTTTTAGAGCAAAAGTACAAACTAAATTTAAATTAAGAAAATATTTTAATGAGTAATCAACTAGACCTATACATTCAAAGCTTACAAGAACAAAGAGCTAAAGAAGAAGAACAAGAAGAACAAGAATTTTTTTATGATACTTCTACGTCTGAAACTCCTGAAGGCTATGACACCTTTGTAACTGAACCTACAACAGAACGTGAAGTAAACCCTTACGATTCTACTCCGGGTAAAACTACACTTACTGAACTTAGGAATGACCCTGAGTTTGCTCAAAGAGCTTCAAGGTTTTTAGATGGTGTTGGTAGTAATGATAATATCTTTGAATATCTTAGAGACTCTGACTATAGTTTAAGTGCTGCTGCTGTTCGTTCTTTTCAAACAGGTAATTGGACAGAAGAACAAAAACAAGACTATGCATATTTAAGAGAAAGATTTAATAATGCAGATATAGGTAATTGGAAAGAAAGATTTGGAATGATAAAAGATATTGGAGTCGATATAGTTACTGACCCTTTTAATATTCTTGCTGCTATTTTTGCTATACCTAGTGGTGGTACATCTTTAGGGACTAGAGCTGTTTTAGGAACTACTGCACAACAAGCAATGAAACAATATACAAAAGCTGAATTAAAAAAGAAAGCTATAAAAGATACTGCATTGTTTACTGCTGCTGAAGGTGCTGCATGGGGTGGACTTCATAATTATTTTTTACAAGATATTGATATGGATTTAGGTTTACAAGATGATATTGATTTCACAAATATAGGAGTTACTACTTTATTAGGTGGAGCAATTGGTGGAGCTTTGGGTGGTGGTATTACTGCTGCTACGTATGGTAGAGCTGCTAGAGAAGCTACAGAAGAAACAGCTAAGAAAATAGATACAGATATAGATAAAGTTCCTGTTACAGATATGCCAGAATATACTCAACAACTAGAATTTAAGTTTAGCAACGAAGAAGTTATAGAAAATACTGCTCGTATGAAAACAAGACAAGAAGTTTTAGAAGACTCTGAAATTGATGAAGTTGTAGCAGAACCTTTAGAAAAATTAAAAGCAGAAGGTAAAAAAGCACAAAGTAAAGGTACAAAAATATTACACACTTTTTTAGCTAATACTATTGGTAAACCTACTACAGCTTTTTTAAGTTACGCAGAAAATTCACCACAACTTCAAGCTTTACTTGAAAAGTTTAGATATGATTATGATGTCACAATGACTGGTCAAGGCAAAGAAGGAGTAAAGAAAAAGTCTTATGGTCTTGCTGTAGGTGAAAGAACAGGTAAATATTTATATGGTTTAGCTAAGTCATTTAATGTTTTAGATAGAGTAGGTTTTAGAGCTAGATTAGCTAAAGACCAACAAGAAGAATTAAATTCTTTATTAAGAGATAAAAGAGTAACCGGAACTAAACGAGAAGCTCAAAGAGCAGGTAATAAAGTTTGGATAAGAGATTTAATAGGTAAAGAACATAATGGATTTATAGTAACAGAAGATGTTGCAGTTTCTTACGGTGGTAAAAACTTTGATGGTACTGAAGGTGTTAGAAATTTATTAGATAACAGTTTTAATGATATAAATCAAGCAGGATTATTTAGAAAAGGAACTCTTAATAAAGGTGGATTTTTACCTAGATTATTTAACTATAAAGCTTTAAAAGAAAACAGAAAAAGATTTCAAAGAGATTTAATAGAATCAGGACATGCTGACCCTTTAAATGAAATAGATGAAGTAATTATTAAAAATGCAGAAAATGAAAAAGTAAAAGGTGTATTATTAGATGCAGCAGGTAAAGACGAAGATATATTTGGTGTAGACTTTTTAGACTTAGCAAATGGAAACATGCAAAGAGCTAAAGAATTAAAAGCTGAACGTATTGTAGATGATATGTTAATGCAAAGATGGACTCCTTTTGAAGTTAAAATGATGTCTAAAGATAAAGTTGTTGGAGATTCTGCAGGATATTTACAAGCTAGAAGATTTACAAATTTAGATGATAATAAAATAGCATATGTATTAGAAAGTGATACACAACAAATATTAGAAGATTACTTTACTAATGCTGCAAGAGCTATTGAAAGGTCTAATTATTTTGGTAGAAACCTAGTTGAGTTTGAAAAAAAGTTTTTACTTAAAGAAGGTGGAATTAGAGATGAATTATTAAAAAGTGGTTTAGATGAAAATGAAGTAATTAAAGTACTCGATGGTATTAGAGATATGCACAAACGTGTAACTGGTATTGAAACTGATTCAAATTCTATATGGAAAAAAAATAAATGGATGAGAGGTGCTGCTGATTGGGGTAAACTAACACAACAGATGGCTCATTTACCTTTTGCTACTTTGTCTAGTATTACTGAACCTTTTTTACTTTTAACAAGAGCTGGTAAAGGAGATACTCTTAATGTTGCTAGAGATATTTTAAGTTCTGTAATAGTTAAAGAAGGTAAAAGTGTTATAGATAGAACTATAAAAGGTTTTCAACGTGGAGTCTTACGTAAAAGAGTTAAAGGTATTAAAGATATAGATGATGAAGCTTGGGGTGAATTATATCAAACTGGACTAGCTTTAGAACAAGCAGTACAAGAAAGAATTGAAGGATTAGCCGGTGAAGGTTTACATGGTACTTTAGCTAAAAATATACAACAAGGATTTTTTAAAGTTAACTTATTAACTCAATGGACAAGAGCTGTTCAACTTGCATCATTTACTACTGGTAAAAGATTAATAAAACAAAATGCTGAAAAGCTTTCTAAAGGTGGATTAGGTGCAAGTAAAAAGAAATACTTAATTCAACAGTTAAATGATTTAGGTGTTGATGAAAAAGATGCAGTTAAATGGTATAAAAAATCTACAGTTAATGGTAAGTGGGATGATAACATAGCTCGTAGCCAAGAATTTTATCAAAAACAATATACTTCAGGAGCTAATAGATTTGTAAAAGAAATTATTCTTAATCCTAGTACTGCAGAAGCTAATAGACCTTTATGGTTTTCAACACCTTCAGCTCAAATGTTAGTACAGTTTGCTGGATATCCTACAGTATTTAATAATACTGTACTTAAAAGATTTTCAAATGAAATGGTTAATAGTCCAGCACAAGCTATACCAAAAGTATTACCTACTGTTATATTAATGACTTCAGTAGCTCACATTGGTAATATTCTTAGAAGTCAAGGTCAAAATTTAAAAGACTATGAAACTGGTAGAGATAAAGATGCAGGTCAATTAATATTTGAAGGTGTTAGAAGATGGGGAGGAATAGGTCCTTTTGATTATGCTGCTAGATATGATAGTGAATATGACAGAAATGTTGGAACTTTAACAGCTACATTAAAAACTTTTGCAGGTCCATTACCACAAGATATTATTGATGGTGTTTTATATAGAAAAGGAATACCAGAAATACTTGTTACTAATGTTCCCGGATATGGTTTATTACCAACAGATACAAGAAAAGCTATGAGAGCTGCAGCAAGAGGTTCATCTAGTAAAGATAAAAAATACAAAGTAAGACAATATTCAAAAGGTGGTATAGTTAAAAATGTACCTAATGTTAAAGACGAACCTGATGAAATGCAAAGCAGAGTAACAGGTATGCCTTTTAATAGTACTGCAGATTTTATACAAGATGAGGAAGATAGAGAGCTTAAATCACAAATGGAAGGATTAGGATTAAAATGAATATAGAACAATGTAAAGCTGAAATAAAAAGACACGAAGGCGAAGTGTTAGAAATTTATATGGATAGTCTAGGCTATAAAACTTTAGGAGTTGGACATCTTTGTCAACCTAACGACCCTGAATATGATTGGGAAGTTGGCACACCTGTCAGTCAAGAAGTAGTAGATATGTATTATCAAGATGATTTTCAAAAACATTATATGGAAGCTATATATGTTTTTGGAAGTGAAGAAGGTTTTTATAATCTTCCAGAAAAAATACAACATGTATTAGTTAATATGTGTTTTAACTTAGGAGGCTCTAGACTTTCAAAGTTTAAAAATATGTTATTAGCTTGTAGAAAATATGACTGGAAAGAAATGGCAGAAGAAATGCAACAAAGTCGTTGGTATTGGCAAGTAGGTAGACGTAGTCAAGAATTACAACAATCAGTTTTATCGGTAGAATAAAATGGGATTTCCTTTTGAAATAATAACTATGTTAGCATCTACTGTACTAGGTGGATTAATGAGTGTGTGGGCTGAAAGTCGTAAAGCTAAACAAGAATCACAAAAACTTCTTATAACTCGTGGGGAGTTTAATTTAAAAGCAGCTAAACAAGCAAGAGACCACGGGCTAAAAGATAAAGGATTTGCATGGACTAGAAGAATTATAGCATTAACATCTATATTTGCTATAGTTGTATTTCCAAAAATAGTAGCTGTTTATTATCCTGATGTAGCTGTTACAATAGGATATACAAATTGGAATCCGGGATTTTTATTCTTTAGAGAAGGCAGAGAAGTATTTGAATGGATAACTTTTCAAGGCTTAGTAATTACACAACTTGATACTAATTTAGTATCAGCTATAATTGGTATGTACTTCGGTGGAAGTTTAGCCAAAGGAAAATAAAATGCAAAATAACATGATGGGTGGCTTTAGTGGAGACATGGACAGGAATGAAGTTGAGATAGACCTTAATAAATTTATGTCGTTGCTTCAAGAGAAGTCAGAATTAAAAGATAGAATAAGAGAATTAGAAGATGAAAAGAATGATAATCCTTATCAACGATGGATATTTGTTGCACAAGCAATAGATAGCTGGAGATTAATACCAAGAGCTTTTCTTAGTGTATATATGTATTTATTATACTATGTAGTTTTTTGGTATATGGATTTACCAGAACCTAGTATGGAACAATCAGGTTTAATATCTGTTGTTGTTGGAGCTGGAGCAGCTTGGTTCGGATTATATACTTCTACTTCAAAAGGTGGTAAGGACTTTAGTAAAACTAAATGAATGCTGACCAATGGATGAATTTATTAGAGACTGTAGGTATTCCTGCAGCCTTTGCAGTTGCTGCTGGTTGGATGGTGTGGAAACTATTTCAACATTTAATATCAGATGTTCATAAAAAATTAGATACGCAACATAGTATGATAGTTGCATTAATAGATAGAATAAGACAAATAGATAATGATATAATAAGAATAGATACTATGTGCAGAACAGCTATGGGTATTCCTGTAGATGTTGATAGATTAGCGAGAGCAGATGGAAAAAAAGACCAAAGAAAAGATTGATATGATAGAAGATATACACCCTATGAAACAAATAACAATAGCATCTATAGTACAAGTATTTGTATTAGGACTCATGGCTATATCTATGTTTGGAATTAACAATTTGTTTGCAGATGAAAGACAATTAGATTTAACTTTACCAGAAACAAATTTTAACTATGTACAAATAAAAAAAGACTCTTTATTAATACAAGACTCAATAAACAAACGTCTTAGATTTATAAAAATAAAAAATGAACCAAGTAAAAAAACACTAACAACTTACTATATTCTTAATACTATTGATATGACAACTTCATATTACATGACTAGAAATCATCCACACATAAACGAAGGTAATTTTTTGTTACCAGAAAAACCTAGTGCTGCAGAATTTTTATTACATAAATCTATTATGTCTCCACTTATTGCAGCTAATTTTCAAGAAGAAGAAATTGTATTAGCTAATTGGATTTTAGCAGTTGTAATATTAAAAAATTTATATATATATAATACAACATGTAGAAACATGCCTAACTATCATCATGTAACAGGACAAAACTTAAACCCGTGTTAAAATATGAAATTAATGCCAACATTTAAAAGCAAAAAGACTACAAGAAATTGTAAGTTTTGTATATTCTTTTGGTCTATCTTAGTTATGTTTTGGTCTGTTAATAGTATGTCAGATGAGATGGTACATCAATTTAAGAATCCTAGCTTTAGTGGTATAGGTACATCTGCACATTATCTTACTATAGAGAATCAAGAGTTTAATAGAAAGATGAGTATCAAA
>MDTB01046390.1_pt1 | contig 18306 bp, 18 predicted proteins | sample 811161 | NCBI WGS metagenome assembly MDTB01 (sample SAMN05326650, study PRJNA326480) | marine metagenome | isolation source: seawater | place: Mediterranean Sea | collected 2009
GTTCGGTCGATCAGACATCACTTTCATCCTGGCTATGTAGGTTATCACCACGCAGACGGACGAGCTCATCCTGGTCAAAAGACCATGTCCCAGTCGCCAGCTGGCCAATGAGTTTTCTGATACCGGCCACTCGCGCCAGCTCCGACATCCCACGACTTCGAATCCAGAGTGGCAGGATGTGACTGCTGCCAAAAAGACGGTAGAAGCCTTCCATGAGAGCCGCAACGCCAACGTTGATCAGCATTCTTCGCCGCTCGTATCCCCGAAGTAGTCGAATGTCGCCCGGTAACTGACCGGAGTATCGACAAGTGCCGAGTTCCTGTGCCAGCGTCAACGCATCGGCAATCCCGAGGTTGGCTCCCTGGCCAGCCAGTGGATGGATGGTATGTGCCGCGTCACCCAGGAGTACCAGGTGCTTTCTGACGTAGCCAAGGGCCTGCTGTTGTAGCAGCGGAAAAGACAATCGAGGCGTGACCGCGATCACCTCGCCATATCGCGCCTCAGTGGCTTCGGTGAGCGCCGCGCAAAACTCATCATCAGTGAGTGCGCAAAGCGCATCAGCATCGTTGTGTGACCAGACTACGCTGACCAGTGATTGATCCCCACTGGATAACGGCAACAGAGCGACAGGACCCGTGTCGAGGAAGACCTGACTTGCATCACAACCGTGAGGGAGTGCGCATTGCGCATTGCAGACGATCGCCTGTTGTGAATAAGTCCACCCCAGCTGCTGAATGCCAGCCATGGTACGTACCGTCGACTGACCTCCGTCGGCCGCGACCACCAGCTTCGCATCGACACAGGATCCGTCACTGAGCGTAACGCTAGTGGATTCGGCTGCGTCATCCAGCGATGACACCTCAGCCTCAAAGCGAATCTCAACTGATGAGGCATCTCGTAGTTGCGCCTGCATCGCCGCCACGGGTGCATCCGCATGAACAATACTCCCCAACGTGTCGAGCCCCAGCTCCGAGGCCGCCACAGAAAAACGACCGCTACCACACCCATCCACGGCACAAATACGATGGAATGGAAAGTGGGGATAACTTTCTGAGGGGACGCCGATGCGTGCCAGTGCCTCGAGTGACTGTCGATTCAGTGCAATGATTCGACCCGGCACGACGCCGGTAAGCGCAGCCCCGGCGCAGACAGGATCGTTTAAAGCGGGAGGCCGGATTGGCCTACCGCGCTCAAGAACCATGACATCAAGTGACTTGTTCGCAAGGGCGAGCGCGAGCGTGCAGCCCGTCAGTCCCGCACCAACAATCAGTACGTCGGTTTCCGTTGATTCCATTGCCTCAATCATCCGGTATCGTTGCGCAAACGCCTTTCACTCCTGACGTTGTACTGCGCCGGACGCCATCAACGCCTCGATCCCTGCAGCATCACGCACCAGTGCATCGGTGAGCACCTCATGACCCTTACGGGTCAGCAAAACATCGTCTTCTATGCGTACCCCGATGCCACGATAACGTTCCGGGACGCCAGAAAGATCACGCCCCAGATAAATCCCGGGTTCCACCGTCATCACCATGCCCTGCTCGAATACTCGCCATTGTTCCTCGACCCGATATTCCCCAACATCATGAACGTCCAGTCCCAACCAGTGGCCTATTCGATGCATCGTGAACGGGCGATAGGCCTCATCTTCCATTAATGCATCGATGTCGCCTTCCAGAATCTTCAAGCCGACAAGGCCCTCCGTAACCGCTCGCATGGCCGCCATATGGGGCTGATTCCAATGGTTTCCAGGCTGGATCTCCCTCCGCGCAGCTTCGTGTGCCGCGAGCACAATATCGTAGATCTCACGTTGTGGTGTTGAGAACCTGCCGTTTACCGGAAGAGTCCGGGTCACGTCTGATGCATATCCTTCATGTTCACAGCCTGCATCCACGAGCACCAGATCACCGTCCTCCATCCGACGGTTGTTGGCGACATAATGCATAACACATGCATTGTCCCCCGATCCGACAATGCATGGATACGCCGCGTGACGGGCACCCATGATCATGAATTGGTGCAGCAGCTCCGCTTCCAGTTGATACTCGTACTGCCCGGGTGTGATCGAGCACATGAGCCGTTCATGCGCTTTGATTGTGATATCGGCACCACGCCGCATGAGTGCCAGTTCCGTCTGACTCTTGAAGAGGCGAAGCTCATGCAGGTACTGGCCCAACTGAACAAACTCTCCCGGGGAATGGCCACCAGACTGACGATAGCCAGAAAACCCGTGTAACCAGCGAAGGAGTCGATCGTCAAAATCCCGGTCTTCTCCCATACTGTGGTATACACGCCGTTGGTTTTCCAGCAGGCCTGGCAGAATCTCGTCGATATCGTTGATTGGGAACGCATCGTCAACACCGTAGAGCTGGCGTGCCCGTTCTGGACCAGTGATCTCACCCGTCCAACGTTCGCTATTCTCATCCCGCGCCTGGCAGAACAGAATCGATTCACCATGTTCCCGCCCGGGGATCAGCACAAGAACGGCCTCTGGTTCAGAAAACCCCGTCATGTACAACATGTCACTGTGCTGTCTGAAGGGGTAGTCAACATCTAAATTGCGCTGGGTGAGATGAGCACCGTTAACGATGGCGATCCCTTCCTGGCCCATCATGGCCATCAGCTCCTGCCGACGTTTCTGGAACTCATTGATCGCGATAGGTTCGGCTTTCAATGGATCCAACCCCCGTGGTCATCGGAATCATCGACACGCCTGCCCGCATCAGACGCTCCTTCAGCACGTCTTGAACACTCGACGAATACCGTCATCACTGCGACCCGCACGTATTCTGCAATTTCTGTCAGGTCAGCATCGTTGGCATCGTCTTCCGGGACCTCGTCCCGGATGGACGCAATCTGGAGAAGGTCCGGTAAAACCTCACGAACGCTCTCCGGCAGGTCAGCCTCGCTGAACTGTCCCGCACCACCAAACCCCTGCAGAAACCCGCCACACCACGCTGACAGACCTCGCACACGTTCCGATAACGCAATGTCCTCCCCAGGCAACAGTGGTTCAAAGCCAAGATACTCGTCGACCAGTCCAACCTGTGCGTCTCGCACCATGCGCAAGATACTGGTCTGCGCTGGGGGCGTCATCGGTTGCTGAAGCAGGTCCGAGAGCCGTTCAAGGCTGAGCCCCGCACCGGTACAGAGATACCCCGTAACGATGCCATGCAGCTCCGAGGCATTTGATTGAAAGCCGGCCTCACCCAGCTCCTGCTGCCAGATGTTGTAGTCCGTCGTTTGAGACATTTTTCAAATGATCTTGTACCAGATGCCCGGACGCTAGGTTACCACGCACGCCGCGACACAACGTATCCCCCGTCATGCATTCGACGCATGCGCGTCTGCAATGAATCGCTCTTTTGTGCTAATTTCTCTTTTACTTGAGCACGGCAAACGTGACCAGAGGACGATTCAGACACAATGGACGTAAAATCGCTGGAATCCAAGGTCGACGCCCTCATAGAGGCCCTCGATGAACTTGAACGAAAGAACACAATGCTCGAGTCAGATCGCGAGAACTGGCTGGTGGAACGTAATCGACTGCTGGAAAAAAACGAACTCGCAAAGAGCAAGGTGGAAGCAATGATCCTGCGTCTCAAGGCACTGGAGCAGGATTGAGTGATACAACGGGAAGGGAGTTAATCTTGGCCGACAGCGAAACCGTAACCGTCTCGATCCTAGACAAGAAATACGAGGTGAATTGTGGACCAGACGAGGTCGCTGCTCTCCATGAATCCGCTCGCCTGCTCGACGAAAAAATGCGAGAGATCAAAAGCAGCTCCAGTGTTTTGGGACTAGATCGGATTGCCGTCATGGCTGCGCTCAACATCGCCAATGATCTGCTGACAAGAGGACAGCAGATCAACAGCACTGAACAGGATTTCCAGCAGTTGGACACCAAACTCAGCCGCGCACTCAAACGAGCGCAATCGTACAGCTAACTGCCCGATCTCAAACGTCCATGGCAACTGTCTGGACCCACCGAATTGAATAACAACGTCGGTCGCATGGTCACATCACCGAACCTAAAGGGTCCACGCATCTACCGTGTTTGGTCTATACTCCACCAGGTTCCCTGGGTTGTTTGCCAGTCTATATGTCCTCGACCCTTTATGCGAAAACCAGGAGGTCTTTTATCGTGGTCTGTGTGCAAGTCCGCTTCGGCGGGACGCCTGAAACCCGTTAGAGACCACCGCCTTGAACCGCTGGGTTCAAGGGCCTATCAGACAGCGTCAACTTGGGGAACTTTTCGTCGCATGGCACTCGATTGTGTCAAAGACAATCGACACTGATGACCTCCTCCTACCATCATCTTCGCCAGGACTTGCGAACGCGGCGCGAACAACTCAGTCCCGCACGTCAACAGACCGCAGCTCAGTCAATATGTCAGCAGGTCATCAAGCAAACGTGGATGACCGAATCGACAAGCTTGGCCTTCTACTGGTCGACAGGTGGTGAGATCGACTGTAGTCTGCTCATGCTGGAAGGTTCAGGACAGGGTAAAGATTGCTATCTGCCAGTCATCGACAACCCACCTAGCCCTGCTATGTGTTTTCGACGGTTTGATCCAATGCGAACCGAAATACTCACACCCAACCGATTCGGAATCCCCGAGCCCCTCACGGGCACCGAGATTCGCATCTCTCACCTGGACCTCGTTTTCATGCCATTGGTCGCGTTTGACAGAAGCGGCAACCGGCTGGGGATGGGAAAGGGCTACTACGACAGGGCGCTCGCCGGGTCAGCAGACTCACCCCTTCGCGTTGGACTTGGCTACACGTTTCAAGAGGCCCCCTCACTGGAACCGTCAGAATGGGACATACCACTCCACATCGTCATCACGCCCGACGAAGTCATCCATACCCCACAATATCTCAGCGAATACACCCCACGATAGCTCTCTCCACGATAAGACTCCACGACAGGACAACCCAGGAAAGAGATTCCAAGAAAGGGCGCTTCGCCACAGGGCATTCGACGCTAGCGGCCAAATGGCGCTACCATTCCGCGTCAATGAATACTGGTCAGCACAGGAATCAACTGACATGGCGGTAAGGGACATAGTCCGGATGGGTCACCCGGTGCTTCGAAAAAACGCGATCGCCTACCCGAGGGAGAAAATCGGGGCACCCGCGTTCGCGACACTGATCGCCGACATGAAGGATACGATGGCTAATGCAGGAGGTATTGGACTCGCTGCGCCCCAGATCAATGAGTCGGTTCAGATAGCAGTCATCGAGGTACCCGCGTCAGGTTCACGTTACGGTGACCACGAAGCCCTGCCCTTCGCCGTCTACATCAATCCAGTGGTGACGGTGCTGGACGCGGAGACCGCGGGATACTGGGAAGGTTGTTTGTCGGTGCCAGGACTCATGGGGTATGTGGAGCGTCCACAGCATGTACGCATTGATTACATTGACGAATACAACCAGGCGAAATCCCTCGTGGCACAAGGGTTTACCGCCACGGTTTTTCAACACGAGCTTGACCATCTGATCGGCAGGCTCTACGTGGATCGCCTCGCGGACACAACACAACTCGCCTATGTAGAGGAGTATGCAGCTTTCATCGCTCAGGATGGCTCTACAGAACGAGCTTCTGATCCGCCAGACGAATAGTCGGTGACAGTGTCGGGCGATTCAGTCCAGGAACATGCGGTACGCTGGATTATCGCTCTCATTCCAGTGTCGATACCCAATACCCTGCATCAGCGACCGGAACGCACCCTTGTCGCCCCGTCGAAGCGCAATGCCTGCCAGCACCCGTCCTTCGGCTGCGCCGTGGTTACGATAGTGAAACATGGTGATGTTAAACCGATCACCCAGGCGCGTGAGAAACTCAAGCAGGGCGCCCGGTCGCTCGGGAAACTCGAATCGATAGAGCTGTTCACCGCTGACACCCGACGATCGGCCACCGACCATATGGCGCACATGCAGCACCGCAACCTCATTGTCCGATAGATCGGTCACCGGGTAGTGACTTCTGAGCGATCGGATCAATTCACGTCGGTCTTCATCATCCGACGTCTGAATACCCACCAGAACGCGTGCCGGATTCTCCGCTGAAGACGCATCGAACCGATAGTTGAACTCGGTGATCGATCGTGAACCAATCTGGTTTGCAAACTTCAGGAAACTCCCGGGCTCCTCCGGAATCTCAACCCCCAGCAGAATCTCACGGTACTCACCGGACTCAGCGCGCTCGCTGATATGTCGCAAACGATCAAAATTCACATTCGCGCCACTGACAATGGCGACTGCGGATCCGTCCATGGGGCCGTGCTCAGCGACATAGCGTTTCACACCCGCCACCGACAATGCTCCGGACGGTTCCGCCAACACCCGGGTATCATCAAAGACATCCTTCACCGCCGCACAGATCTCATCAACGTTGACTGTGACCATCTCATCGATGCAGCGGCGCGCCAGTCGGAAGCTATCCTTACCCACCTGTCTGACGGCCGTTCCATCCGCAAACAGATCCAGTGTTTCAAGCGGCAACCTGACGCGCCTTTTGGCCGCGATAGCCTCGGTCATGCTCGCTGACCCCTCCGCTTCCACACCGATAATCTTCACCTCCGGTCGAAGATACCGAACATAAGAGCCAACACCGGCGATCAGCCCACCACCACCCACTGGCACGAAAATAGCCGAGATTGGTCCCGTATGCTGGCGTAGTATCTCCATACCAATCGTCCCCTGACCCGCGATCACATCCAGATCATCAAAGGGATGAACGTAAGCGAGGTTTCTTTCCAGTGCCAGGTCCGCGGCATAGATAGCTGCCTCATCATAGGTATCGCCGTGAAGGACGATCTCCGCCCCCAGTCGTGATGCCGCATTAACCTTGATTTGAGGTGTCGCCCGCCCCATGACAATACAGGCCTGAAGGCCCAGTTGGCGCGCAGACAATGCCACGCCTTGTGCGTGGTTACCGGCAGAGGCGGTCACCACGCCAGGCACGCCTTTTTGCGCCAACAGCCGAATCTTGTTGTAGGCTCCGCGGATCTTGAAGCTGAAGATCGTCTGCAGATCTTCACGCTTAAAAAGGATAGAGCTGTCCAATCTCGCCGATAGAGAGGGGGCCTTTTCAAGCGGTGTTTCAACTGCAACGTCGTAGACGCTGGCGTCTAGAATACGTTTGATGATGGCGTGTTGCATCATGTCGTCTCCCACATGGGAACCTCCCCGTCTATTTTGGGATTCGTATCTATTTCATCTCGCATGGTCGCACGGGCGCATCGCTTCCGCTATGGTAACCACACCCAAACACCGCGTGCGACATGGTGACGTGATAGATCAGGATAAAAAGAAGCAACAGGTCGGCGATGCTGCAGCCGCCTACATCAAGCTTAAATTGACCAATCGCTCCATTGTGGGCGTGGGCACAGGCAGCACCGCCAATTGCTTTATCGACGCACTCTCGACAACCCAACAATTATTCGATGGGGCGGTCGCAAGCTCCGAAGCCTCCGCAGAACGCCTTTCGGCTCGTGGTATCCCCGTGTATGACCTGAACCACGTCGATGAGATCGAGTTTTACGTGGACGGTGCTGATGAAATCGATGGGGGCAACCATATGATCAAGGGTGGTGGTGGCGCCCTCACCCGAGAGAAGATTGTCGCGTCTGTGGCAAAGCAGTTCATCTGCATCATTGATGACAGTAAACGGGTGCATGAACTGGGCCGCTATCCGCTGCCCGTCGAAGTGATCCCCATGGCTCGGAGCGCCGTCGCGCGAAGACTCGTTGGATTGGGTGGCAAGCCCGTACTGAGAGAAGGATTCGTCACGGACAATGGCAATGTCATCCTTGACGTATTCGATCTAGCTATCAGCAACCCTGCAGAACTTGAAGAAGCAATCAATCACATCGCGGGGGTTGTCACTAACGGTCTCTTCGCTCGACGGAACGCGGACGTGGTTATCACGGGTACCAACGACGGACCGCTGATCGAGTAGAGCCCAGCGCCAACGACGCCAGGAGCCGGTCCTGAAACGACAGCTACGACACGCCGTCAACGCGATGCATGTTAACGCGGCAGCAGCTTGCCGGGATTCATCACATTGTTGGGATCAAAAACCTGCTTCAGGCCCAACATCATTTCAATCTCTGCGGGACTTCGACTGAAGTGCAACTGATCTCGCTTGAGTAATCCGACGCCATGTTCTGCGGACACACTGCCTTCGAACCGCGCCACCACTGCCATCACTTCGTCACTGACGCTGTCACACTCAGCCTTGAAAGACTCAATCGACCAATCTGCCGGCCGCAGAATGTTGAGATGCAGATTACCGTCGCCAATATGACCAAACCAGATCAGCTCAAAATCCGGATACCGAGCGGAGACCGTGTCTGACACCGCCGCGAGAAATTCCGGAACCCGCGAGATACGTACAGCCAGGTCATTTTTGTAGGGCGTGTGAGGTGTAATCGATTCTGAAATACCTTCTCGATAGCGCCAGAGATCAACGCGTTGCTGTTCACTTTGACTCACGACGCCGTCGATGACTGTACCCTCTTCAAGACAAGCCTCAAACGCCGTCATTGCGCCTTCCAGACTTGTCTCCTCCAGCTCCAGCAACACGTAGTAGTCGGACCGATCGCCGAATGGCGCTCCAATGTTCTGATGTGACAGCACATGGTTCATCGCCTGGTCAGAGAAGAATTCAAACGCAGTCAGGCTTGCTTTTCGCCGGAACACATCGAAGACACGCATTACGCTATCCATACCGGGCACCGCCAGAAGCAATACATTGAGGTCGGGTGGCGGCGCCGACAATCGAATTGTCGCTTCAACAATAAACCCCAAGGTTCCCTCGGAGCCAATAAACAGGTGCCGCAGATCGTAACCGGTTGCGTTTTTGATCAGCCCCTGGTTGAGATTGAGCACATCGCCTTTGCCCGTTACCACCTTCAACCCCGCGATCTGGTCACGCGTCAGACCATATCGGAGTACCTTGATACCGCCGGCATTGGTTGCGATGTTACCCCCGATCTGGCTGGAACCCGCTGATGCGAAATCCACCGGATAGGCCAGCGACTGATCTTCTGCATAGGCCTGAAGGCTGGCGGTCACCACTCCAGGTTCCACAAGTACCGTATGATCCACTGGATCAAACGAGTGGATCCGATTCATCCTGTCGAACGAGACAACAATCTCCCGTTCCCGTGCAACAGCACCACCGGAGAGTCCCGTGCGACCGCCAGATGGTACCAGTGCCAGGTGACGTTCGTTGGCAATCGCCACCAGTTGAACCAACTGCTCAGCGGTTTTCGGAAATACGACCATCGACGGATCCGGCTGATAAAAGCGAGTCCAGTCACGTCCGTAGGCTTCAAGATCGCCAGTGCTCGTTGCGATGTTCGCGTCACCAACAATCGCTGCCAGATCACTTGCCAGCGAATTCGCCATCATCAGTGGAGCTCACCGCTGTCGTATTGACCAGAGATCGAATCAAGCGGTATTGGCTTGATTTTGGAGGCATTCCCCGCAGTACCAAAGGACTCGTAGCGAGCGACCACAATCTCCATCATCGCCGCCTGAGCTTGTCCCAGATATTTGCGCGGATCAAACTCCGCTTTGTTCTCGGACATAAAGCGCCTGATAGCGCCCGTGGACGCCAGTCGCAGATCCGTATCGATATTGACCTTCCGTACGCCGTGCCTGATGCCTTCCTGGATCTCTTCGACAGGCACGCCGTAGGTTTCAGGAATCTCGCCGCCGTTGTCATTGATGACAGACAGCCAGTCCTGCGGCACGCTGGACGAACCGTGCATCACCAGATGAGTGTTCGGAAGTCGTTCGTGAATCTCCTTGATACGATCAATCGCCAGGATATCCCCCGTCGGTGGCCTACTGAACTTGTAAGCACCGTGGCTTGTGCCGATGGCAATCGCCAGTGCATCACAATTAGTCCTCTCGATAAAGTCGACCGCCTGGTCCGGATCCGTCAGCAACTGATCCATCGAGAGCGTTCCTTCCGCACCCACGCCATCTTCTTCGCCGGCTTCGCCGGTCTCCAGAGATCCGAGACAACCCAGCTCGCCCTCGACCGTCACGCCACAGGCGTGGGCCATATCAACCACTGCGCGGGTCACATCGACGTTATAGTCATACTCAGCCGGCGTATTCTGGTCCTCGAGTAGCGAACCATCCATCATCACTGACGAAAAACCCAACTGAATTGAGCGCTGGCAGGCTGCCGGCGACGCGCCGTGATCCTGGTGCATGACGACCGGAATGTCGGGGAACTCCTCAATCGCAGCAAGAATGAGATGCCTCAGGAAATTGGGGCCGGCATACTTCCGTGCGCCAGCCGACGCCTGAACGATCACCGGGCTGTCGGTTTGCTGGGCACCTTCCATGATGGCGCGAATCTGTTCCAGGTTGTTGACGTTGAACGCCGGGACGCCGTAGTCATTTTCCGCCGCGTGATCCAACAGCTGGCGCATGCTCACTAGTGCCATTAGTCATTCTCCTGAGATGAATCTTTCATGTCTTTTCGACCCGTCCAACGATGGACGATTGGCGGTCAGCTACACTGTTCCAGCATGGCGACAGCCGGTAATACCTTGCCTTCCAAAAACTCCAGGAAGGCGCCTCCGCCGGTTGATATATAGGAAATCTGGTCTGCCACACCATACTTGTCTATGGCTGCCAGCGTATCCCCTCCACCCGCCAGTGAAAAGGCTGTTGAAGCAGCGATGGCTTCGGTCAGCGCGCGGGTACTTTCGGCGAAGGCATCGTTCTCAAAGACACCTACAGGTCCATTCCAGATAATTGTTTTGGCGGACGATAGCAATTCCGACATCCGAGATGCCGTTTTCGGTCCGACATCAAGAATCATGTCTTTGTCCAGAACATCTGCAACAGCCTTGATAGTGCCTTCAGTATCTTCCAGTGAGGTACCTACCACCACATCAACAGGCATCGGCACCGATACTTTGTTCAGCAGTGCCTGCGCGGTTTCCACAAGACTTTTCTCATAGAGCGACGCGCCAACCGGATGTCCCGCCGCAGCCAGAAAGGTATTTGCGATACCACCACCTAAAATCAGGGAATCCACCTTGTCAGCCAGCGCCGTAAGGACATCCAACTTGGTAGACACCTTGCTGCCCCCGACAATAGCCACCACGGGTGACGCCGGAGACGAGAGGGCGCGACCGAGCGCCTTCAACTCGGAAGAAAGCAACGGCCCGGCACAGGCGATCGGTGCCGCATGACCAACGCCATGCGTTGATGCCTGAGCGCGATGCGCGGTACCAAAGGCATCCATAACATAGACATCGCAAAGGTCCGCCATCTTTTTGGCGAGACCTTCATCATCAACGCTCTCACCAACATTGACCCGAACGTTTTCAAAGAGCACAAGCCTGTGGTCGCCCATGTCGAAGCCCTCAAGATAGTCATCGATCAGCGGAACGGGCTGACCAAGCGCCTCGCTGAACCAGCGAGCCACGGGCGTGAGGCTCATCTCCGGCTGTTCACTGATGGGAACGCCCTCACTGGGTCTACCGAGGTGACTCATCAACATCACACGGGCACCTTGTCCAAGCGCTTGCCTGACACTTGGCAGCGCCGCTCTCAGGCGCGCATCACTGGTCACAACGCCATGTTTGATCGGGACATTAAGGTCCTCGCGAATCAGTACCCGCTTGTCTGCGAGATCAATCTGCGACATCTCCCGAACCGTCATGGTGGAACTCCTGCGTCTTTCGAATCGGTCAGAGACCGCGGGCTACCTCAGTAATACGCTTTGCGGTAATGCCCAGCGACTCATAGACATCATTGATCGGTCCGGAGGCGCCAAATCGCTCCAAACCGACGACCGCACCGTCGAGCCCGACGAACCGAAACCAGCTGTCTGGATGACCCGCCTCAATTGCAATGCGTTTGCGCACGCCTGGTGGCAACACGCTGTCCCGATACGCCTGGTCCTGTAGCAGGAAAACATCAGTTGATGGCATCGAAATAACACGTACCTGATGACCATCCGCGGCCAGCAACGTTGCCGCTTCGCATGCGATCGAGACTTCAGAGCCGGCACCAATCAAGATCGTATCCACCGCACCTTCAGGCTCTCTCAGGATGTATCCACCCCGCGCCACCGCATCCAGCTGATCGGCGTCCCGTTGTTGATGGGGGAGTTTCTGACGAGACAGCGCGAGGGCTGTCGGTCCCTCAAAACTCAGGGCCTGCTGCCAGGCAATGGCTGTTTCCACCGCGTCACAGGGACGCCATAGGTTTAACCCGGGTGTCGACCGAAGGTTATTCAACTGCTCGATGGGTTGATGGGTTGGGCCATCCTCGCCGAGACCGATCGAGTCGTGGGTATAAACAAGCACCTGCGGGATCCCCATCAGCGCCGCCATTCGGACACTATTGCGGGCATATTCCATAAACGTCAGAAAGGTTCCGGTAAATGGCACAATGCCACCGTGCAGGGCCAGGCCGTTGGCAATCGCCGTCATCCCGAATTCCCGTACGCCATACAGCACGTAGTTACCGCCTTTGCCCGGTTCCACCGACTGCGCCTCGGGCCAGCGAGTGCAGTTAGATCCCGACAGGTCCGCCGAGCCACCAACCAGTTCCGGCAACATCTCCGCGAGTGCAGCGATGGTATTGCCGGAAGCGTTGCGACTCGCGATATCCTCAGCTTTGGACACGACCTCGGCAATATGGGCGTCGAGAGCTTCCTCGAATCCTTCCGGTCTCTGACCTGCCAGGCGACGCTGCAACTCAACGGCTTCTGCCGGGAAAGTCTGTTCGTACTCCGCGAACGATTGCTGCCAGGCATTCTCAAGCGCACGCCCCTTTGCAGTTCTGTTCCACGCTTCCCTGATATCTACGGGTACGTCAAAAGGTGGGTGTGGCCAGTCCAGTTGAGCCCGCGCTCCCGATATCTCGTCCTCACCGAGGGGCGAACCATGACTACCCGCTGTGCCCGCCTTGTTGGGAGCGCCAAATCCAATGGTGGTACGGCAACAGATCAGAGTGGGCCGATCATTCTCCTTTGCTGACGCCAACGCGCGTGAAATCGCATCCGGATCATGGCCGTCGATCGCGGGGATTACGTGCCAGCCATACGCTTCGAATCGTTTTGGTGTGTCGTCCGTGAACCAACCCTTGATTTCACCATCAATCGAAATCCCGTTGTCATCATAGATACAGGTGAGCTTATGAAGGCCGAGGGTGCCAGCCAGTGAAGCGGCCTCATGAGAGATGCCCTCCATCAGACAGCCATCGCCCACAAACACCCATGTACGATGGTCAACGACGTTATAGTCACGACCGTCCTGTTTGCGGTTGAATTCATGGGCGAGCAGCGACTCAGCCAATGCCATTCCTACGGCATTCGCAAACCCCTGACCCAACGGACCCGTCGTTGTCTCTACCCCCGCAGTATCGCCGACTTCAGGGTGACCCGGTGTCTCAGATCCCAACTGCCTGAAGTCCTGAATCTGCTCAAGCGGAAGGTCATACCCGCTGAGATAGAGCAACGAATAAAGCAGCATTGAACCATGACCATTTGAGAGCACAAACCGGTCTCTATTCGCCCAGTCTGGATTGGCAGGACTGTGGCTCAGGAAATCAGACCAAAGCACTTCAGCGATGTCGGCCATCCCCATCGGCGCACCCGGATGCCCGGACGCTGCCTGCTCAACGGCATCCATCGATAGTGCTCGGATCGCGTTGGCTTTCTGACGTCTTGAAACCATATGTTCTGCTTCGGCGGGAGAATCGGGGGGGGTATTGTCCCTTAAAGGTTGTGCACCTGCCAACACCAGAACGCACATAACACGATCATGAATATGGTTTGATGCCTTCTTGATGATATGTCACTCGCCACACTTCTGACTGCGATAGAATGCGCTTCACCGTGTCTACCGGTATTCTTTCATTGTACCCAGCAGGAACCGCCTAAAGATGTCTGTCAATCGCACCTTCACCTCCGAATCAGTCTCTGAAGGCCATCCCGACAAGATGGCGGACCAGATTTCGGATGCCATCCTTGACGCAATCCTGAGTGAAGACAAAGAGGCAAGAGTCGCCTGCGAAACCCTCATCAAGACAGGCATGGTCGTCATCGCTGGCGAGATCACCACGACGGCCTCGGTTGATCTGGAAGACCTGTGTCGAAACGTGATTCTGGATATCGGCTATAACAGCTCGGATATGGGATTCGACGGGGCGTCGTGCGCGGTACTAAATGCGATCGGCAAACAATCCCCCGACATCGCCATGGGCGTTGATGAAACCGACGACAGGGAACAGGGCGCTGGCGACCAGGGTCTGATGTTCGGCTATGCGACGAACGAAACCGACGTGCTGATGCCCGCCCCGATCACCTACTCTCATCGACTCGTGGAGAAGCAATCCCAGGTCCGCAAAGACGGCACGCTCACGTTCCTGCGACCGGATGCAAAGAGTCAGATCTCTTTTCGCTACGGTGAGAACGGGCAACCGGAAGGCATCGATGCCATTGTCCTGTCGACCCAGCACGATCCGGACGTCTCACAAAGTGACCTTCATGAGGCGGTCATGGAAGAGATCATCAAACCGGTTATTCCTGCCAACTGGGTGCACGCAGATACAAAGTTCCACATCAATCCCACCGGCAGTTTCGTCATCGGCGGACCACTCGGTGATGCTGGGCTGACCGGCCGCAAGATCATCGTCGATACCTATGGCGGTATGGCCCGTCACGGTGGAGGTGCATTTTCAGGCAAAGACCCCAGCAAGGTGGATCGCAGTGCTGCTTACGCAGCGCGGTACGTTGCCAAGAATGCAGTCGCCGCAGGTCTTGCTGATCAATGCGAGTTGCAGGTCTCATACGCAATTGGCGTTGCCGAACCCACATCCATCAGCGTCAATACGTTTGGCACAGGCAAGCTGGCAGATGATGTGATCGAACAACTCATCCGGGAGCATTTTGATCTCAGACCGAAAGGTCTCATCGCGATGCTTGACCTCAAAAGACCGATCTACCGCGACACTGCTGCGTACGGTCATTTCGGTCGACCCGGATTCTCCTGGGAAGCCACGGACAAAGCAGATGCGTTGTCGGCAGCGCTCTGACCTGTGAACACCCCGGTCATCAGTTTCGAGTTTTCAGCGCCGCGAGATGAGCAGGCCCGCAACAAGGTCCTCACTGTCCGCGACAAGCTGTCAGAACTCGATGCCGCATTCTTCTCCATCACCTATGGCGCGGGTGGCTCCACACGGGACGGTACGCTCCAGACTGCACTGGCACTGGCATCTACCGGGACGAATACCGCACCTCACCTTTCATTCGGCGGAGACGATGAGGTATTCATCCGGGATCTGCTAGCACAGTATCAGGCGGCCGGCATAGATCGGATTGTCGCGTTACGAGGAGACGTACCGAGCGGAACAGGCCCGGGCACGCACATCTATGCGGATGAACTGGTGACCTTTATCAGGCAGGAGTCGGGCGATCATTTTCATATCGAGGTTGCCGCCTACCCGGAGGTCCACCCCGACTCAAAATCGCCTCAGAGTGATCTTGATTACTTCAAGCAAAAAGTGGACGCCGGCGCAGACAGTGCGATCACTCAGTACTTCTACAACGCGGATGCGTATTTTCACTACGTAGACTCAGCCGCCGCACTGGGAGTGGCTATCCCAATCGTTCCCGGAATCATGCCGATTACCAACGTCGATACGTTGATCCGGTTTTCAGACAAGTGCGGCGCGGACATTCCGCGCTGGATCAAACAGCAACTCATCGAGTATCGTGGCGACAAGGCGTCACTGCAATCCTTCGCAACAGATCTTGTGACAAGTCTTTGCCATCGCCTGCTGGAAGGCGGCGCGCCTGGACTGCATTTCTATACGCTGAACCAGTCGCTGCCAACATTGCGAATTTTCCGACAGCTCTCCCTGTAACCCAACGTTATGCGAATCAACAGGCTGTTTGTTCGCGAGGACCTCAAAGTCGGCTCGGGACTCGATCTCGAAGGCTATCGGGCACACTACCTGCGTTCGGTCCTCCGCGGGCGCCCGGGACAGGTTTGTCACGTGTTCAATGGACTAGGTGGCGAGTTCGTGGCCACGATTGTGTCGGTGAGCCGGAATAGCATTCATCTTGATCTCACCGCGTTTCTCGACAACGATCGAGAGTCCCCACTGGAGACGCACGTAGGAATTGGTATCGTTCGGTCCTCGGCCATGGATGAATCACTGAGTCACGCGACAGAACTGGGTGCAACCATAATCACACCGTTGCACTGTGCATACAGCCAGAACAACCAAAGATCCTTAGAAAAACGAGTGGACCACTGGCACCAGATCATCATCAGTGCTGCCGAACAATGTGGCAGGAACCGCCTGCCCCGACTTGCACCCGTCACACCGGTCAACACATGGCAGGTCGAGGCAGAACACAGGCTGATCGCACATCCCGGTCATGGTTCACCAATACTCCCAGCACGGACGCCAGCGAGGGTCGCGCTCGCCATTGGACCGGAAGGAGGGTTCAATCACGATGAGTTGGCTCTTTTGACAGATGGCGGATTCTCAATCGTCAATCTGGGACCACGCGTCCTGCGTACACCGACGGCCGTGCTCAGCCTCCTTGCATTGACGCAGTCGCGCTGGGGGGATATGGACGCAGCGAGACTGTAGGGCCACGTTCCACAGGAACAAACAGTCAAGTCCGAGGGGTTGTTCCTGCAACAAACCTGCGACAGGTTGTAGCGTCGCTTCAATGTAGTCGATGTCGGGAATCTAGACCAGCTGGTCTGTATACCCTGTGCGAACGACTTCGGCGGCTTCGGTCGCCTCTCCGGTATCAAACAGTTCACTGTCAGATACCCGAACCAGTCGCAGCAGTGCCTGCGCAACCAACGCGTAAAAAGGGAACGCACCCCCGCTGACCATCTTCACCACGATTAAACTCACAGAGGCCACACTGACCAGCGAGAAGCTGCCCCGTTCCACGGTGAGCATCTCAAAAGACACCACGGGAACCTGTTCACCGCGCCATGACAATAATCCCAGCAGGTAGTCAGGTGAGCCTTCAACGCGCCGAACTTCAAGAAGAAAACAAGATTTCGAAGAAGCTCCCAAAGTCCTCGCACTGGATAATCAGACGAGTGACGTGCGTCAGTGATCCTGTCCTTCGATGATAGCTGTTTCGACCCTCAGTACCGGTTTTCGGACGCAACCTCGTTTCCTGCAGTAAAAACCGTCCACATTTCACAAGGACGGGCCACAAACGACAGCCATCGACATCAAGCCGAGGTAGAATCCTCGCCTGGCAATCGTCGGAGACGGAATGTGACTGTCAGACTCGGTGTCGTTATGGACCCGGTGGAGACCATTAACCCGAAGAAGGACAGCACGCTGGCGATGATGCTGGCGGCAGCGCGCCGCGATTGGAGCGTGTTCGTTATCACTCTTGACGGCCTTCATGTCAGCGACGGACAACTGCAAATTCGTGGCCATGATATCCGGATCGATACCACCATCACCGACTGGTCATCTGCTTCAGACTGGTATCAGCTGGGCCCGGAGGAGACCCGTTCGCCGTCCGACTTCAGCGTCCTGCTTATGCGCAAAGATCCCCCATTCAATATGGAATATATCTACGCGACATACCTGCTTGAGATGGCAGAGCGCTCCGGGACGCCCGTTCTGAACCGGCCAGGCAGCATACGGGATGCGAACGAAAAACTGTTCGCTCTCAGGTTCCCCCAATGTTGCCCTCCACACCTGGTCAGCCGGAATCCCGCACTCTTGCGGGCGTTCCACGCTGAACACCAGGACGTCATCTATAAACCGCTGGATGGCATGGGAGGCATGTCGATCTTCCGAGCCGCACCACGCGATAGCAACCTCTCTGTGATCATAGAGACCCTGACTGATGGTGGCAGGCGCCAGATCATGGCACAGCGATACATTCCCGAGATTGTTGACGGAGACACCCGCATCCTGCTGATCAACGGGGAACCCATACCCTTTGGTCTAGCCCGTATCCCCCTTGCAGGCGAGAGTCGTGGAAACCTCGCGGCAGGTGGAACCGGCGTGTCCCGCGCGCTTAACGACCGTGATCAATGGATCTGTGAGCAGATCGCTCCAACATTGAAAGAATACGGCCTCTATTTTGTCGGCATTGACGTCATCGGCGACTACCTGACGGAAATCAACGTAACCTGCCCGACGTGCATTCGCGAGCTGGATGCGCAGCGGGATCTGGATATCGCAGACCGCTATCTCGATTTCATCACTGAGACGCTTCTTTAGATGAGACCGACACCTCGGCAATGGTGCTTCA
>MDTB01133304.1_pt1 | contig 18305 bp, 18 predicted proteins | sample 811161 | NCBI WGS metagenome assembly MDTB01 (sample SAMN05326650, study PRJNA326480) | marine metagenome | isolation source: seawater | place: Mediterranean Sea | collected 2009
CAGTTACTTATATGTTAAATGGAGAATTTGAACATCAAGACAGCACTGGTGCTAAAGGAATTATGGCATCTGGTGATGTACAATGGATGAAAACTGGTAGAGGCATTATACACTCAGAAATGCCTGCTATGAAAGAAGGTAAGCTACTAGGATTCCAATTATGGATCAACATGCCAGCAAAACTTAAAAAAAACAAACCTGAGTATCTTTATATTAAAGGAAATGAACTTGGAACTCATAAAGACAAAGACAAAATTGTTAAAGTAATTGCTGGTAAATATGAAAATGCTGTTGGACCTGAAAAAAATCATAATGTGGAACCAATTTATTTTCACGTAATTTTAAATGAAGGAAAAGAATTTAGTTGTGAAACTCCAGATGGACACAACAGTTTTATTTATTTACTTAAGGGTCAGTTAAAAATAGGTGAAAAAAGTCACGAAAAAACTTCTGACTCAAATTTAATTTTACTTGAGAGAGGTAATAAACTTATTGTCAATGCAACCAAAAAATCTGAATTTTTATTTATTGCTGGCAAACCTATAGGTGAACCTATCGCAAGAGGTGGCCCTTTTGTAATGAATACAAAGGCAGAAATACTTGAAGCGATACAAGATTACAATAACGGAACATTTGCTAAATATTAAAAGTTAAAGTACGTTCCTAATCGAATGTCTAAATCAATAATAATTAAAAAGAACGGTGGTCCAGAAGTTTTGGAACTTCAAGACGTAAACATAGGTTCACCAGGTCCAGATGAAATTAAGGTAACCAATCATGCAATTGGCTTAAACTATATAGATACTTATCACAGATCGGGATTGTATCCTGTCAAATTGCCTAGTGGTATCGGTTTAGAAGCAGCAGGGAAAATTGATGAAGTGGGTTCTAATGTAAAAATGTTTAGCAAAGGGGATAATATTGCTTATGCAGCAGTGCCTCTCGGTGCTTATGCCCAAAAAAGAATTATACCCTCAAAAATTGCGATAAAAATTCCAGATGGTATTTCACATAAACAAGCTGCAACATTAATGACTAAGGGCTTAACAACTAATTATTTACTTTGTAAAACTTATAAATTAAAAGCAGGCGAAACAGTTTTATTTCATGCAGCTGCTGGGGGTGTTGGTCAAATATTTGCTCAATGGGCAAATAGCGTCGGCGCTAAAGTAATTGGCACAGTGGGATCTGATGAAAAAATTAATATAGCAAAAGAAAACGGTTATGCGCATGTTGTTAATTATTCTAAAGATGATTTTGCAAAAGAAGTTATGAAGTTTACGAACAATGAAGGTGTGCCAGCTGTTTTTGACGGTGTTGGTAAAAATACATTTCATAAGTCACTGGAATGTCTAAAAACTAGAGGAATGATGATAAGCTTTGGAAATGCATCTGGACCTTTAGATCCAGTAAATGTGCCAAAAGATTTACAACCAAAAGGGCTCTATTTAACAAGACCATCAATAGCTCAATATTTTTCAAATCAAAAAGAACTCCAGGATGGTGCTAATGAAGTATTTGAAAAAGTAAAATTTGGTAAAATTAAAATAAGAATTTCAAAAGAATATAAACTTGCTGATGTCAAGCAAGCTCATGAGGACCTGGAGTCTAGGAAATTAACGGGTCCTGCTGTAATTATACCTTAATGAAAAACAAGATTATCTCTCCTTGTATTAGTATTTGTAAAACAGATCCTGTTTCAGGTTATTGCTACGGTTGTGCAAGAACTAATGATGAAAAAAAAACAATGGAAAGATGAAAGTACAACTAATCAATGGAAAGAAGAAAATTTAAATGTCATTCATACAAGAATGCAAGGTTGGCAATTAGATACTTTTAAAGAGTCATATAAACATAAGAAAAACAAAGGTATATCAATATTTAAAAAAAATCTTTTTGAAAATAATAACTAATAATCTCTCTTCATCGAGTCCATGTCGCTAAGATGATATTTTAATGCTTGATTTGAAAGTCTTATTTCATGCATAAACAAAAAGATAGAAATAATCATACAAATACAACAACCAGCAAATATTACACGAGCTATTTGTAAACTTTCTAGATATAGCATTAGCACTGTTGTCATGTTAAATAAAAATCCAAAAGCAGCAAATCCCATCGTGTACTTCAAATAATTAGTTCTTTTATTTAAAACATGAAGTTGATTTTCCCATTCAGGAGGAACTCTTTTTTCAAATGTATATTGGTCATGAATTTGTCTTATAAGGGCACTGAGTGTATGAAATCTGTTGCTATACATAGTCATCATCAGAGGTATAGCTGGAAACATCAAGGCTGCAACTGTATAATCTACATTCATTTCGAATCAAATTGATTATGAAGATAGTGTTTGATATTTACAAGTAATATCTCATGCAGCATTTAAAGATTTTTATAGAATTAACTCGATTAAACAAACCCATAGGTTTTATGCTTCTATTTTGGCCTTGTGCTTGGAGTGTAACACTAGCTCAACCTGCTAATTATGATTTATATTTATTAATTTATTTTTTGATACTTTTCTTTTTAGGTTCAATTTTAATGAGAAGCGCTGGATGTATTGTAAATGATATTGTCGATAAAGATTTTGATATCAGAGTGAGCCGGACGAAAAAAAGACCTATAGCTTCTGGTAAAGTATCAACAAAGCTAGCGATCACTTACGTTACTTTATTATGTAGCTTAGCTTTTATAATATTAATACAATTTAATCTTTTCACAATTATCTTAGGCATGAGCTCTATGTTGTTGGCCTTTACCTATCCGTTTATGAAAAGGTATACTTATTGGCCTCAACTTTTTCTTGGTTTGACTTTTAATTGGGGGATAATAATGGCTTGGGCAGCTGTAAATAATAATATTTCAATAGAACCCATAATACTGTACATAGCAGCCATATTTTGGACATTGGGTTATGACACGATTTATGGAGCTCAAGATATGGCCGATGATGAAATTATAGGTTTGAAATCAACCTCAATTAAATTTAAAAAAAATATGAAGGTATTTGTGAGCATTTCATATTTAATTACCTCTGTATTATTAGCTTATTTGTTTTTTGAAAATTTGGGAATTAATATTTTTTCCACATTCCTTTGTTTATCAATACTAAGTTTATTTTTTCAGGTATTTAAATTTAACAAGAATATTCCAGAAACATGCTTGTTTTCATTCAAAATAAATAATTTATCAGGTTTATTATTATTTTTTTCAATTTTAGCGATATAAAAAATGGAATTTAAAGAGCTAAAGCACGTATTAAAAAGACTTTATTCTGAATATGTTAAAAAACATATTAGACGAATTTTTGTAGCTTTAGTGCTTTCGCTTGTTGTGGCGGGGAGCACTTCTGGAATTGCTTGGCTGCTTGATCCTGCAGTAAAGAAAATATTTATTGATCAAGATAAAACATTAGCGTGGTTGATTCCACTTGTAATAATATTAGCTTTTGCTGCAAAAGGATTGTCATTATATTTTGCAAGGATAAATATAATTAAAGTAGGTGAAGAAGTTTCGGGAGAGCTTCAAAAAAAAGTGGCCTACAATATTTTGCATTCAGATATACAAACCTTAGAAGGCAGACACTCAGGAAAATATATATCTAATGTCATGTTTGATGCAATCAGGATACAAAATTTAGTTAGCAATGGAGTGCTTAATTTAATGAAAGATAGTTTTTCATTAGTCGCATTGGTTTCTTTGATGTTTTATCAAAATTGGAAATTAGCCATGTTTGCAATTTTAATGATGCCTTTAGCTGGAGGATTAGCAAAAAGATTAGGTCGTAGAGTTGGAAAAGTAGCTAATCAAGCTGGTGAAGTCTCTGGAAGATTGACTACTTTTCTTTCTGAAATATTTCAAGGGTCTAAAATTATAAGAATTTATCAGAAAGAAAAACAAGAAATACAAAAAGCGGAGAATATTATTAATGAATTAGTAGGAAAAAATGTCAAAATAAAAAGTGTTCAGATAAGAGCAACACCAATCATGGAAATTTTAACAGGTATTATGATCGCAGGTTTTATTTATTACTCTGGGAATTTAATTGCAGCTGGCGAGCTAACTGTAAATAGTTTTTTTTCTTTTTTAGCTGCAATGATGCTTGCTTATCAACCTATAAGGTCTTTAGCCACAATTAATATGATAGCTTATGAAGGAGGGGTTTCATTTAACAGAATAGCTAAAATTATTGATGAACCAATAAAAATAACTAATAATAAAAATCTTCCAAGCTTAATTATACAAAAAAGCCATATAACTTTTGACAACGTAAGCTTTAGCTATGCAACAGGTAATTCAAAAGCAATAAAAAATATTAATTTATCTATTGAAGGAGGATCAATGGCTGCATTAGTTGGGCATAGTGGAGCCGGAAAAAGTACAATTCTTAATTTATTACCAAGATTTTATGATCCTCAAATAGGTGATATTAAGATTGATAACCAGAGTATTTCGAAAGTAAGTCTAGAGTCTCTAAGAAAAAATATTTCATTGGTTAGTCAAGATATCATCTTATTTGATGATACTATTAAAAACAATATAGCTTACGCAAATAAGAACGCAAATGAGGAAGAAATTAAAAAAGCTTGTAAGTTTGCAGCAGCAGATGAATTTATAGATAAATTATCTTCAGGATTTAATACATTAATTGGTGAGAATGGAACAAGGTTATCTGGCGGACAAAAACAAAGAGTTTCGATTGCCAGGGCAATCTTAAAAGAGTCTCCAATAATATTATTAGATGAAGCGACATCTTCTCTAGATGCTGACTCGGAAGAAATAGTTCAAAATGCAATATTAAATTTGACTAAAAATAAAACAACTTTAGTAATTGCTCACAGACTTTCAACAATACATAAGGCAGATATTATATTTGTTCTAAAGAACGGTGATATAATAGACTCTGGCAATCACGAGAAGCTAATAAAAAATTGTGAAGAATATAAATCACTTTACGAAAAACAGTTAAAATGATTTTAACCTACAGAATCATTTCAACAATAATTTTTCCTTTTTTGATAATATTTGTTTATTTGAGAAAATTTTTAAAAAAAGAAGATCCCGTTAGATATAAAGAAAAGATATTTCCATCCACATTTTTAAACAAGTTTGAAGGTAAAAAAAAATTAATTTGGTTTCATGTGGCAAGTGTTGGTGAACTGCAAAGTATAATCCCAATTATAAGATCATTAAACAGTTCTGAAGAAAAATATAACTTTTTAATTACTTCTATTACTTTTTCGTCAGGTGAGTTAGCGATAAAGGAATTTAGTGATTTAAACAATCTTACCCATAAATATTTACCATTAGATGTTAATTATTTAATAAAAAAGTTTGTTTCAATATGGAACCCTCATGTGGTGTTTTTTGTAGACTCTGAAATATGGCCAAACTTAATCTTGAATTTAAAAGATAAAAAAATTCCATTAGCACTTATTAATGGCAGATTAACGTCTAAAAGTTTTTCTAGATGGTTAATGATAAAAAAAGCAGCCAAAAAAATCTTTAGCCTCTTTGACTTTATACTAGTATCAAACTCAATATCAAAAAAATATTTTAATGAGCTTGGTGGAAAAAATGTTCATGAGTTGGGAAATATAAAATTTTCTAGTAAAATTTTTACTAGAAAAGAAAAATTAGACAGCTCAATACTTAAACATAAAAAATACTGGTGTGCCTTGAGTACTCACAATAATGAGGAGGAGTTTTGTATTGAAGCTCACCTTGAGCTAAGAAAAAAAATTCAAGATATATTAACAGTGATTGTACCTAGACATATTAATAGATCAAATGAAATTGAGAAAATTTGCTCTAAAAATAAAATAATCTCGCAAGTTGTTAAAAAAGAAAATGAAATTTTAAAAAGTTCAGAAATTGTTATTGTTAATGAATTTGGTGTAATATCAGATTATCTCTTATATGCAAAAAGTGTTTTCATAGGTAAATCACTTTTGAAAAAATTCAAAAACGATGGAGGGCAAAATCCAATTTTAGCTGCAAAGCATGGCTGTAAAATTTATCATGGTCCTTACGTTTTTAATTTTAAAGACATCTATGATTTTTTAGGTGAGAAGAAAATTAGCAAAGAAATATTAAGTAATAATGAACTAATCCACAATCTAAAAAGTGATTTTAGTAATAAACAAAAAAATATTATAAATACTAAAATTCTAGTGAACAACATCGGTGATGAAATACTAGCTAAAACACTTAGTAAAATTAAAACTTTAATATAATATGAAAATAAGAAAACCTAAATTTTGGCAAAAAGAAAAAAGTTTTTTATCTATAATTTTTCTTCCAATCAGTTTTTTAATTATAATTTATGTGTTTTTAAAAAAAAAACTGTCTAGACCGAGAAAATTTAAAATACCAATTATTTGTGTTGGAAATATTTATATTGGAGGAACTGGAAAAACACCACTATCAATCCTTATTGCAAAAGAGCTGCAGAATTATAATGCCAAGCCTGTAATTATAAAAAAATTTTATGATAATCAAATTGATGAACGTCAATTAATAGAAAATAATAATGTTCCTTTAATTTCTGAAAAAAGCAGAATTAAGGGCATTATTTTAGCCGAAGAAAATTACGACTTAGTAATCTTAGATGATGGATTTCAAGATTATAATATTTTTAAAAATTTAAATATTCTTTGTTTTCATTATAGTCAATTGATTGGAAATGGTTTTATATTTCCATCGGGGCCATTGAGAGAAAGTTTTTCTGCTATTAAAAGAGCTCAAATAATAATTGTGAATGGAGGAAAAAATAAAAAATTTGAGGAAAGAATATTTAGAATTTCAAAAGATGTTCAAATATTTTACTCTTCTTATTCATTGACAAATTCTGAACAATTTAAAAATAGAAAAATTTTAGCTTTTGCTGGTATTGGAAATCCTATTAATTTTTTTGACCTTTTAAGATCTAATAATTTAAACTTAGCGAGAACATTATCTTACCCAGATCACTATGAATTCAAAAAAGAAGAACTTACTAAAATGATTAAATATGCTAAAGATAATGATTATACAATTCTCACAACTGAAAAAGATTATTTGAGAATAGAAAAATATAAATTAAACGAAATTAATTTTTGTAAAATTCATTTAGATATTCTAGAAAGAGAGAAATTTTTAAATACTATTAAAAAATACTTATGATTAATTTTTTAAAATATTTTTTTCAATCTTTAGTAATTTATTTTTTTTTTATATTCGGTAGATTACTTGGCCTTAAACTTAGCCAAAAAATATTTTCGAAAGTTTTTCAAATTTTAGGTCCTAAATTTAGATCCAAAAATTTAATCAATAAAAATTTAGAATTTTATAATCCCAAAATTTCTAATTCCGAGAAAGAAAATATTTCATTGAGTATGTGGTCTAATTATGGAAAAACTTTTATTGAATATGCTTTCTTAGACAAATTTAAAAAAGAAAAAAACTTTGTTTCTTTCGAAAATGAGAGGGTGTTAGATAATATTTTAAATAGCAAGGAGTCAGTAATATTTGTATCTGGTCATTTTGCTAATTTTGAATTGATGTCTATGGAAATAACAAAAAAAGGGATAAATTTAGCCACGATATATAGACCTTTAAATAATTATTTTTTAAATCCTTTTATGGAGTATTTAAGAAAAAAATATATTTGTAAAAATCAAATTAGGAAAGGGAGATTAGGCGTAAGAGAAGCAATACAATATATTAATAATGAACACAGTATCGCATTGATGATTGATCAAAGAGTTAGTGAGGGTGAAATAACAAATTTTTTTGAAAATCCCTGTCTTACTACAACTTTGCCAGCTCAACTTGCATTAAAATACAAATTAAAGATAGTTCCGCTGTTAATAAAAAGAGAGAAAAATAATTGCTTTGAGATATCTTGTGAAGCACCAATAGACTCAAAAAATTTTAAAGATAAAATTCATCTAACAAATTTTTTAAATACTAAATTAGAAATAATGATTAAAAAAAATCCAGAGCAATGGATTTGGACTCATAACCGTTGGAAACTATAATTTTTTATCTTTCAGACTTTGATACCTTTGATTTACCTCTAGCGGTGAAAAATAAGCTTCCTGTAAATCTACATTCCAATAATTTAACTCTTCAAGCTTAATTTCTTTTCCAGAAACTGCACAAATAACATAATCGCCTAATTCAACTATATCAAAAGAATTGTGTTTAAATAGAAGTTTGGCTTTTTTTTTATTCATCAATAAATTATACAATATAAATTCATTATGAATATAGCAGTTATTGGTAGTGGTGGAAGAGAACATGCCATTTGTAAAAGTGTTGTAAAATCAAAAAAATTAAAAAGAATTTTTTGTATACCTGGCAATGCTGGTACTGAAAATATAGCAAAAAACGTTAAATTAGATCCTAATAATTTTTCTAAGCTACTAAAATTTTTAAAATTTAACAAAGTTAATCTAGTTATTGTTGGCCCAGAAGAACCTTTGGTTAATGGATTGTCAGATTTCCTAACCAGTCGTAATATAAAAGTTTTTGGTCCTAATAAATATGCGGCTAGATTAGAAGGATCAAAAGCTTTCATGAAAGAATTATGTAGAAAAAATAATATACCAACTGCAGATTTTAAAATTTGTAAAAATAAAACTGATATAAATAATTTTTTGAATAAAAATAAGCTACCAATAGTTGTTAAAGCTGACGGACTTGCTGCTGGTAAAGGTGTCACAATCTGTAAAAGCAAAAAACAGATACAGAAAATTTCAAAAGAAATATTTGACGGAAAATTTAAAAGTTCTAAAAAAATAGTTCTTGAAGAATTTATTGTTGGTGAGGAAGCTAGTTATTTTATTATTGTTGATAAAAATAATTTTAAATTTTTTGGCACAGCGCAAGATCACAAAAAAGTGGGTGAAAAAGACAGGGGTCCTAATACGGGAGGTATGGGGGCCTATTCACCATCAAATATAATTAATAAAGATATAGAAAATAAAGTAATTAACAGAATTATTAAACCAACACTTGCTGCTTTGAAGCATAAAAAAAAAAATTATACGGGATTTTTATATGCAGGTTTAATGATTAAAAATGGAGAACCTTATCTGATAGAATATAATGTAAGAATGGGCGATCCAGAATGTCAAGTAATACTTCCAAGATTAAAAACTGATTTTTTGAAAATTATTAATTATTCTGTACAAAACAAATTAAATAAAATTAAAATTAATTGGAAAAATAAAAAAAGTATGACTATTGTTTTATGCTCAAAAGGATATCCTGCTAGTTATAAGAAAAATCAAATAATAAATAACTTAAATATGATAAACCTTCCAAAAAATTTTTTTATTTTTCATGCAGGTACAAAAATTATGAATAATAATCTTGTTTCTAATGGGGGAAGAGTTTTAAATGTAACTGGCTTAGGAAATAAATTTAAAGATATAAGAAGAGATATAATTAAAATATTAAAAAAAATTAATTGGAAGAAAGGTTTTTATAGAAAAGATATTGGTTGGAGAATAATTAATAAATGAGAATTATTGGAGGGCAATTTAAAGGAAAGCCAATTTTATATTTAAGAACATCAGTTACAAGGCCTTTAAAGGATTCTGTAAAAGAAAATATTTTTAATATTATTAATCATTCAAAATTTATTGATCTGGATTTGAATGGCTCTCTTATTCTCGACATGTATTCTGGTATAGGTTCTTTCGGGCTGGAAGCTTTGTCTCGTGGAGCTAAAAAGATAACTTTTATAGAAAAGGATACATCAGCATTAAAATTTTTAGAGAAAAACATAGAAAATTTATCTGTGCAAGAAAAAGTTCAAGTTATAAAAAAAGATATTTACGATTCACTAAAAAATAAAAAATTAAAAAAATATGATTTTTTTTTTTTAGACCCACCTTTTGTTGATAAAAGTTTTTATGAAATTATAAAAATAATCAAAGAAACAAAAATTTATAAAAAAAATAGTGTTATTATTATTCATCGAGATAAAAAAACTGAAGATGATTTCAAAAATTTACTTTCAATCTTTTTAATTAAAACTTACGGTAGATCTAAGGTTTTATTTGGAAAATTTTAATTTTTATTTTAATAATTTTTTGGTATTAATTTTTATTTGCTCAACAGCTGGTTGATTAAATGGATTTATATTTGCAATTTTTCCAATAATTGATATTTCTAACATAAAGTATGTAAATAATTCTCCTAGAGTATCTTCGTTTGCTGCTTTAATACTAAATTCTCTAAAAGGTGTTTTGTTCTTAATAAATATTTTTTTAACAGCTTTTTGTTGAGCTGATTTCAATTTATCAATTTTTTTATTATCTAAATAGCTTATTCCGGTGTGAAGACTTTTAGTCTTTAAATGAATATTGTTTTCGTCTTTCATCTCAAATAAATAAAAAATTTTATCTTTTGGTCCATCCAAATAAAGTTGAAAGATACTATGGTGATCTTTTGGATTATTTGAGAGTGTTGGTAAAAAGCCTTTTCCTTTTTTTCCAAGACTTTCTGAAATTAGTTGCTGCAACCATAATAAAAAACTCTCTAATTTAGGTGAATAGTTTAAAAAAACTATATTTTTAAAAATTTTTTTATTTAAAATATTAGCTAGTATCGCGGTGCTCTCTTTAAGAAATTTTTTATTTTTCAAAATTTGGCTAAGCAGATTTTTTCTCAATTTTTTAATATTTAACCCCATTAAATATGCGGGAACAAGACCAACCTCAGACAATACAGAGTATCTTCCTCCTAAAAATTTTCTGTGTTCAATAAAAAAAAGATTATATCTTTTAGATAGTGCAAATAATATATTTTCTTTTCTTTCAGAAATAATAATTATATTTTTAGCCTTTTTTTTTATTATATTTAATGAAATGAAATTAGCTAAAGTTTCTATAGTGTTGCCAGATTTTGATATAACTATAAATAAACATTTATTAGCATTATTTTTTCTTTTGAAATCTGATATTTTTTTTGAGTCTAAGTTATCAAAAAAAAATACTTTTTTTTTAATCTTTTCATTAAAAAAATTATAAATTGCTGAAGAGCCTAAAACAGATCCTCCCATTCCAATTATAATAATGGTTTTAAATTTTTTAAATTTATTTAGTTCCTTAAAATTTAAATTAATCTTAAAATTTTTACTTAAAAACCCATAAGTGTCTTCAACTGTATCAAGATTGGAGATAATTTTTTCAAATATTTTATTAAATCTTATTTTTTCATTTTTCGCTGATAAAAAATTTTTAAAGTAATTGCTGTAATGAATATTTTTTTTCACTTGCCAATTTTTTTCAAAATAGTCTCTTCAATATTTTGATTTATGTTTTCGCTTGATGGTTTTTCTTTTTCTATTTTAAATATTTTTTCGATTGTTTGAACCTCATTTTTATCATCTTGTGTTTTCTTAATGGTCCCAGGTTTTGGTAAGTCTGAATAATCGGGTGGTAATGTTAAAGGATCTTTTTTTTTAACTAAAAACTCATCAGTGGTATTAACTTTTTCATTTCGCATAACTTTTCCAACGTCGGAAAAGCCTGTGCAGCTTGATAGAATCGTAAAAAAAACAATTAACTTTACAATTTTAAACATTTTTTTTAAAAATTTCTTTTAACAAAATTAGTATTATACCTAATGAAATAAAAATATCTGCACAATTAAATGTAAACCAATGATAATTTTTGTAATGTATATCTATAAAATCTGGCACAGCTTGATAATTCAATCTATCGTAAAAATTTCCTAATGCTCCTCCAATAATAAGAGTATAAATAAACTTTTCATATTTATTTGAAATTAAAAAGATATAAATTAATATTAAAACTACCAGACCTATTATAATGGAAATAAGATTGTAAAACAAAATTGAATTTGAGCTAAGTAAACCAAAACCTATACCTGTGTTCCAAATTAAATCAAAATTTATAAAATCATTAATGTATACTGTATTATTATTAAATTGATTGAGTATCTGCAATTTTGAAAACCTGTCTAAAAAAAAAATAATTATTATCATAGAAAAATAAAATATATTTTCTTTTTTAAATAAATGATTTTTAATTTTCTGAAAGCTATGATTAAAATTCATTTTATATTAAGTCTGAACATCTATCACAACTTTGTTCTAAAATCTTCCAGCACCTTGGGCACTTTTTCCCTTTAGCTTTAGTTACCTCAATTTTCATTTCACTGTCTTCAGATAGCACTTTCTCTGCTCTAGATGTAATCAAATATTCAGCTAAGTCTAAATTTTTTAGCAGCTCAAATTTATTTTTGTTTACACTTAATTTAACCTCAGCCTCTAGACTAGATCCAATTTCTTTAGATGATCTTTTTTCCTCTATTGCTATATTTGCCTCTTGTTTAATCTTAAATAATTGATCCCACTTTTCATTTAGTTTTTTATTCTCCCAGCTTTTAGGTACATTTACAAAAGAATACTCATGTATATTAGACCCATTTTTATTAATTAAACTAAATATTTCATCTGATGTAAAAACTAAAATCGGTGCAAACCATTTAAGTAAACTCTCTAAAATTATATTCAAAACCTTTACACAATTTTTTCTTTTTTTTGAGTTTAAACTATCACAATATAAAACATCTTTTCTTATATCAAAATAGAATGAGGATAGATCCAAAGTACAAAAGTTTAATAGCTCTTTATATAATTTGTGAAAGTTATAATTTTTAAAATTAGTTTCTACAGATTTACTAATATGAAAAATTTTATGCAAGATATATTGCTCCAATTCATCAAATTCCTTTAAATCTAATTTTTCAAAATCTTGTTTTTCATATGTATCCTTCAGGTTTCCTAACATAAATCTAAATGTGTTTCGTATTTTTCTGTAAGACTCTGCATGTTGAGTTAAAATATTTTCATCAATTCTTAAATCCTCTGCATAATCAGACGCAGCAACCCAAACTCTTAGGATGTCAGCACCATATTTTTTTAAAATATCATCTGGTGAAATTACATTGCCCATAGATTTTGACATTTTCATACCTTTTCCATCCACAACAAATCCATGTGAAAGAATTCGTTCAAAAGGTGCTTTTCCTCTGGTTCCGCAAGACTCTAATAAAGAAGAATGAAACCAACCTCTGTGTTGATCAGAGCCCTCTAGGTACATGTCTGCTGGCCATTTTAAATCTTTTCTTTTTTCTAAAACAAAGCTGTGTGTTGATCCACTATCAAACCAAACTTCAACAATGTCATTTAACTTTTCATAATCCTTTGAATTATATTTATCACCTAAAAACACTTTAGCGTCATCTGTAAACCAGCAATCAGATCCAACTTTTTCATAAATAGAAGCTATTCTATCTATAACTGATTGGTCTCTAAGCGGTTCTTTGGTTTTTTTATTTATAAAGATTGGCAAGGGAACTCCCCAAACCCTTTGACGCGAAACACACCAATCTGGTCTGCCCTCTACCATTGATAACAACCTATCTTTCCCTTTGTTTGGATAAAAAATAGTATCATTGATGGCTTTAATGGCTTTATTCCTTAGATCGTTTTTTTGCATTGAGATAAACCACTGAGGAGTCGCTCTGTAAACTAATGGGGCTTTAGATCTCCAAGAATGAGGGTAACTATGATTAAGCTTATCACTCTTGAGTAGTTTACAATATTCTTTTAGCTTCTCTATTACAATTGGGTCTGCTTTAAATATATGAGTGTTATTAAAGAAAGGAATTTCTTTCGTGTAAAGACCTGCATTATCTACAGTGTATAGGGAGGGTATGTTATTTTTTAAACATAAATTAAAATCGTCTGGTCCATGACTTGGTGCACAATGAACAATACCTGTTCCTTGTTCTAAATTTACGAATTGTGCATCTAACATTGGCACATCATAATTAAAATTCATTTTAGAAAAAGGATGACTACAAATTGTTCCTTCAAACTCAGAACCTTTAAAAGTTTTCAATTCTTTGTAATTTTTAATATCACATTCTTTGACGATTGAATTAATCAAGTTTTTAGCTACTACAATTTTTTTATCTTTGAAATGCTCAAGATCATCTATTTCTATAACACAATATTCAATGCTCTTATTGAAAGCTAAAGCTTTGTTAGCAGGTATTGTCCAAGGTGTTGTTGTCCAAATAATAACACTCGAGTTTTTAAGAAAATCTTTTTTTGTTTCTTTAACTTTAAAAGCTACATATATTGTATTTGATGTATGATCTAAGTATTCAACCTCTGCATCAGCCAAAGCAGTTTTTTCAACAGTAGACCACAAAACTGGTTTAAAACCTTGATATAAACTCCCGTCCAAAAGAAATTTTCCTAATTCTCTTACTATTTGAGCTTCTGCCTCAAAGCTCATTGTAGAATAGTAATTTTCAAAATCACCCGTTACACCTAAACGTTTAAACTCTTTAATATGCACTTCTATCCAACTTTTTGCGAATTCCCTGCATTCTTGCCTAAAGTCTTTAATTGGAACTTCATCTTTATTTTTCTTCTTTTTCTTGTACTGCTCCTCAATTTTCCATTCAATAGGTAGTCCATGACAATCCCAACCAGGAACATATATTGAATCTTTGCCACTCATCTGATGAAAACGTGTAATCATATCTTTTAAAATCTTATTAAGAGCAGTGCCCATATGAATATGTCCATTTGCATAAGGTGGTCCGTCATGTAAGATAAATTTTTCTTTTCCTTTAGAATTCTTTCTAAGCTTTTCAAAAATTTTACTATTATCCCACTTTTTTAAAATTTCTGGCTCTTTTGTTGGCAAACTAGCTTTCATAGAAAAAGCTGTTTTTGGTAGCTGCAAGGTATCTTTTGACATTTCTATTTTTTTGCTAGTTTTATATCTATTTTTATCTGTTTTTTTAAGTATTCAAAATTAATAAATTTTTTCTCTGCTCTAATAAAATTTTTAAAGTAAACTTTAATTACCTTATTATATAAATTCTTGTTAAATCCAAAGATATTTGTTTCTAGTAGCAAACTTTGTCCATTAAATGTTGGTCTATAACCTACATTTGCAATACCGTTTTTATTAAGATTTTTACCTTTCACTCTTACAGCATAAACTCCTAATTTAGGAACCACATAGCTACCTAATCTTATATTACATGTTGGAAAACCTATTTTTCGACCTCTTTTTTTTCCTTTGATTACTTTTCCTTCAACGCACCAATTACGGTTCAATAATTTGTTCACTAAATTAATTTCACCGTCTCGTATTTTTTTTCTTATAAATGTCGAAGAAATTGTTTTATAATTTTTTTTAAAAGGATTGGTTATGACATTCTTATAATTAAATTGTTTTTCATATTTTTTTAATGTTTTAATATTACCTTGACGTTTAAAACCAAATTTAAAGTTTTTACTTACGTACAAGTATCTACATTTAGTTTTCTTAGATATAATTTTTGAAATGAATTCTTTAGCTGTTAAAGAGGAAAAGCTCTTACTAAATCGAATTATAATCAGAAAATCTAATCCAAATTTATTTAGCTGAGTTTTTTTTTGTTGTAATGTGTTTATTCTATGATTTTTTATATTTTTATTAAAAAACATTACAGGAACCGGCTCAAAAGTCATCAATCCCAAAGGTAATTTATTTTTTTTTGCTTTTTGTTTTGCTTCTCTAATAACTTTTTGATGACCTAAATGTAATCCATCAAAATTACCTATAGCTATCACACCATTATGATGTTTTTTACTTAAATTGGCATTATTATAAATTTTCATTACCATTTAAGTTCTCTTTGAAAAAAATTTGCTTTAACTTTATATTTATTTAAAAGATTATTAAGCTCAGAAATATCTTTAAATTCATTTCTGTGCACACCATCAGATATAAATATACAATCTATTTTTAAATTGTTTGCTCCTTTAATATCGGTTCGCAAGTTATCTCCAATAGCTAAAACTTTTTCATTCGAATTAAAGCACATATTATAAATTTCTTTATGTGGTTTTCCGAAATAAACAACCTCTCCCCCGAGATCTTCAAATACTTTTGCTATTGAACCAGCACACAACTCTTCTTCATTTCCTCTATGCACAATTAAATCTGGATTAGTGCAAACTAATTTTTTTGAGATATGTTTTTTTAAAAATTTTTTATAATAATCTAAGTCATTTTCGTATTCATCAAATAAGCCCGTACATAATATAAAGTCACATCTTTCAAGATCAGTTTTATTATCTTTTACTTTTTCAAAAACAGAAATATCTCTTGGAGGTCCTAAATGAAAAAAAAACTTTCCAAATTGGTTTTTGTTTATTGCATACATTGCTGCTTCTCCTGAAGTCATTACATTTGAAAGATATCTTTTACTCATATTCATTTTTAATAAGAAATTAATTACTTTTGAACTAGGCCTAGGTGCATTAGACAAAAAAATAATTTTTTTCGAATGATTATGTAATTGAGTAATAGCTTCAATAGCTCTCGAGTTTAACTTAAAACCATTATGAATTACTCCCCATAAATCTATTACAAAGGTGTCATATATTTCAAATATATCTGATAGATGGTTTAATTCTTTCAATGTGGCTTATCTCCCTAATTTATACTTATAAAATATAGCATTTATTGGTTTTTTTAATGATATTTGCCTCTTGAAATATAGTTAAAACACACCATATCAGGACTACATTTAAATTTATAGGAGAAATAACATATGAAATTTAGACCTTTGCACGACCGTGTGCTTATTAAAGTGCTTGATAGTGAAGAAAAAACTGCAGGCGGAATTATCATCCCAGATACAGCTAAAGAAAAGCCACAAGAGGGGGAAGTTGTAGGTGTTGGACCAGGTGCTAAAAACGAAGGGGGAAAAATTACGCCAATGGATGTAAAAATTGGTGATATCGTACTATTTGGAAAATGGTCTGGAACAGAAGTCAAAATTGACGGTAAGGAATATAGCATTATGAAAGAGACTGACATAATGGGAATTTCAAAAAGTAAAAAATAACGTTTAGAGGAGAATAAAATGGCAAAAATTATTAAATTTGACACAGAAGCAAGATCAAAAATGCTTACTGGTGTAAATACTTTAGCAAACGCTGTTAAAGTTACTTTGGGACCAAAAGGTCGTAATGTAGTTATGGACAAATCATACGGTGCGCCAAGAACAACTAAAGACGGTGTATCTGTTGCCAAAGAAATAGAACTTGATGATAAGTTTGAAAATATGGGAGCGCAAATGGTTAAAGAAGTTGCTAGCAAAACTAATGATAACGCTGGTGATGGAACTACTACCGCTACTATTTTAACTCAAGCTATTGTTAATGAAGGTCTTAAATATGTAACAGCTGGCATGAACCCAATGGATATCAAAAGAGGTATCGATAAAGCTGTTGAACATGTTATTGATAAGTTAAAAACATCTTCAAAAAAAGTAAAGGCTAATGAAGAAGTTGCCCAAGTGGGAACAATTTCAGCTAATGGGGAAAAATCTATTGGTGATATGATTTCGAAAGCAATGCAAAAAGTTGGCAATGAAGGTGTGATCACAGTTGAAGAGGCTAAAGGAGTTGAAACAGAACTTGATGTCGTTGAAGGTATGCAGTTTGACAGGGGATATCTTTCTCCTTACTTCGTGACTAATACTGAAAAAATGACAACTGAACTTGAAAATCCTTTAGTGCTTCTAGTTGAGAAAAAATTAACTAATTTACAACCGATGGTACCATTATTAGAATCAGTGGTTCAAGCAAACAGACCATTAATGATTATTTCTGAGGATGTTGAGGGAGAGGCTTTAGCAACTTTAGTAGTAAATAAATTAAGGGGTGGTCTTAAAGTTGTAGCTGTAAAAGCTCCAGGCTTTGGTGACAGAAGAAAATCAATGTTAGAAGATATCGCTATTTTAACTGGCGGACAAGTAATCTCTGAGGACCTTGGTATTAAATTAGAGAATGTTAAAATCGGAGACCTTGGTTCTTGTAAGAAGGTAAAAATTGATAAAGAGAACAGTACGATTGTAGCTGGTGAAGGTAAAAAAACTGACATCGAAGCTAGATGTAATCAAATTAGATCTGAGATCAATGAAACAACATCTGACTATGATAAAGAAAAACTTCAAGAGAGATTGGCTAAATTAGCTGGTGGAGTAGCAGTGATAAAAGTTGGTGGAGCAACTGAAGTCGAAGTTAAAGAAAGAAAAGATAGAGTCGAGGACGCTTTAAATGCTACAAGAGCTGCTGTTGAAGAGGGTATAGTAACTGGTGGTGGATGTGCATTATTATATGCTGCTCAAGATTTAGAAAAAGTTAAAGCTAAAGGCGAAGATCAAAAAGCCGGTGTAGATCTTGTTAGAAGAGCATTAGA
>MDTB01078133.1_pt1 | contig 18303 bp, 18 predicted proteins | sample 811161 | NCBI WGS metagenome assembly MDTB01 (sample SAMN05326650, study PRJNA326480) | marine metagenome | isolation source: seawater | place: Mediterranean Sea | collected 2009
GAGCGCCTGCCTGTCACGCAGGAGGTCGCCGGTTCGAGCCCGGTCACTCCCGCCACTACATGATAATCATTTTCATCTAAATTAAATGAAAGTACGACATTGTATCCTGTACCAAAGTTGCTTTAAATGGTATAATAATCTTGAATTAATATAAGAACCCCTAAGCTATATGTATTAGGGTAGGTATTGATTAAACATGATTTATAATTTTTTATCAGAATATTTATCAATAATAATATTTTTATTTATAGCTCTATTCCTGAGCATAGGATTTATATTAGCTAATTATTTAGCCTCTCCTAGCAACCCTGATCCTGAAAAACTCTCTGCTTACGAATGTGGTTTTGAACCATTCGAGGACTCAAGAATGGAATTTGATGTTAGATTCTATCTAGTAGCAATTTTATTTATAATTTTTGATTTAGAAATAGCATTTCTTTTTCCTTGGGCAGTATCTTTAGGAGATATAGGTGTTTTAGGCTTCTGGTCCATGATGATTTTTCTTGGCGTATTAACCATCGGTTTTATTTATGAGTGGAAGAAAGGAGCTTTAGAATGGGAATAAAATTAGATCCATTAGAAAATAAACAAAAAGAAATTCCAGAAGAATTTAAAGATTTAGCTAAAGATTTTGCTGAAAAGGGATTTATAACAACTTCTACAGACAATTTAGTTAATTGGGCCAGAACAGGCTCATTACACTGGATGACTTTTGGGCTAGCTTGCTGTGCTGTGGAAATGATGCAAACGTCAATGCCCAGATATGATCTCGAAAGATTTGGCGCAGCACCAAGAGCTTCTCCTAGACAATCTGATGTAATGATAGTTGCTGGAACTCTTACAAATAAAATGGCTCCAGCTTTAAGAAAAGTTTACGATCAAATGCCCGAACCTAGATATGTTATATCTATGGGAAGCTGTGCTAATGGAGGAGGATATTACCACTATTCTTATTCTGTTGTAAGGGGTTGTGATAAAATCGTACCGGTGGACATATATATACCAGGGTGTCCTCCTTCTGCAGAAGCATTACTTTACGGCATTCTTCAGCTTCAAAAAAAAATTAGAAGAGAGGGAACAATTCAAAGATAAAACAATGAACTCAAAAGATATAGAAAGACTTGAAAAAGTAATTAATTCAGAATTAGCAAGTAAAGTACAAAAATCAATAGTTGAATATAATGAATTATTAATAGAAATAAATGAATTAGACTTAATTGATGTTGTTCAGTTCCTAAAATCAAATGAAAGTTGTAAGTTTAGACAATTAATTGACATTGCTGGAGTGGACTATCCAGAAAATGAAAAAAGATTTAATTTAATATATCTATTTTTATCTCATGAAAAAAATTTAAGAATAAAACTTGTAATTAAATTTCAAATAGATCAATCAATTCCTTCTATAACAAAAATCTTTCCTTCAGCAAATTGGATGGAGCGAGAAGTTTTTGATATGTATGGAATTAAATTTAAAAATCATCCAGATCTTAGAAGGATACTAACTGATTATAATTTTAAAGGACATCCTCTTAGAAAAGATTTTCCTCTTACTGGTTTTAATGAAGTGAGATATAGCGAAAAAGAAAAAAAAGTTATTTATGAACCTGTGAAACTTGAACAAAATTATAGAAATTTTGATTTTGAAAGTCCATGGGAAGGGACAAAATATATTAAAGAAATAAAAAAATTAGAAAAAGATGTCAAAAAAAACTAAAACAATGAGTCTAAATTTTGGTCCTCAGCATCCTGCTGCTCATGGAGTGTTAAGGCTTATTCTTGAATTAGATGGGGAAGTAGTAGAAAAAGCTGATCCACATATTGGATTACTTCATAGAGGAACAGAAAAACTAATTGAACAAAAAACTTACACCCAAGCTCTACCTTATTTTGATAGATTGGATTATGTAGCTCCAATGAATCAAGAACATGCTTTTGCATTAGCAGCTGAAAAACTTTTAGATATTGAGGTGCCGATTAGAGCAAAATATATAAGAGTTATTTTTTGTGAGATAGGAAGAATTTTAAGCCATATTTTAAACGTTACAACCCAAGCATTAGATGTTGGAGCTTTAACTCCATCTTTGTGGGGATTCGAAGAAAGAGAAACGTTAATGACTTTTTATGAAAGAGCTTCAGGATCTAGATTGCATGCAAATTATTTTAGGACAGGCGGTGTACATCAAGATATTCCTTTAAAATTAATTGAAGATATTGAAAAATTTTGTAAGTCATTTCCAAAAATAATCGATGATTTAGAGGGATTACTGACTGATAATCGTATTTTTAAACAAAGAAATGTTGAAATAGGAATTGTCTCAAAAAAGGAAGCTCTTGAGCATAGTTTTTCAGGAGTAATGCTGAGAGGCTCAGGTGTTCCATGGGATTTAAGAAAATCTCAACCTTACGAATGTTATGAAGACATTGATTTTAAGATTCCAGTAGGAAAAAATGGAGATTGTTATGATCGATATCTTTGTAGAATAGAAGAAATGAGAGAAAGCGTTAAGATTATTTTACAATGTATAGAAAAACTTCCAAAAGGCCCTATTAAGTCCATAGATGGAAAAATTTCACCGCCTAACAGAGAAGATATTAAACAATCTATGGAAGCTTTAATCCATCATTTTAAGTTATTTACCGAAGGATACAGAGTACCAGCTGGCAATGTTTATAGTGCGGTCGAAGCTCCTAAAGGTGAATTTGGAGTTTATCTTATTTCTGATGGAAGTAGTAAACCATATAGATGCAAAATTAGAGCTCCAGGATTTTCTCATTTACAAGCGATGGATTATCTAATTAAAGGCCACATGCTTGCAGATGTACCCGCAGTCCTAGGATCTTTAGATATAGTTTTTGGAGAAGTAGATAGATGAGTTTAAAAAAAGTACACGATGTTCAACCAAAAGATTTTAAATTTTCAGAAGAAAATTTAAAAAAAGCAGTAGATATTTTAAAAAGATATCCTGAAAAAAATAAAAAAAGTGCGGTTATGCCTTTATTATATTTAGCACAAAAACAAAATGAAAATTGGATACCTTTATCAGCAATAAAATATATAGCAAAATATTTATCAATGCCTTATATATCAGTTTATGAAGTAGCAACATTTTATACAATGTATAACCTTGCACCTGTAGGTAAATATTTTATACAAGTTTGTACTACTACACCCTGTTTAATTCGTGGAGCTGATAAAATAGTAAAAATTTGTAAAAATAAAATAGCCTCTAATCAAAATGAAATTTCAATAAAAGGAAGCTGTTCATGGGTGGAAGTAGAGTGTTTAGGTGCTTGCGTAAATGCTCCAATGATGCAAATAAATGATGACTATTATGAGGATTTAGATGAGAAAAACACTATAGAAATATTAGACTCTCTTATTAAAAACAAACCTTTAAAACCGGGTTCTTTTAGGGGTAGAAATAATACTGCTCCAGAAAAATCAAAAGCAACAAACGGAGAAAAATATGCTTAAAGATGAAGATAAGATATTTAAGAATCTCTATAACAAATTAGGTTGGGAAATTGATAGTTCTATAAAAAGAGATGATTGGAAAAATACAAAAGATTTAATTTCTAAAGGTAGAGAATGGATAATTAACGAGGTAAAAACTTCTGAATTAAGAGGTAGAGGTGGAGCAGGATTTTCAACTGGTCTAAAATGGTCATTTGCCCCTAAAAAAATTGGATCTAGACCACATTATTTAGTTATTAACGCTGATGAGTCTGAACCAGGTACTTGTAAAGATAGAGATATACTTAGATTTGAACCTCAGAAATTAATAGAAGGCTGTTTAATTGCAGGATATGCGGTAAATGCTCATGTTTGTTATATTTATATTAGAGGAGAATATTTAAACGAAGGTAAAAGATTACAAAAAGCTATAGATCAAGCGTATAGCAAAAACTTTTTAGGAAAAAACGCTTGTAATTCAGGTTGGGATTTTGACATCCATATTCATTACGGGGCTGGAGCTTATATTTGTGGAGAAGAAACAGCTTTACTAGAAAGTTTAGAGGGAAATAAAGGTCAGCCAAGACTAAAACCTCCTTTTCCTGCTTTGGTAGGACTATACGGTTGCCCTACAATCGTAAATAATGTTGAAACTATAGCCGTTGTACCAACTATACTTCGTAAAGGAGGAAAATGGTTTGCCTCTATTGGAAAGCCAAAAAATACTGGCACAAAAATATTTTGTATATCGGGAAATGTAAATTCTCCTTGTAATGTTGAAGAGGAAATGGGCATACCTTTAAAGGAACTAATCGAAAAACATGCTGGTGGAGTTATAGGTGGCTGGGATAATCTACAGGCTGTTATACCCGGGGGATCATCAATGCCTTTACTACCAAAAAAAATATGTGAAACGATCAATATGGACTTTGACTCACTTATTCAAAATAAAAGTGGACTAGGAACAGCAGGGATTGTCGTAATAAACAAAGATCAAGATATAGTTGATTCAATGGCAAGAATAGCAAGATTTTATAAACATGAAAGTTGTGGTCAATGCACTCCTTGTAGAGAAGGCTCAGGATGGATGTGGAGAATTTTAGATAGAACAGCTAAAGGAAAAGCTACTCACAGCGATATAACTCTTTTGGAAGATGTGACAAAACAAATAGAAGGACATACTATTTGTGCCTTTGGAGAAGGATCTTCTTGGCCGGTACAAGGCTTATTAAGACATTTTAAAAAAGAGATAGAAAGTCGTTGTAGAGAAGAGCCTTTAATAAAGAAAAAAATTAAAAATCCTTATTTAGTTGATCAACATTTATTGGAGAATGAAAATGCCTAAAATAGTAATTAACGGTAGAGAAATCGAATTTGAAAAAGGAATGACAGTGTTACAAGCTTGTGAGCTTGCCGAGGTTGAAATACCTAGATTTTGCTACCACGAAAAATTATCTATAGCCGGCAATTGTCGTATGTGTCTCGTAGAGATGGATAAATCTTCAAAGCCAATTGCCTCTTGTGCTATGCCTGCAACGGAAGGAATGAACATTAAAACCAATACTGCATTAGTTGAAAAAGCTAGAAAAGGAGTAATGGAATTTCTATTAGCCAATCATCCTTTAGATTGTCCTGTGTGTGATCAAGGAGGTGAGTGTGATTTACAAGATCAATCATTGTACTACGGTGTAGATAAATCACGATTTGTAGAGAATAAAAGAAAAGTTAGTGAGAAATATATGGGACCATTAATTAAAACTCAAATGACTAGATGCATTCACTGTACTAGGTGCGTTAGATTTGCAACTGAAGTAGCAGGAATCCCAGAAATAGGAGCTATAGGAAGAGGAGAAAATATGGAAATCACAACATATCTAGAAAAATCAATGGAGTCTGAACTTTCAGCTAATGTTATAGACTTATGTCCTGTTGGAGCTTTAACCTCAAAACCTTATGCATTTGAAGCTAGACCTTGGGAATTAAAAAAAACTGAAAGCATTGACGTAATGGATGCTGTTGGTTCAAACATAAGAGTAGACACCTATAATTGGGAAGTAAAAAGAATTTTACCTAGAGTTAACAATGATATCAACGAAGAATGGATTTCTGATAAGACTAGATATGCTTGTGATGGATTATTAAAACAAAGATTAGATACACCTTATATTAAAATAAATAATAAACTGGAAAAGTGTAGTTGGGATGAAGCAATAAAAATTATTGAAACAAAAATTAATGAAATAGACCCAAGTGAAATAGGTGGGCACGCAGGCGATATGGTTAATCTTGAAAATTCTTTTGCCTTTAAAAAGTTATTTAAAACATTAGGTAGTAGCAATTTAGAGTTTAGAGAAAAAAAATTTTATATTAACCCAAAAGATAAAATTAACTATATTTTCAATAGTTCAATTAAAGGAATAGAGGAAACAGATTTAATAATTTTAATTGGAACTAACCCTAGACATGAAGCAACAATCTTAAATGCAAGAATAAGAAAAGTATTTGTTGAAAAAAAAATACCCATTTATTCAATAGGAGACCCGGGTGAATTAACTTATGAATACAAAATTATAGGTAGTAAATCAGATGATATAAAAAGATTAATTAATAAAGAAACAGAAATATCAAAAAAAATTTTATCTTCGAAAAGACCAATTATTATAATAGGTGAGTCTGCACTAGAATTAAAAAGTGGAAAATATATATTTGAAGAAATTAAAAAATTCTTGAAGAATAATAATTTTATTAACGAAGAATGGAATGCTCTAAATGTATTAGTTCAAAATGCATCTACAGTTGGGCATATAGATTTGAAATTATTATCATCTTCGAATGATAATAATTTTATTTTTTTTGATAAATTACAAAAAAAAGAATTTAAATTTTTATATCTTCTTGGTTCTGATAATTTAAATATAAATAAAAATAATGAATTTATTGTATATCAAGGAAGTCACGGCGATAGAGGAGCAGAATTAGCAGATGTAATACTTCCAAGTGCTGCTTATACAGAACAAAATGGTCTTTATTCAAATTTAGAAGGTAGAGTACAAGAGTGTAAGAAAGCTTCATATCCTGTAGGGGATTCATTAGAAGATTGGAAGATATTTAACTTAATTCTAAAGAAATTAGGAAAGATTAATGAATTGAATAATTTTGAAAATTTAAGAAAAGAAGTAATTAACTCTATCATTAATTTTTCTAAAATTAATGATTTACCAAAAAAAATAGTAAGTTCGAATAATGAAACTAAATCAAATTTTTATGATGAAGAAATTATAGTAAAAAAATTGGATTATTATTACACCAATTCAATTTCTAGAGCATCAAAAACAATGAGTGAATGTAGGCAAGTTAGCCAAGATTTTAAAAAAACAGGAACAAATAACTAATGTTAGAATATTTACAAATTTTAGGTAATGAGATTTACAAAATTTTATTTGTTTTAATTCCTATTTTGGTTTCTGTAGCTATGATTGTTTGGCTTGACAGGAGAGTTTGGGGGTTAGTCCAAAAACGAAGAGGTCCAAATGTAGTCGGTCCTTTTGGTCTTTTACAAACTATAGCAGATGCTCTTAAATATATTTTTAAAGAAATAATTATACCTGCAAGCGCAAACAAAACGGTGTTTATCTTGGCTCCTATTGTAACAATGACTTTGGCTTTAGTTGCTTGGGCAGTCATTCCAATGAGTGAGGACTTAATATTATCCGATATTAATGTAGGTATCCTATATTTGTTTGCTGTTTCATCTTTAGGTGTTTATGGAATTATAATGGGAGGTTGGGCATCGAATTCTAAATATCCATTTTTGGGAGCAATTCGATCTGCAGCTCAAATGGTTTCTTACGAGGTATCAATAGGTATTATTATAATTAATGTTTTGCTTTGTGTTGGTTCTTTAAATTTAAAAGATATTGTATTAGCACAACAAAACTTATGGTTTGTAATTCCTCTTTTCCCTATGTTTGTAATTTTTTTTATATCTGCTCTTGCTGAAACAAACAGACCTCCATTTGATTTACCTGAAGCTGAAGCAGAGCTAGTTTCTGGATATCAAACTGAGTATTCTGGAATGATGTACGCAATGTTTTGGCTTGGGGAGTATGCAAATATTTTATTAATGTGTGCAATGGGTTCAATTTTATTTCTGGGCGGCTGGTTACCTATTATTGATTTGTATCCTATTAATTTGATCCCAGCTCCTTTATGGATGGTTTTAAAAATTTTATTTCTATTTTTTCTATTTGCATTAGTTAAGGCAATAGTTCCTAGATATAGATACGATCAGTTAATGAGACTAGGATGGAAAATATTTTTACCTTTCTCTCTTTTTTATGTTGTTTTAACAGCAAGTTTTTTATTTTACTTTGAAAAATTACCAAAAGGAAACTTCTAATGCGATTATATAGAATTTTAAAGACTATTTTTTTAATTGAGTTTATTTCAGGATTATTAATGGCTGTTAAAGAAATGTTCAGAAAATCAAAGACTATTAATTATCCTTTTGAGAAGGGTTCACTAAGCCCACGTATGAGAGGAGAACATGCTTTAAGACGATATCCTAACGGAGAAGAAAGGTGTATCGCATGTAAGTTATGTGAAGCTGTATGTCCTGCTCAAGCTATAACAATAGAGTCAACTGAGAGACCAGATGGAAGCAGAAAGACAACTAGATACGATATTGATATGCTTAAGTGTATATATTGCGGTTTATGCCAAGAGTCTTGTCCAGTAGATGCAATAGTTCAAGGCCCAAATTTTGAGTTCGCCACAGAAACACGGGAAGAGCTTTATTACAATAAACAAAAATTGTTAGATAATGGTGATAGGTGGGAAACTGTTTTAGCTAAAAATATTAAACTGGATAAACCATATAGGTAAATGTTAGCCCATTCTATTTTTTTTTATTTTTTTTCTGTAATAGCTATCTTTTCATCACTAATGGTAATTACCTCAAGAAGTACAGTTAATTCTGTTTTTTTTCTAATTCTAGATTTTATATCAGTAGGTTGTTTGTTTATCATGGTGGGGGCCGAGTTCTTAGGAATGATTATTTTAATCGTATACGTTGGAGCCGTAGCAGTATTATTTTTATTTGTAGTTATGATGCTAAATGTAGCTGAGCAAAAACAGTCATGGTTTATTGGAAGACAGACTTCACATATACCATCAGGGCTTATCGTAAGTATTTTAATTTTACTGGAATTGTTAGTAGTAGTAGGGGGCTGGAAATATAAAGATAATTTAATGTCTAGCAGCACATTATCTTTATCAAATATACCTAATACTCATCAATTAGGCTTAGTTATGTATACTGAGCATATCCTATATTTTCAGCTGGCAGGGATGATACTTTTACTATCGATGATTGGAGCAATTCTTTTAACTTTCAGACAAAGAACTGGTGTAAAAAAACAAAGTTATATTAAACAAATTTCAAGAGAACCTTCATCAGCTGTGGAAATTAAAGAAGTAGAATTTAATAAAGGAGTAAAAATTGATGAATGAAATTGGCCTTGGACATTATTTATCTTTAGGAGCAATTATATTTTTTTAGGAATTATAGGAATATTCTTAAACAGGAAAAATGTAATCGTAATTTTAATGTCAGTAGAATTAATTCTTTTAGCTGTTAATATAAATCTAATTTCATTTTCAATTTTTTCAGGTGATATTTTAGGGCAAATTTTTACTATGCTTATCTTAACAGTTGCTGCTGCTGAAGCGGCTATTGGATTAGCAATAATTGTAATTTATTATCGAAATAAAGGATCTATCAGAGTGGAAGATATTCATGGAATGAAAGGTTAAATGGAATTTGCAATTTTATTTTTGCCTTTACTAGGATCTATCATAGGATATTTTGGAAGATCTTTAACGAAGTTTTTTTCAGAAATTATTACAAGTATTTTTGTTAGTTTTTCTGCTGTTCTATCTATAATTGTTTTTTGGGAAGGAATTATAAAAAATGATTATAAAAATTATATAATTTTTAATTGGATAAATTCAGGAAACTTTGTAGCTAATTGGTCTATAAATATTGATCCTTTAAGTTCAGTAATGCTTGTAGTAGTCACTTTTGTCTCAGCCCTAGTACATATTTATTCAATAGGTTATATGAGCCACGATCCACATAAACCAAGGTTTATGTCTTACCTTTCTCTATTTACTTTTTCAATGTTAGCTTTAGTAGTCTCTGATAATTTTTTACAATTATTTTTTGGTTGGGAAGGTGTAGGATTGTGTTCTTATTTATTGATAGGTTTTTGGTACAAAAAAGATACAGCAAATAATGCTGCAATTAAAGCTTTTGTAGTAAATAGAATAGGGGATTTTGGTTTAGCGATAGGAATTTTTTTAATTTTTTTTTATTTTGGAAGTATTAATTTTAATGAAGTTTTTGAGACTGTTCCTCAATTTATAGATAAAAAGGTTATTTTTTTAAGTTACGAAGTGAATTTAATTACACTCATATGTTTATTTTTATTTATAGGAGCTATGGGAAAATCTGCTCAATTTTTATTACATACTTGGTTGCCCGATGCTATGGAAGGTCCTACTCCAGTGTCAGCATTAATTCACGCTGCTACTATGGTAACCGCAGGGGTTTTTCTAGTAGTAAAATGTTCTCCATTGTTTGAATATTCTCAAGTAGCTTTAAATATTGTTATAATTGTCGGTATGATTACAGCAATTTTTGCTGCATCAGTTGCTATGGTTCAGAATGATATTAAAAAAATTGTAGCTTATTCTACTTGTAGTCAATTAGGGTATATGTTTTTTGCTGCCGGGATTGGAGCTTACCATGTTGCAATTTTTCATTTATTTACTCATGCTTTTTTTAAAGCATTATTATTTTTGGGTTCGGGGTCTGTAATACATGCCTTAAATAATGAGCAAGATATAAGATACATGGGCGGTATTAGAAGAAAACTTCCCTATACTTATATTTTTATGTTAATTGGGACTTTAGCTCTTACAGGATTTCCTTTTTTATCAGGATTCTATTCTAAGGATGCAATAATTGAATTTGCTTATTTAAGAAATTCTTTATTAGGAAATATTTCAGTATTTGTAGGAGTATTTACAGCTTTTTTAACTTCCATTTATTCTTGGAGGTTATTTTTTAAAACTTTTCACGGACCCTATAATAACAAAAATATCTCAATTGATGAAACACATGAGTCACCCATGGTGATGTTAATTCCATTATTTTTTCTAGGAATTGGAGCTTTATTCGCGGGATTTATTTTTAAAGAAACTTTTATTGGTCATCATAATACTGAATTTTGGCGAACTTCCATTTTCTTTTTAAATGAAATTAAACATGATCATATTCCATTATGGATATTGTTAATTACACCTGTTTTAGTAGTAGCTGCTATCCCTTTATCATTTTACTATTTTATAACTAATACTAAAATTTTGAACGATATTAAAAATAATAATTTATCTTTTTACAATTTCTTTTTAAATAAGTGGTATATAGATGAGTTATATAATTCTATATTTGTTAAGCCAATTAAAAAGATAGGATATATTTTTTGGGTTTCAGGAGATCTAAATATAATAGATAGATTTGGGCCAGACGGAATTTCAAAAATTGTAAAAAAAATTTCTAATAAAGCTAGTAAGTTTCAAACTGGTTATATTTACGATTATGCTTTTGTAATGCTTATTGGATTGTCTATATTATTAACTTATCTAATTTTAAGGTAAAATGAATTTTCCAATTTTATCAACTTTAATATTTTTACCACTTTTGGGTTCCATATTTATTTTTTTAACAAAAAAGCAGAAAAATAATCAAAGTGCTATTTATATTTCTTTATTTACTAGCCTTGCAAATTTTTTCCTTGCTTTATTTGTATGGCATTCTTTTGATCTAAGTTCTTCTGAATTTCAATTTGTAGAGGAAAAATCTTGGATAAATGATTTTATAAAATTTAAACTAGGTGTAGACGGAATATCAATATTATTTATTGTTTTAACAACTTTTATAACTCCTATATGTATAATTTCTTCTGTAATTAGCATCAAAGAGAAGATTAAAGAATTTTTGATAGCTATTTTAATTCTAGAAACTTTTATGATTGGAGTATTCTGTTCTCTAGATTTAGTAATTTTTTATTTATTTTTTGAAGCTGGCTTAATACCTATGTTTTTAATCATAGGAGTTTGGGGAGGATCTAGGCGAGTATACTCAGCATATAAATTTTTTTTATATACCCTCTTAGGTTCAGTCTTGATGCTTGCAGCTATAATTACTATTTATTGGGTAACAGGAACAACAGATATAATTTTAATTTATGAGACAAAAATTCCAAATGATTTGCAAAATATTTTATGGCTAGCTTTTTTTAGTTCTTTTGCAGTGAAGATGCCTATGTGGCCAGTTCATACATGGTTACCAGATGCCCATGTAGAAGCCCCTACAGCTGGATCTGTGATTTTAGCTGCTATACTTTTAAAAATGGCAGGATATGGCTTTTTAAGATTCTCTATACCAATGTTTCCTTTGGCATCTGATTTTTTTACACCATTAATTTTTATACTTAGTGTTATAGCAATCATCTACACTTCTTTAGTTGCTTTAATGCAAGAGGATATGAAAAAATTAATAGCTTATTCATCAGTAGCACATATGGGATACGTGACCTTAGGTATTTTTACCTTTACCAAACAAGGCATAGAAGGAAGTATTTTTCAAATGATTAGCCATGGGTTAATTTCTGCAGCATTGTTTTTATGTGTAGGAGTTCTGTATGACAGATTTCATTCAAGACTAATAACTACTTATGGAGGTTTAGTGAATTATCTTCCAAAATATTCTTTATTATTTTTAGTTTTTGCACTTGCAGCTTTAGGACTTCCAGGCACTACTGGTTTTCTTGGAGAATTTTTAATTTTAACTGCTGCATTTCAAAAGAGTTATATATTTGCAATGTTAGCTACTCTGGGAGTGATTTTATGTGCTGCATATATGCTATGGTTAACTAAGCGAGTAATTTTTGGGGAAGTAAAAAATAACCAAATAGCAACAACTAAAGATATAAATGCTACAGAAATGACAATATTAATATCTTTAGCAGTTTTAATTATTTTTTTTGGTTTTTATCCTTCTCTACTGATTGATACATTAAGTGTCTCAGTCGATAATTTGATAAACAACTATCAGGTAGATTTAAATATAAACTAGGAAAAATGATCAACAATTTAAATATTTTATTACCAGAAATTTTTCTATCAATTTCCATTTTTATTACTTTAATGGCAGGGGTTTTTATTAAAAAAAGTTTTAATATAATCTTTAATTTAACTATAATAATTTTGATTATTACCTTCGTAGTTATATTTAATACTGATAACTCGGTAGAAAAAATATTTTCTAATAGTTTTATCAAAGACCCATTTTCAAATTTTTTTAAATTACTGATACTTGTTTCAAGTTTATTTGTATTAAATTCATCTAAAGTTTTTATAATAAATAATAAACTTGATAAGTTTGAGTATCCCATAATTATTTTAATTTCTATTTTAGGTATGTTTTTTATGTTAAGTTCAAATGACTTAATTTTATTTTATCTTGGTTTAGAACTACAGTCACTAGCACTTTATATTTTGGCATCTATAGATAGAGACAATTTAAGATCTACAGAGTCAGGTATTAAATATTTTGTGTTGAGTGCTCTTTCTTCTGGATTATTACTTTATGGATGTTCTTTGTTGTATGGATTTGCTGGATCAACTAATTTTGAAGTTATAGAAAATCAGTTAACTAAAGAAAATACAGGAGCAATATTTGCAATGGTTTTTATTTTAGTAGGATTAGCATTTAAAATATCGGCAGTACCTTTTCACATGTGGACACCAGATGTTTATGAAGGTTCTCCAACACCAATAACAAGTTTTTTTGCAGTAGTTCCAAAAGTTGCTGGATTTGCAGTTTTAATTAGATTTATGCTAAATCCTTTTTCAAATGTTTTACTTGAATGGCAGTCTATAATTATTTTTATATCAATTGCATCAATGATATTAGGAGCAGTAGCTGCTATTAGTCAAAAAAATATAAAAAGGCTTTTGGCTTATAGCTCTATAGGACATATAGGCTATGCATTAGCAGGAATAGCGACTGGAGATTTATCGGGTTACAAGAGCGCGATAGTTTATATAACAATTTACGTAGTTATGAATATAGGAGCTTTTTCTTGTTTATATTTTATGAAAAAAGATGGATCGTACAAAGAAAGTATTTCTGATTTATCAGGTATTTCATACAAGCATCCACTTTTATCAGCATCTTTTCTAATAATTCTTTTTTCTCTAGCTGGCATTCCACCTTTAGGAGGTTTTTTTGCTAAATTTTATGTATTTTCTTCAGTTATAGAAAACGAAATGTACACTTTAGCTATAATTGGTTTGTTGACCACTGTAATATCTGCTTTTTACTATCTTAAGATAATTAAAACCATTTATTTTGAAGAAAAAAAATTATCCTTTGATAAAACAAAAGATCTAAGAGTATCAGGAACTATTTTTATTAGTTGTGTTTTTATAATAAGCTTCTTTTTATACCCAGCTTTCTTGAATGATGTTGTTAACTCTATATTTATAAATTGATGAAATTTAAGCTAATTAAAATGAAAAGTGTTAACAGCACAAATGATACTGCTATTAAATTAATTAGAAAAAATCAACTTCGGCCAACTTTGATATCTTCTATTATTCAAAAGAAAGGCAGGGGAACCATGGGAAAGAAATGGATTTCTCTAAGAGGCAATTTATTTATTTCAATTTTTTTTCAGGTTTATAATAAAGGAGTAAACTTCAAACAATTCGCTATTTTAAACGCTTATTTGATAAAAAAAATAATCGCTAAATATTCAAAAAAAAAGATAGATATTAAATGGCCTAATGATCTGCTAATCAATAATAAAAAAGTTTGTGGAATTTTACAAGAAGTAATATTTTATAAAAAAAAACAATTTTTAATAATTGGTATTGGTATTAATACAAATGTTTCACCTTTATCTAATAAACTTAGATCTACTTCTCTAAAAGAAATGACAAAAAAAAAAATTAATAATAATATAATAATAAATGAAATCAAAAAAAAATATCAAAGACTTTTACAAGATATAAAAAGGTACTCTTTTTTTGATTTGAAAAGAAAAATAACAGGAAATAAATGAATTATCTTGTAGGTGATATTGGAAATTCCTTTATCAAAATATCAATTTTAAAAGAAAATTTTATTATTAAAAAATCTTATAGTTTTGATACTCAAAAAATATACAATAAAAAAGATTTAAAAAAGTTTTTCAAAAAATTTTTAAAGAAAAGTTGTTACTCTAAAGTTTTATTTTCTAGTGTAGTTCCTTCGGCTTTTAAGATAATTAAAAATTATTTGAAAAAAAAAAAATTTGCAGTTTTTGAGATTAAAGATTTAAAAATAAAAAAATTGATAAAGATAAAGATTAAAAATTTTAAAAACCTTGGATCTGATAGAATAGTAAATGCAATTGGATCTAATAAATATAAAAATTGTTTAATTATTGATTTTGGTACCGCTACAACCTTTGATATAATTAAAAATAGAAAATATGAAGGGGGAGTAATTGCCCCAGGGATCAATCTCTCAATACTAAACTTAAATAAATTTACTGCTTTACTGCCATTGTTAAAATTGAAGGCAAATCAAAAAAGTTATGGAAAGAATACAACAGAAGCTTTAAATGCAGGTTTTTTGTGGGGATATGAAGGATTAGTGAATAATATTATAAATAAGATTATTCTTAAATCTAAAACAGGTTATAAAATTATATTAACAGGAGGATATGCAAAATTGTTTAAAAAATTTATAAAAAGAAAAACAGAAGTTGATCAAGATGTTACAATCAAAGGCACTGCAAAAGTATTCAAGGAATTATTATTATGAGTAAAGAAGAATTAATTTTTTGTCCATTAGGAGGTTCAGGTGAAATAGGAATGAACATGAATCTTTATGCATACGGAAAATATGATAATCAAAAATGGATTATAGTTGATATGGGAGTAACATTTGCTGATGACTCGATTCCTGGTATTGATTTAATTTTTCCTGATCCAGGGTTTATTTTGGAAAAAAAAAAAAGATTTGTTAGGTATAGTCTTAACGCATGCTCATGAAGATCATATAGGTGCAGTTGCACATATTTGGCCTCAACTAAAGTGTAAAATGTATGCCACGCCATTTACTGCAGTACTGATTCAAGAAAAATTTAAAGAAAAAAAAATAGATGTCTCTTCTTACTTAAAGATAGTTCCATTAAATAGTAAAATAAATCTAGGACCATTTGAAATTGATTTTGTAACTCTAACACATTCTATCTTAGAACCTAACGGCCTTAGCATCTCAACTCCATTAGGAACTATTCTTCATACTGGAGATTGGAAAATAGATCCAAATCCTTTAATTGGTGGTTCCATAGATGAAAAAAAATTAAAAGAAATAGGAAATAAGGGAGTTGCTTCGATGATCTGTGACTCTACAAATATTTTTAGCCCTGGTAGAGCAGGATCAGAGTCTGAAGTAAGGGATAGCCTATTAAAAATAATGGAAATCAAAACCCAAAGAATCTTAGTTACTTCTTTTGCATCTAATGTAGCTAGAATGGAGTCAATTTTTTATTGTGCCAAAAAAACCGGTCGATCTATATGTTTAGTGGGACGATCAATGCACAGAATCTATAATGCAGCAAAAAAATGTGGTTATTTAAAAGGATTAATAGAACCTCTGGAACCACGAGCAGCAAAAAAAATTGCAAAAAATAAAATTCTATACTTAGCAACTGGCAGTCAAGGAGAACCTATGGGCGCTATGAACAGAATTGTTAATGGAGTTCATCCTGAAGTTTTTTTAGAGTCTGGCGATTGTGTAATATTTTCATCTAAGATTATTCCGGGAAATGAAAAAAAATTATATTTAATGCAAAATAAAATAGTTAAAAATGATATTGAAATAATTAGTGAAGAAAATGCTTTTGTACATGTTTCAGGTCATCCTAATCGAGACGATCTAAAAGATATGTACAGATGGGTTAAACCACAAAGTGTAATACCAGTTCACGGTGAACATCGACATATGGTAGAACATGTGGAGTTTGCAAAAGAAATGCAGGTTCCTAAAACTCTTCAAGTTGAGAACGGAGATATAATTAGAATACTTCCAGGAAAGTCGCCTCAAATTATAGATAAAGCTCCTTCCGGTAGAGTATATCTTGATGGAAATTTAGGAGTTGATTCAGATTCTCAGGCAATTAAAGAAAGAAGAAATATTTCCATTAACGGATACTTAGAAATAACATTAATTGTTTCAAACAATGGTAAAATTAAAAAACCTGTAATTTCATTTAAAGGCATACCTGAAAGCAGTGAAAATGAAAATTTTATTTTTGATATGGAGGATGAAATTTTTAGTATTTGTAAAACTTTCTCTTTACAATCTAAAAATCAAGAAAAGAATTTAATAGAAACTCTCAAGCAAAATTGTAGAAGAATAATTAAAGATAAAACAGGAAAGAAACCTTACACAAATATTAATATAGCTAGAATTTAATATGTATTATGTGATATATTCTCTCATAAATAATGATTTCTTAAGTTAAAGTAATTTTTACAATAATGTATTTATCAAAACTTTTCATACCTACTACCAAAGATCTTCCAGCTGAAGCAAAAATAAAATCACATCAGTTAATGTTAAGAACAGGAATGATAAAACAATCCTCTGCAGGAATTTATTCATGGCTGCCACTAGGATTTAAGATAATGAAAAAAATTGAACAAATTGTTAGAGAAGAACAGAATTTAATTGGAGCTCAAGAAATGCTTATGCCTACAATTCAATCTTCTGAAATATGGAAAGAAAGTGGAAGATACGAAGACTATGGAGAAGAAATGCTTAGGATCAAAGATAGACAAGGTCGAGAAATGTTGTATGGACCAACTAATGAAGAGTTAATAACTGATATATTCAGATCTAGCTTTAAATCATATAAATCACTCCCACAAATCCTTTATCATATACAGTGGAAATTTAGAGATGAGATAAGACCAAGATTTGGAGTAATGAGATGCCGAGAATTTTATATGAAAGATGCATATTCGTTTGATTTAAGCGATGAAGATGCAAAAAAATCATATAATAAAATGTTTTACTCCTACATAAGAACATTTAATAGACTTGGTTTAAAAGCTATACCTATGGCAGCAGATACTGGACCAATAGGAGGAGATTTGTCTCATGAGTTTATAATTTTAGCTGAAACAGGTGAAAGCAAAATTTACGCTGATAAAAAAATATTTGAAATAGATTTTAATAAATATGATTTTTCTGACAATTCATTGCAAAAAATGAGAGAAGATTTTTCTTCAACTTATGCAGTTACTGATGAAAAATATAGCGAAAAAGATTTTAACAAAAAAGTTGAAAAGAAAAATCAAATTATAACTAAAGGAATAGAAGTTGGTCATATTTTTTATTTTAGCGACAAATATTCTAAACCTCTAAACTGTTTAATTGATGCACAAGATGGAAAGAAGATTGCAGTTAAAATGGGGTCTTATGGTATTGGAATTTCAAGATTGGTAGGCGCTACTATTGAGGCCAATTATAATAATGATGTGATGAAATGGCCAAAATCTATATCTCCTTTTGATGTTGTTATCATACCTAGTATTAGTAAAAACAATAAAGAAAACCTAGAAAAAGCAGAAAAAATTTACAAAGAATTAAAAAAACAAAATATTGACGTATTGTTAGACGATGTAGATGAAAATATGTCTAATAAATTTAAAAAACATGA
>MDTB01018964.1_pt1 | contig 18302 bp, 18 predicted proteins | sample 811161 | NCBI WGS metagenome assembly MDTB01 (sample SAMN05326650, study PRJNA326480) | marine metagenome | isolation source: seawater | place: Mediterranean Sea | collected 2009
AAATTAAATTAAAATTATTTTTAAAAATATTGTAATCAATATTTTTTTTAAATATAAATACTATTATTCATGTTAAGTTAATTTAAAATAAATGACTGGAAAAAATAAATTACAAGGAGGACTTAGAGTAAAAGGTATTTTTAAACAAAGTGACAATCTTAAACCATTAATAAGTGTTATCACAGTCGTTGTTAATGGAGAAAAGTATCTTGAAAAAGCAATATTAAGTATTGCAGAGCAAACTTATGATAATGTAGAATACATTATTATTGATGGTGGATCTACAGATGGGACCCTGGATATTATTAGCAAACATGAGGGTCTTATTGACTTTTGGATTTCTGAAAAAGACAGCGGCCTATATAATGCGATGAATAAAGGTATCAAATTAAGTAAAGGTGATTTTATTGGATTTGTTGGTTCAGATGATTTTTTATATAAAAATAGTTTAGAAAAACTAGCGAAAGTTGCCAAAAATGAGAATATTGATTACACAGTAGGGCCAGTGGACATAATCGATGATAGTGGAAAGTTAATAGAAAAAATTTTAGTCTTACCAAATTTTTTAAGTAAAAAAAGATTTATTTTTGATATGGCCACGCACCATTTATCATTTTATGTTAATAGAAAAATCATAGACAAAGTTGGAAATTTCGATGAAAGTTTCAAGATTAGATCTGATTATGATATGACTATCAATGTTATATCTGCAAGTAAAAAAAAATTCAATTTTATTGATAGTGTTGGTAGTTTTAGAGAAGGAGGCCTTAGCGGATCATACAAGTCTTATTTTGAAAGTTTTAGTATATTGAGAAAGCATAAAGTTTCAATGCTAAAAAGTATTTTTAATATACTACCTTCATTAATTAAAGTATTTATAATTAAAAATTTTCCATCTTCAATTGTAAATTTTTTAAGAAAAAATATTTCCTCAGGTAGATTTATTCGATAATTTAATTTAAATAAAAATCTTTTGCTTTAATATTACTTAATTATTTTCGAGCTTTTGAAAAAATTTATTCTTTTAATCAATGGTGCAGCCAATAATATAAATAAAAAGGCAAATTTTGATCTGTGTCTAATACCTGTACCAAAGTTTCCAACACCAAATCCAAAAACAAAAATATAAGACATCAAGAATAGCAACAAAATTCTTAAAGCAGGATCTTTCCAAATAACTTTTAAATTATTTAAAATCAAAAAAGATAAATACATATACAAAAGTCCATCAAACATACCAATTAAATGTTTGGTTTTTTTTACATCCCATGGAAATGGTGATAAAACAAAATATATTGATCTTACAGGCGCTTTATAAAATAACTCAATACCAGTCTTAGCTTTAGTCCATTCAGGCCAAGATGCATCACCTCTAAAAGCGTAATTTGTTTTTTTTAAAAGAAGTTCAGAGTTAATTGTATTGAAGCTACCTAGGTATTGAACAGTAATTTTGTTTGAAAGATATAACCCAGAAAGAATCAAAAATATAAAAGTAAATGTTAAATTTTTAATATTAATTTTGTACAGTATTAATAATTTAAAAAAAATTTTTAAATACTTTATCGTAACAATAATCGAAAAAACTATAGCACCTACAAACATTGCTCCATGAAACAAAGTTGCCCCTAAAAATCCTATAAATGATAATATAATAGATTTTATAGAATCGGATTTAATCCAACTAACTACACCATATAGAGCCAATAATAGAAAAAAACAAATATATACTTCTCTCATGAATAAAACTGAATATAAAACTAAAGAGGGAAATAGAGCCATTGTCCAAGCAACTTTATTTGCTACACTATCATTCCATACAATAATTGCTATTTTCCAACCCAAAATAATAGTCCCTATTCCAAAAAGTAAACTTATTGACTGTGCCATCAAAACGCTCCGGCCAAATAAAGAATAAGGAATAGCATGAAGCCAACTAAAAAAAACAAAAGGACTAAACTCAAATTGATTTAGCAGACTAAAAAAGCCCTGTTGTCCTAACTTCCAAGCTGTAATTTCAAATCCTACTGCATCTGAAGTACTATCTGGTAAAGGACTGATATAATGACCAAATAATAAAATAAAAATCCTTAAAAATAGAGCTACAATAAGGATATTAAAAATTCCTCGCCAATGTAATGCCATAATTAAAGTAACAAAAGATACAATTGAAATTGCAGTGAAACCAAGTAAATTCTCCATCATATTTTAATCCATTCATTTGGAATTAATTTTTTTCTAATTTTGACATCATTGGGCATCCATTTTTTAGGACAAATAATAGTTTTTAGACTATTTTTATTTAATATTGCTCCCCACCAGTCATAAGTACTATTTGATATTATATTATGTTTACACAAACTCATAAGTTCCATATTTTCAAAGGGTAAGTCTTTATTTTGCTTTACAAAATAATGTTCGGTTGTAAGTTTAATATTTTTTTTACACCATTCTATGTCATCAGAAAAAATAAAGTATATTGGTTTATCAACTTTTTTACTTATTTGATAAATTGCATTTTTATAGTACTCAATTCCACAAACAATATTCCCTAATTTTACATAATCTCCTCTTCTAATACCAATAGAAACTGCATTTACATCTAAAATTTTTTCTTTTATTTTTTTATTGATATATAATTTATCGGAATTTAATTTGAACTCTATCTCATTAGAAACATACTCGTAATATTTAAATTCTTGCCAATATCCTGGGTGATAACTATTTCTAAAAATAGTTGAGAGTAAACTGCCAATTAATGAAACTCTAGACTCATACAGTACTATTGAATTATATTTATAAAAGGATATTAAATCTTTTACTAAATATATTAGAGTATCTAGAATAATACATTTAAAAGGGTATTCTTTACCTCTGATAATTTCAAAATCGATATCAAACTTTAACAATTCTAAGTTATACATTCTTTTGCTTGGCTTTATATTTTTATACCAATCAATATCATAATAAACTTTTTCACTATATTTTTTCGACAGGTATTGTCCAAATACATACTGAAACATTTGATTTCCAAGTCCTCCGGATATTTTTACAACTCTCATTTACTTTACTATTATTAATTCTTTATTAATATTATTAATTATGCTTACTTTATAAAGCACCTACAAATCGTAATGGTTCGTCTTTTCTGTCAAGCAATTCGTCAGGTATTAACTTTCCTTTTGCATTCCATTTACTCCACCAATAACTAGCAAAATCTAAAACAGATGTTCCTTTTCCAGTGCAAACATTTTTTACCTTTGGTGTAAAATCACTAAAATTTTCTGAATTTAAATCCTGCAAAAATTTACTACTAACCTCTTCAACAGTTATAAAATCACGTATTTGTATTCCACTAGACATATGGAAATCCTGACCACTAATTGCAGCTTTGTAAAGACTGGGCCATAAATTTTTTTCAAACTGACCCTCACCATATGCGGAAAAAATCCTATTATAAAATAAAGAAATTTTTGCTCTAAGGCAAAATGTGTAGGCCAAATCAAAAGCAGCAGCTTTTGATGATGCATATGGGGTAGTAGGAAGAAGAGCAGCTGAGCTAGGGATATATTCATATTTATTAGCAGACAAACCATATTCTATAAAACTTCCAGAAATTAAAACCTTAGGTACTCCGGCTTCTGCTGCAGCTCTAAGTAGTAACAGTGTACAATTTACATTCCAATAATACAGCTGATCCCAACTAGCCTCACGTGGGCTAACACCAGTTGATGCAAAATGAACAACAGCATCAATTTCCTTTAAATCATTAAAATCTATGCTATCTAATTCTTTATAAACCCAGTTTACATTTCTATTTAAATTGATAGACAAATTATTTTTGTTGCGGGTCAAAGCAAATATTTCAATATGATTTGGTAACAAATTTATAAAATTTCTGCCGATAAACCCTGTTCCGCCTGTTACAAAAATTTTCAAGAAGTCTTCTCCTTAAATTTAAAGGGACTAATAAAATCTTTGAAATTATTTAAACTTAAATCACGAGCTGAAATAAGAGGCTTTTTAATAGGCCAGGAAATACCAGCACTATCCCAGCGAACTCCTGAATCATTTTTTAAATTATAAATAGTAGTGGTATTATAAACTAGAGTTGCAGCTGATTTGTTAGTACAAAAACCATGCGCAATTCCAGTCGGCATATATATCATATTTCCTTTTTTAGAGTCTAAATTGATCGTAATATATTTTTTAAAAGAAGGAGAACCTATTCTTAAGTCAAGCGCAACATCCATTACTTCTCCTTTTATGCAATAAACTAATTTAGCATGGTCATGAGGCGGTATTTGAAAATGAAGACCTCTAATTACATTTTTAACGGACTTAGAATAATATTGTTCTTTAAATGAAGTACTTAATCCTAACTTCTTAAAAGTTGAAGAATGAAATGTTTTAACAAAAACTCCTCTTGTATCATTATGCATGTCTGGAAAAAGCTCATAGCATCCAGGAATTATAGTAGAGATTATTTTCAGAAAATGCCTTTTTTTTAATAAAACTTAATAATTAATATATTGCCTTATTAAAATTATTTATCAATACTAAATAAAATCCTGAATTGTAGAGTGAAATCTTTTAAACATATCTTCTGTTAGACCATGGTGAACTGGAAGCAAAATACTAGATTTCATAATATGGTCTGCGTTTGGACATCCCCCTTTTACAACTTTAAATTTTATACCTTTGCACATGGGTTGACGCATTATATTTCCAGTTAATACCACTCGTGTTTGTATATTTTTCTTCTCTAGATATATTTGCATCTCTCTTCTTTTAAAAGGAGCATTTTTTTTAATAAGTAGTGGAAAAGCTAACCATGCAGTTTTACATCCTTTTGTTTCAACTGGGTTTGAAAAATAATCAGGATACTTTGAAAAAAAATCGCATTGTCTTTTAAAATTTCTTTGTCTGATTTTAATATTATTTTTTAATTTTTTTAGTTGTGCCAACCCAAATGCAGCACCAACTTCGTTTCCCTCTAAATTGTAACCAACTTTCTCAAATACAAATTTTGCATCATAATCAATTCCCTCTAATTTTACATTGAATCGATTTTCAATTTTTTCACTTTTATCATCAAATAAAGATGAGCTTCGTCCCCATGACCTTAGTAACTTAGCTCGTTCCATTACTTTATCATCGTTTATTGCTAATGCTCCACCATTGCCTGCACAATTAATAATATGTGAACCATAAAAGCTAGTAATTGACATGTCGGAGTAAAAGCCAGAGCTTTTACGATTTATTGTTGCGCCTAATGTATCTGCTGAGTCCTCTATAACTTTTAATTTATATTTTTTTGCAATAGATTGTATTTTAGGCCAGTCACATACATTGCCCATTAAATTTGGAGCCAGTATCGCGACAGTCTTTTTTGTTATTTGTGCCTCTATTTGTGAGACGTCAATACAATAAGTTAAAGGTTCTACATCTACAAAAACTGGAACCAGTTTATTTTTAACTATACATCCAACTGTAGTTGAAAATGTTAATGCTGGAGTAATGACTTCAGACCCTGATGGAAATTCAAAAGCTTCTACGCCTATATAAAGCGCAGATGATCCTGAATTTACATATAAACAATGTTTTTTGTTAAAAAGTTTAGCAATTTTTTTTTCGAATTTTCTTGAGTAATTTCCCATTTGAGTTGATTCTGACAGACATTTTGTTACTGCATCCACTTCTGCCTGGCCATAAACTGTTTTTGCATAGGAAATTTGTTTAAATTTTTTCATTCAAATGTCTTTTATATCATTATGTTTAATTCAAATTAATTATATTGTCGCTATAAAAAATATTTTTTGTGTTGATATTTAACGCCTATCAACTTTTTTTATTAATCGCTATTTATCAAAAGATTTTCCATCTTAATTTCTTATCTAACCTGCCTTCATTAATATGTTTTTTCAATGTATTCAATCGCATGTAAGTGGAGTCTCTAAAGTTAATATTAGAAAAATTCATCTTTAAAAGATTATCTTTTAAGCGAGATATTGATTGGTCAAGTGAAATAACTGGCTGAAATTTAGGAGCTAATCTTTCATATTTAGTAAAATCTACTGTGTAAGATCTATTATCTGGAGGAGCATCTTTATTTATAGAGATTTTTGTTTCTGGTATTAACTTAGCAACAGAGGTGGCAATTTTTTTGACCTGATAATTACTAGAATTTTTTCCTGCATTAACTAGTAAGTATTGGTCTCCATTGTCTTTTTTTCTCGTCATTGCCCAATCAATTGCTCTAGACATATCCTCAACATCGATTAAAGGTCGCCATGGTGTGCCATCACTAAGAACAGTGATTTCACCCGAGGTGATAGCACAAGCAACAAAGTCATTTAAAACTAAATCTAAACGCAATCTATTGGACCAGCCACAAGCTGTAGCAAATCTCAAGCTTGTGAAGATCATCTGCCCTAAATTCGTTTTTTTTATATCCTCTTCTGTTCCTATCTTGGAGTATGCATAAGCGGTTAATGGATTTGTTTTATCAGTTTCTTTTCTAGCTTTGCCCTCTGTTTGCCCGTACATTGAGCAACTAGAAGCAAACACAAAGTTTTTTACCCCCTCATTGACGGCTATTTTTGCAAGTCTCACACTAGCATATCTATTTATTTCAGCTGTTACAGATTCAAATTTTTTACCTATTGGGTCATTTGAAACCCCAGCAAGATGGATAACTGCATCTACACCATTCAACATTGATTGTTCAATGTCTCGCACATCACCAAAATATTGAACAGATACTCCATACTCAGGAACAAATTCAGCGCCAGTTAATGAATGACCAAAGAAACTCGTATCATAACCAATTAACTTAATATTTGGATATACCTTTTTTAAATATTGAGTTAAGGTTGAACCAACATATCCCATATTTCCAGTTATAAATACCCTCATAATATTTCTTTTTAATAAGTACTTTTTATATTTAATTAAAAATCTATTTTATTTATCTAATATTCAAATCACCAAATTTTCCAAGGAGCACTATCCTTATTCCATAATTTATTAAGAATAATTTTTTCTCTTAAAGTATCCATTGGTTGCCAAAAACCATTATGCTTAAATGCATAAATTTGATTTGATTTAGTTAACGCATTTAATGGCTCCAATTCCCAGGAAGTTTGATCGTCTTCAATTAAGTCAATTACACTTGGATTTAAAATAAAAAAACCACCATTTATCCAACTACCATCACCGTCTGGTTTTTCTTGAAAGCTTTCTACAATATCCTTTGGCCCAAATTTTATAGCTCCATATCGTCCAGGTGGACGAACAGCTGTTAAGGTAGCTTGTTTACCATGAGTTTTGTGAAACTTAATTAAAGAGGATATATTAATATCACTTAGACCATCACCATATGTAAAACAGAAAGCTTCTTCATTCTTTACATGCTCTCTTACACGTTTTAGACGACCTCCAGTCATAGTATTTTCTCCTGTATCAACTAATGTAACTGTCCATGATTCAGTTCTATTTTGTTGTATTTTTGTAATATTTTTTTGTATTTGAAAAGTTACATCTGATTGATGCAAATTATAATTTTGAAAATATTCTTTTATAAGAGAACCTTTATATCCACAACAAATAATAAAATCATTAATCCCATGTTTAGAGTAAATTTTCATTATATGCCAAAGTATAGGTTTACCACCGATTTCAATCATCGGTTTAGGTACTTTGTTTGTTTCTTCTGATAGTCGGGTACCAAAACCTCCAGCTAGTATTACTGCTTTCATAAAATTACTTTCTTTCTGATTAAATATACCTTCTTGTATCGATTATTTCACTAAATTTTCCTTGCTCAATAATTTTACCTTTATTAAGTTTAAAAACAATATCACAATTTTTGACTGTGTTTAAACGATGAGCAATCAATACAATAGTTATGTCTTTACTTAGATTGTTAATCGCATCCATTACTACTTTTTCAGTTTGATTATCTAAAGCACTAGTTGCTTCATCTAGAACTAGAACTTGTGGATTGTAGTATAAAGCTCTAGCAATACCAATTCGTTGTCTTTGTCCACCGGATAATCTTACTCCATCTTCACCAATAATCGTTTGATATTTGTTAGGTAGTTCCTCCATAACAAACTCATGTAAATTTGCAATAGTCGATGCTTTTTCAACAGCTTTTTTATTTATAAATTTAGGCTCTACTCCAAAGGCAATGTTTGCTTCAACTGTATCATCAGATAAATGGATATATTGAGGCACATAACCAATAGATCTTTGCCAAGATCTTGAGTTTTCTTTTGTTATTATTTTACCATCAACTTCCAAGGTTCCTTTTTGAGGCTCTAATAAACCTAATATAATATCGACAGTTGTTGTTTTTCCACTACCAGTACTACCAACAAGTCCCACAGTTGATTTTGCTGGAATAGTTAAACTAATATCTTTCAATGCTGTTCGTTCTGAATTTGGATAACTATAAGAAATATTATTTAAAGTTACTGTTTTATTAAGAGATATTGAACCTTTGTTTTGATTTTCAACAACAGGTTTAAGATTTTTAACGTCATTATATAACTTATCAAGCGAAGGCTCTACAAATTTAAGTATAGTTAGTGAAGCATAAATTTGTTGTAATGCTGGCATTAAGCGATATCCAGCAAATACATATAAACTTACAATAGGTAAAGCAGTATTAAAACTTCCAGTTTGAGACATTATATAAAGAATTATTAATAAAATACCTCCAAAAACTATTGCTTCTAAAAAAAAACGAGGTAATTGTTTTATTACATCTGCTGAAGTTGAAGTTTTAGCAAAAATTGCAGCAGAAAAAGAAAAACGATTGGTAAAACTTTGCTCAAGACCACCTACTTTAACTTCTTTTGCAGCATTAAAAGCCTCACTTACATACTTAAATCGTAATTCATTATGTAATAGTCTTTCCTCTCCAATTCGTTTTAAATAATTTGCTAATAAATAATAAATTAAGCCATATGCAAAACTAATAGTAAACCCAACTATTAGAGCAAGTTTTGGATCAACTATAATTAACAAAATTATAAGTGTGATTGCAACTGAGCCCTTAGCCACAACTTCTAAAAATTGACCTATGCCATTACCTACCACATTACTAACTTCTGATAGTATTGTTTTTCCAAGCTCAGAACTATTTTGATTTAAAAACCAACTATAAGGTTGTCGCAAATAACCTTCGACTAAACGTTTACTAATACTATAATGACGCATTTCACTAAATCGTACTTGAGCATAAATCGTAATTGCCTTGAAAGTGAGTGAGGTAACTAACAATATTAAAACCACAACTCCTAAAAAAAATAAAAACTGTTGATAATTTTCAACGCCAAATATTTTTGAAGATTGATATATATATTTTATTATAAAATTTGTTTCAATTAGTGTAGCATTTGTTAGAACTGCTATAAAAGGTAATACAGATGCAACACCAATCATGTCCAGTAATGCCATTATTAAAATCATAACGAGTAATAAGCCAGCTCTTCTTCGCTCTTGAGGACTCAATAAAAATATTAATTTTTTAAAAGTTTCCATTAAATTTTTAAATATTCTTTGTATGTTATTGTCAGACCCTCTTTAAGACTAATTTTAGGAACAAAACCAAGATTTTTTATCCCCTCACTATCTAAAAACTTTCTAGGGCTACCATCTGGCTTTTTTTTATCAAAGCAAATATCTCCATTAAAACCTACGACTTCTTTTATTATTTCAGCAAGTTCTTTGATGGTAAGTTCTTTTCCGCTACCAACATTCATATAACAACTTTTAGATAATACATTTTTATAGTAAGTTTCTTTATCAATATTCATTAAATGAATTGAGGCTCTTGCCATATCATCGACATATAAAAATTCTCTTTTAGGACTTCCAGTTCCCCAAATTGTTACTTCTGATAAATTATTTGTTTTGGCATTATGAAAACGATTAATTAGACCTGGAATCACATGACTATTCTCTAAGTGATAATTATCTCCTGGCCCATAAAGATTAGTAGGCATGATACCTCTAAAATCTATTTTGTGACTTTTGCCATATTGACGATTATAACTCTCACACATTTTAATTCCTGCTATTTTTGCAATAGCGTATGGTTCATTGGTCGGCTCTAAACTACCAGTAAGTAATACTTCTTCTTTCATAGGCTGATTTGCTTTTTTTGGATAAATACAGCTTGATCCTAAAAATAATAATTTTTTAACGCCACTTAAAAAAGCATTATGAATAACATTTGTTTCAATCATCAAATTTTCATAAATAAATTCTGCTGGATAGGTATTGTTAGCATGAATACCCCCAACTTTTGCCGCTGCTAAATACACTTGGTCAATTTTTTCATCTTTAAAAAAACTTTGTACTTGACTTTGGTCTAATAAATTAAGCTCTGATCTAGTCTTAGTGATAATTTCATTATTTTGTGTATCTAAAAGACGGGCCAGAGATGACCCAACCATTCCTCGATGGCCTGCTATAAATATTTTTAATTTAGTCATCTAGTATTTGTAATTATTTGGTCAATTTTTTGATTTCAATAATTAATTAGTTTGTCATTTCTCGCTAATTTAAGATCTTCATCTACCATTTCTTTTACTAGCTGTTCAAATGTAATTTTAGGTGACCATTTCAATTTTTTTTTTGCTTTGGAAGCATCACCCAATAGAGTTTCGACTTCTGTAGGTCTGAAATACTTTGGATCCACCTTTATAATATCTTTTCCATTGAAAGATCCAATCTCATTTAAATTCTTACCTCTCCATTTTATTTTCATGTTGAGTTTTTTTGATGCTACATTAATAAAATCTCTTACAGAATACTGTTTACCAGTTGCAATAACAAAATCTTCAGGTTTATTTTGCTGAAGCATTAACCATTGTGCCTCAACATAATCCTTTGCATGTCCCCAGTCTCTTGATGCATTAAGATTTCCAAGATATAAATCTTTTTGGATCCCTAATTTTATTCGGGCTAAGCCTCTAGTAATTTTTCTTGTAACAAATGTTTCGCCTCTTACAGGAGACTCATGATTAAATAAAATTCCATTACAAGCATACATACCATAAGCTTCTCTGTAATTTATAGTTATCCAATATGCATAAAGTTTCGCAACACCATAAGGACTTCTCGGATAAAAAGAAGTTTTTTCCGTTTGTGGAGTTTCCTGAGCAGCTCCATATAATTCAGAAGTTGAAGCTTGATAATATTTAGTTTTTTTTTCTAATTTTAGAATACGAATTGCTTCTAAGATCCTAAGAGAACCTAAAGCATCAGAGTTTGCTGTATATTCAGGTTCTTCAAAAGAAACTGCTACATGACTTTGTGCAGCCAAATTATAAATTTCATCTGGTTTAACTTCTTGAATAATTCTAATTAGTGATGTTGCATCTGTTAAGTCTCCATGATGCAATATAAATTTAAGGTTACTTTCATGAGGATCTTGGTATAGATGGTCAATTCTGTCTGTATTTATTAATGATGTTCTTCGTTTGATACCATGAACTTTATAACCTTTATTAATCAAAAATTCTGCAAGATAAGATCCATCTTGACCAGTTATTCCGGTTATTAAGGCTTTTTTCATATAATCTGATTTTATTTTTTAATATTTTTTTATCATTAGTTTATATAATTAAGGTTAATTTGTATATTATTTATAATTTAAAATTGTTATTCATTAACTAGAGCAATAAATCAATTATATGAAAATAAAGAAAATTTGTTTTGCTTTTAATATAATCATTTGTAAGACTAAATTAACAAAAGTTTGTTGAGAGTGATTAATTAGAGAAAAAATATTAAGGTTATAATTTGACAAAACGGAGTCCAAAAAATCAAACAAGTATTGTAATTGTAGGTTTGGTAAGAGATTGTGAAAAAACTATAGCAACCCAAATTAAAATTATAGATAGCGCTTTTATTGGTTTTAAAGAAAAAGATTGGATAATCGTTGAATCCGATAGTGAAGATAATACACTCAAAGTTTTAGATAAATTAAAAAATGAATTTAGTATTAATATAATTTCCAAAGGTAAACTGAGAGAAATTTTACCAAAGAGAACTGAACGTTTAGCCAGTTGTAGAAATGAATACATTCAGTTATTAAATAATAATAGTAATTATCAAAATAAAGATTATGTCATTGTAGTAGACTTAGATAATGCAAACAAATTGCTGAAACAAGAGGCAATAGATTATTGTTGGGAAAGTGATATTAAATGGGATGCTTGTTTTGCCAATCAATCTGCACCTTACTATGATATATGGGCCTTAAGACATAAATTATGGTCTCCAAATGATTTTTCCAAAAGTATCAAATTTCTCCAAAAGTATAACATCTCTGAATCACATTACAAAAAACATTTAATTTATTCTAAAATGATTAGAATTGAGCCCAACGAAGAACCCATTGAGGTGGATTCTGCATTTGGTGGGTTAGGAATTTACAAGAAAAAATTATTCGATCAATGTAAATATAGTGGTTTAGACGAGGAAAATAGTGAAATATGTGAGCACATCTCTATTCATGAAAGTATGAAAAATAACAATGCTAGATTTTATATTATGCCGAAATTGATTAATGACGGATGGAATGAGCATTCAAAACAATTACTTATAATTAATAGATTTAAAGTAACAATTATTTCTTTAATAATAAAATTTTTACAAATATTTTTATCTAAAGAAAAAATTAAATTGTTTTTAAAAAAAAATAATTCACTATTTAGGTAATTTTGCCATAGTTTAAAATTAGATTAATTCAATGTCTATTAAATGAAAGAGCAGTTTAAATTTATATACTTAAATATTTCTAAAGATTATTGTTAATTTTTTAACTAAATATTATTTTTTATGAGCACTAAAATCTTATGATTAAAGAAATTTTTCTACAAATTATGATCTATTTAGTTTAAAAATAACTTAAATTTTAATATTTATAGTTAGTTTATGTTGATAAGTAAAATTTTGAGAAAGAATGAATATAGTTAAAAAACTGAGTATATCGTCAGAGAATATAATAAGAAAAAAACCTTATGATTATAAGGATATAAATAAAAATTTATTTAAAAATGAATTTACAAAAAATTTACCACATATGACTCCTATTGAGAACGAACAATCTTATATACCTCCATGTGGAAGGTTGTTTAATGGAATATCTTTTAATTTATTTCAATTTAATACAAAAGTGAGCTTAACGGGATTGCTTAAGTCATATCTAAAATCTATTTTATTTTTAATAAAGATAAGAAAAATAACAAAATTTGATAAAGTTTTGTACGTAACCAACTCAAATTCACATAATTTTTTTCATTGGTTTTTAGATGTATTACAAAAAATAGAATTTATTAATATTAACAAAGATGAAATTTTAAATTCAAAATTTAAGATTGTTATACCAAATGGTCATGACAATAATTATTCAAAAAAATCGTTAGAAGCATTTGATCTAGATTTTTACTTCCAATCAAAAAGTGAAATTATAGTTTCGAGAAAGTCTATTTTAATACCTGATGTAGCTCCTACAGGAAATTATAGGAAAAAACTTGTTTTAAAACTTAGACAAAGATTAAGAGATTTCTGGCTTAATAAAAAAAAAATCACTAGTAAAAAAAAAAGAATTTATATTTCAAGAAAAAATTCTGAAACAAGAAGGCTAAAAAATGAAGATGAAATTCTTACTATTTTAGCAAAGTATGAGTTTGATATTGTAGATTTTGATAAACTTAGTTTTGAGGATCAACTTAGATATGCTGTTAATTCTGAAATTATAGTATCAGCCCATGGTGCTGGTCTGACACATATGTTGTGGATGAAAAAGAAAAGTAAAGTGCTGGAAATTAGAACTAAAAATAATTGTCATGATAATTGCTATTTTTCATTAGCATCTGATCTTGGTCACGATTATTTTTACATACAAGCTGATAAAACTGAACCAAATAAGTCAAATCATATTTCAGATCTTGTAATTAATAAAAATGATTTTTCATCAAAATTACTTGAAATGTTTTAGCAAAGTTTGGATTTTCATTAATTTTTTTTGATAATATTAATTATTAAATTACATATTTCTTTCACTTTATTTTCTTTTAAGTCAAAATAAATTGGAAGAGAAACTGCTTCTTTAAAAAAATTATCAGACGATTTAAATTTTTCTTTGCCTTTGTAAATAGAAAAATAGGAAGTTGGAACATAATTAACTTGTGGAAAGAAACCTTTAGAATTAATTTTTTCTATAAACTTTTTCTTTGAAATTTTTAAACTTTTAAAATCAATAAGTATAATAAATAAATGCCAACTATTATATTTAGGAAATGAATAAAAGCTAAATTTAATAAATTTATTATTTTTTAAGTATTTGTAATATAACTGAGCAATTTTTTCTCTTTTTTTAAGGAATTTTTTTAATCTCTTAATCTGAGATATTCCGACAGAAGCCGATACGTCGTTAAGTCTAAAGTTAAACCCATTTTTAACAACATCATATTCCCAATAATTTTTTTTTCTAATAATTCCGTGCGATCTAAATAGCTTGGCTTTTTCAAAAAAATTTTTATTTTTAAAATTAATACATCCTCCTTCAAATGTAGTAATCGCTTTAATTGGATGAAATGAAAAAATAGAAAAATCACTTGATTTACATGATCCACTTTTTTGAATTTGTTTATTAAACTTAAAACTTGAGCCTAATGCATGACAGTTGTCTTCCATCCAATAAGATCTAAAATCTTTTTTAATTTTACTAAACCCATCAATATTAATTAATTGTCCTCCAAGAGGCATTGTTACAAAACATTTTAACTTTTTAATTTTTTTTCTTTTAATACATTCTGTAATCGTTTTTGGTGTCACTTGACCGGTTACTCTATCAACATCAGCTAAATGTACATTACAACCAAAAAATGAAAAAATATTAAAAGATGCCACAAAATTTATATTTGGAACAATAATGTTATCTCCTTTTTTTAATTTTAAAACAAGAGCTACTAAAAAGATTGCAGATGTACCACTATTACAAGAAAGAGAATATTTACATCCTGTTGTTTTGGAGATTTCTTTTTCAAACTCTAAAACTTTAGGTCCAGTTGTTAAAAAATTTGATTTGAGGGTTTTAATTGCAGCTGAAATATCTGACTTATTTATAGATTGTTTTCCATAAAAAATCTTAGTCATTAATTTTTTTTATTTGATAACTTTTTTACTAACTTTGATATTTTTTCATCATTTAAATTTATGTTTTTCATTAACCCTGAAGCCTGGTTGGGGGCAAACTTGAATGCCAGTCTTAGCACATCCATCCAATACTTGTTATTTTTTGATCTTACTTTCTGAATTTGGTTTATTATTTTTAATTTACTTGATGACATAAATTATCATATAAACTAAATAAATTATGAATTTAACTAAAAAATTTAAATTTTCAAAAAAAAAACCAATTCTGATTGCTGAAATTTCTGCAAACCACAATGGTAGTAAAAAGAGATTTTTAAAATTGATTAATTCAGCCTTTGAGAGTGGTGCTGATATGGTTAAAATTCAAACTTACGAACCAAAAGACATTACAATTAATGAAAAAAAAGATTATTTAAAAATTAAAAAAGGTTTATGGAAAAATAGATATCTGTGGGATTTATATGAAGAAGCGCAAACACCTTTCAGTTGGCATAAAGAAGCATTTAAAATTGCAAAAAAAAGGAAAAAACTTATTTTTAGTAGTCCTTTTAGTCTTAGAGGGGTAGATTTATTAGAAAAACTTAACACACCAATTTACAAAATATCTTCTTTCGAGATTACTGATTTCAAACTCATAAACTACATTGCCTCAAAAAAGAAACCTATAATTATATCAACAGGAATGAGTTCACTTAATGAAATAAAAAAAGCAATAAAAGAAATTAATAAATTTCATAATAAAGTAATCATAATGCATTGTGTATCAAAATATCCTACTGAACTTAAAGATAGCTGTATAGGCAATATCTTAAGTTTAAAAAAAACTTTTAAAAAAAATCATATTGGACTTTCTGATCATACTGAAAATATATATTCTTCAATTGCGTCTTTACCATTAGGAATTGTGGCAATAGAGAAACATTTTAGATTAGATGAAAATAAAAAAAGTGCTGATTACAAATTTTCTTTAACACCTAAAATGTTCAAAAATTTAAAAAAGATTATTGACGATGTAAGTTATAGTTTAAACAAAAAAAATAATAATAACCTAAGTAATTATAACATAAAATTTAGAAGATCTATATTTGCATCAAAAGACATAAAAAAAAATGAGGAAATAAGTAAAAAAAATATTGAAACGCTAAGACCAAACGTTGGTATAGATGCAGCTAATTATTTTGATATTTTGGGAAAAAAAACAAAAAACATTATTAAAAAAAATTCTCCAATATATAAAAATGATTTAAAATGATAATAAATTTTCAAGAGATTAAGTCTTTAGATGACTTTGAATATTTAAGAACACTAAGAAATAAAACATATATTCGTATAAATTCTTTAAATAAAAAAAAGGTATCAAAGAAAGATCATAAAAACTGGCTTGACAAAAATAAAAAAAACAAAATTTTTATTTTAAAAGATAAAAAAAAAAATATTGGGTATATCAGAATTGATGAAAAAAAATTTGTTTCTTGGGCATTGGAAAAAAAATATTGGGGCAAAATAAAATTTGCTGATTATTTAAAAAAAACCATAAATAATAAGAAATTTACTTATTTTTGTGAAATAATAAGGAATAATATTAGATCACAGATTGTTGCTTTAAAAGCAGGATTTCAATTCGATAAGAGTAAAGAAAACATTATAAGATTTAAAAAAAATTAATTTTTTTGTAATTAAAAAATCTTACAAATGAAAAAATGCTAAAGAGGTATGAAGATCAGCATCCATTTTATTTGGAGTTCTGAAGTATGAAATATGTGTTCCAATTTCAGAATTATTCCAATGAGATTTTCTATCTAAAATTCTACGTAAAAGTCTATTATCCATTTCACATACCAATTCTCTATTTTTATCTAATCCAGTCATAACTTTAACCTTTTCATTGTTTATATTAAAATAAACGTTGCTATTTATCTTGAGATTAAATTTTTCGATTCTTGCTTTATATTTTATAGAAGCCTCATCAATATCTTTTCTCAAAATTTCTAAATCTGGTTGATTATCATATTCGTAATCATATTTATGATTTTTTATTTGAGAAATATAATCTTGCATATGATTTTTATCTATTTCATTGTAAACTGAATTAAGTTCTTGTTGGAAAATGTCATAAAGTTGGTTCTCTCTCATACAAATAAATTGTGAATTAAAATTACAATTTTCAATTAAATAATCGCGGCATTCATCCCAAGTTGTTGTGCCTAAATAACTATTTTTATTATAATTCTTGCCACCTATTATGTAAGAACCAGCAAATGGAAGTACTGTCTTAGGTTTCAAGACTGGTATTAATTTACACATGTGGTCAAAGTTTCTTTTTAGAATTCTTTTATGTTCATTTTTCTTTTCCTCGTCAGTCAGATTGTCGAAACATGAAGGATAAGGTCCAGCGGCATTATAATTCAACATTGCAAGACCAATATTTTTAAATTTTTTAGAGAGTTTTTCTACTGCCTTTAAATCTGGTGTATTATCATTAAAATTTATTGCTGAGGTTCCTTCATCAGTTAAAACTAATGCGCTATCGATTAAATTGCCTAAAATTGATTCTTCAAAAATATGCCCAACAAATGGTTTAAACATAGTGAGATCAAATTCTCTATATTTTATAGTTTCCTCATTTTTAATTTCTATTAAATTTGTGTAGCCGAGACTCAATAGATTTTTCTTTAAGAAATTTGGGCCCTCATTTAGAATTATAATTGGAATTTTTTTATCAAATTTAAAATATCTTTGGTCAAAGTGATCAGGGTGTAAATGACTGACATATATTGCGTCAACATTTTGTAAATCTTTTATTTTTGTCTTTAAGGGAGGATAATGAAACCAACTTCCTTCAAATACTCCATTTTCAATCCACGGATCACATAGGATTTTTGTACCCTTAGATCCATGAAATATGCCAGCAGCATTTCCAATAAATTCAAACTTCATATAATTATAATAACAATGATAAATAAAAATATAACTGTGACATTTCAAATAAAGTAAAGTGTAATTATAATTTAAAACATCAGTTAAAAAATTTTTTTCAGTGCATAAATCAAGCCAATTGAGCTATTAGTACTGGTCAGCTACACGCATTACTGCGCTTCCACACCCAGCCTATCAACGTGGTG
>MDTB01079055.1_pt1 | contig 18302 bp, 33 predicted proteins | sample 811161 | NCBI WGS metagenome assembly MDTB01 (sample SAMN05326650, study PRJNA326480) | marine metagenome | isolation source: seawater | place: Mediterranean Sea | collected 2009
ATCAACCCTCTGATGGACATGGTAGATGAAGGCAAGCTAGCAGGAACTGGGGCAAGCCGATACAACGAGCTTGGGATGCATCTTGACCGAGAGCTCTATAAGGCTATCAAAGCCATCTATAAGGATACTGTCGCTAATCATGGACCTATCGACATTCGGATGTTTATGCTTGTTGTCTTTAATGCTGGTCAGGACGTTGGACTTGAGGAGCTGTTTTAAGCAGGTGTCAGTACTGATATCGTTTAATAATACCACTCTGTGCCTCGATAGCTCAGCCGGATAGAGCAACGGCCTTCTAAGCCGTGGGTCGCAGGTTCGAATCCTGCTCGGGGTACTTTGCGCGTGTCGTATAACGGCTATTACCTCAGCCTTCCAAGCTGATGATGTGAGTTCGATTCTCACCACGCGCTTATTTATAATAGTTGTTTAAAGTATTACTGCTTTTAACCCCGGTAGCTCAGCCGGATAGAGCGACGGCCTCCTAAGCCGTAGGTCATAGGTTCGAATCCTATCCGGGGTGCTTTTTTAATCAATGTAGATTTAAACTATTTTTAATAGCTGAATACCAAACTCAAGAAGGAGCTCTATTAAACTCCGGTCTTTTAAAACTGGCAGCTAATTTTAGCTGAAAGAGACTAGTTGTGTCTAATCCCGCTAACTCCACTCTGTCTCCCTATCCCGCCACAAAAGCTTCAGTAGTACAAATTGACTACTGGAAGTTTGATGAAATAGTTAGAAGCCACTATGGAGTTTTTTACAACTACCTGGAAGCAAACCCTTCAGTTAATGACACTTCGCGTGTGTTTCGCTTTGAACTCAACGAAGAGGGTCCCATCCCCGTCTGGAAAGATCCCTATGCATTCTATCCAGAGACAGCTTCTTCATCTGATGATTTTAAAGTTACCGAATACACTCCGCAATGTGAAATTTTAGAAGATCTTCTTAACAAAGGCTGCTTTGAAGGAATTAATGAAAAGCAGGTTCTTATTATTATGAAGGTTTCCTGGTAGCTTTTGATCACTTCGTTGGGGATGTGGCGGAATTGGTAGACGCAGGGGACTTAAAATCCCCCGATTTAATCGTGTGGGTTCGAGTCCCTCCATCCCTACATACTAAGAGATTTAATTTATGACTCAATATGCATATATGATAAAAAATGCAGCTAGAGCTGGATCGCTCGCACAAGGGCTAGACTTGCTTTCCAAAAAACTTAAAGCTGAAGCAGAACTCCTTAGACTTGAAGGAAGGGGAGAGGAAGCTCAAGCCAAAGAGGCATACGCACAAGTCGCAGCGGAAGGTTCTAAGTTCATAGACGAAAATCATTTTTCGCAAATTGCAAATCTTGTTTCTAAAACTTTTCCAAAGTAGTCCATCTTGTTAGTGAGGGAAAATGAGCCTATCCGAGGGACATACAGTATATCTTTATGATGATTCTATTGGCTCAGTTGTATATTTGAATCATATGGGCTCCGATCTAACTATTGTGAACTCAGCAAGAGTTTCTTTTGGTGTCTCAAAAGAGACACTTGATAATAGAGACAAAAAGCTTATTAATTATCTCATTTCACATAAGCACACAAGTACTCTTGAGCATAATCTTATAACTTTCAAATTTACTGTACCCCTATTTGTCGCCAGACAACATCATCGTCATCGGACCTGGAGCTATAATGAAATTAGCAGAAGGTACACAGATGTTGATATACGATTCTACAACCCTGAACTATTCAGAACTCAGCATCAGTCAAATAGGCAGGCCAGCAATGAGGCCGACTTGATAGATCCAAGCCTAGACTACTGTCTGACTAAAATGACTGCTAGCCAGGCTATGTCGGAGCATGCTACAAACTCTTTAAACTTATACGAAGAGCTTATTACATCAGGAGTTTGCAGGGAGCAAGCTAGGGGTGTTCTTCCTCAAAATATGTACACCGAATACTATGGAACAGTTAATCTTAATAACCTACTTAAGTTCATTAAACTACGAGACCATGTGGGCGCCCAATGGGAGATCCGTCTTGTCGCAAAAGCATGTGAAGCCATTGCACAAGAGCTGTTCCCTATTGCGCTTTCTTCCTGGAAGAGTACAGAAAACAAGAGTTTAGTATAACCGTAAGGAGTGTCCATGAGTCAGCCTTCCAACCTACTTGATATTTCTAAAATATTTATTGACTCAAAGTCGACTGGATCTTCTGTTGCGAATCAGGTTTTATCCAGATTTCCTGAAGCTGAGATTGTTCCGATTAAGAGTCACTGGAATATTCCTCAGTTAAACCAAAACGAATCCCTTCTTAAAAAATGGAATCAGATAAAAAGAACCAATCTTGTACTTGGTTATAAGTCTGGCTTGAACTCTAGAGAAAATGGGAGGTCTACAGACTTTATTGCTCCCAGTCATTCTAATGGCTGCACTATGGCCTGTACCTACTGCTATGTCGCAAGGCGAAAAGGCTACGCAAATCCTATAACTTTATTTACAAACATTGATGAAATTCAAGAGTCAATTACAAGTCATTCATCTTCTTTAGGTCTAAAGATATCTAATCAGTGTGATCCTAGATATTGGACTTATGATATTGGCTGTAATAATGATTGCAGCGCAGACGCTCTGCTTTCAGACAATGTTAGAAATCTTGTAAATCTTTTCACTCAACTGCCAAATGCAAAAGCTTCTTTTGCAACCAAATATGTTAACCGTGAAATGCTTTCTTATGATCCACAAAGAAAAACAAGAGTAAGATTTTCTTTGATGCCTCAAAGCGTAGCTAAAGTTGTTGACGTAAGAACATCCAGTATTGCTGACAGGATTAGTGCTCTAGAGGACTTTTATCAAGCTGGATACGAAGTTCATTTAAATTTTTCGCCAATTATCCTTTATGAAGGCTGGGATAAAGATTACACAGATCTTCTATACCAAGTCCATAATTCCATATCAGACAGACTTAAGTCACAGCTAAAATGTGAAGTTATCTTTCTTACTCACAATAAAGATCTTCATCAGCTAAATAAGGTTTGGCACCCTAAGGGTGAAGACTATCTATGGCAACCCTTAGTTCAAGAATCTAAGACCAGTCTTTATGGCGGTGAAAATCTGCGCTATAAAAGACAACTTAAAGCACACTACATAGGTGTATTTAAAGACATCGTTAAAAAAGTAATGCCTTACATGACCATTAGGTACATTTTTTAACTTAGGCTGGCGTAGCTCAATTGGTAGAGCAGCTGATTTGTAATCAGCAGGTTGCGGGTTCAAGTCCCTTCGCCAGCTCTTTATTTTTTAAACTGTTTAATTGCTGGCTGTAACTTAAATGATCAATCAGACTGAGTATGCCTTAAGGCTCAAGAGGATGTCCAAGTTTGTATCTAACATCGGTAGACATCGATTTAGTGAACTTGTATCCAGATTTACTCTTGATAGCTCAAACCCTGACGCTAAAGTCATTCTTACTGATGAACTGGGGGCTCCATATGGCAATGCTGTCCGTATTATAAAGGTTAGAAGCAGTCTAGAAAACACAATAGGCAACCCTTACGGAACAGTGTGGGCTATACAGGTAGACTCTCGAACTTCTCAAGGTTATATTGTTGCAGGCAGTGGGATTATTGTTGCTTTTGAGAACGGTCTAAAAAGGAATGTGGCAGACCTTCTTTGCAATAGCTTCTTTGGAAAGCCGATCTGCTACCATAAGCAAATTCGAACTGGAGGCTTTCATGCAGTGCCAAGCACTTTCGGAGGCTTTTGTAGACAGATGTGGCATTCAATCGTTAAATACCCTGACGATCCTCCTCTTAGGCTTTTAGGTACATTAGAAGTCTTAGAGAGTGGAGCTTTGTCAGCACCAAAAAGTCCTGAAGACTTACGATACGTAGCCTGTTTTGATAGAAATGGGCATTTCTCAGAAGAATACAAACGTCAAATGGATCTTATCGCTCAGGCGAATAGTAGATTTATTGATGAAAGAAAACAAAAAACAGCGATCTCCATTTTGGATGAGGCAACTCTTGCAGATTTGATCTGCGAAGATGTACCGTCAAATTATTTTTTTTCCTAACTTCTCTTATGCCTAGGACATAGGATGGATCTTCTCATTATCTACTTCACGTTTATAGCTACATGATTGAGCCTTTAGATGATTAAAGATTTGCCAATTTCCCTTAAAAACCCATCGATTCCCCCCACTCAGCAAGACAGGCATTTTAATTATGTTACTTTTTACACCAGGCAGAACTCTGGTTATTCTAGATTTAGATCAGAAGGCTCTGGAAGGCCCTCTATCATTCTGAGTGCTAAAAAGATATCAGCTGCGATTCAATCTAGTGCCCAGCTTTTCTTAGATTTGATTAAAGAAGACCCTCAGCTGGTTAAAGCAATTTCTGACTCTCCTATTACTGAAGCTTCTGCATGGAAGCTTTTAAAAAAGGATATCGGAAAAGAGTTTGACAGAAGTGTATTAGAATTGTTAGTTCCCTAAAGTCTTAGTGATCGACAGAAAGGTCGGACCTCAGCTTAAGTCAAGCTTGCTTGTGAGGAAGACATGATAGCTAAGCCATGACTCCTACTGTCTTATTTTATGGCAGCCTAACTCAATTTTTAATTGAGACATGGGAGCGCTAAGACTTTTCTTTATTAATATCTCTAATCAAAGATACTAACCGCCTCGGCTGGCTGGTGGTCAGGGGGCGTCTTATAAGCGTTCTTGAGCAAGGTTCAATTCCTTGGGGGCGGACAAATGAAACCTAATATGATAACCCTCTGTGAGACTCTTCTCGCAGAGGCGGAGTCTTACGGGCCATCTTCTACTGAATCTAAGGTAGACCAAATTAAGTATTATCTTGATCAGATTAAGCACGATTTACTTCTTGCAGATCCAATGAGGTCCAGCATTAGAATCACTAATGCGCTAAGGGGGCTTACTAAAATAAGAGAACTTCTTTAGTGAAAGGAAATTCCCTTGCAGGATAGATTCACACATCTTCTTAAGGCAGGCTCTCTTACACAGGAAATGCAAAGTCTTTTTAAAAGACTCCAGGCATATCAGGAGATAGAGAGGCTCTACGGCTTTTGTCCAAGCGAAATATCTTCATTTATACTCAGGCCAATTGGAAGAGACTCTCAGACATGTGAAATAGTTTACAATACTTTAGTTTCATTAAAAAGCGGGGCTAAAGCAACTATTGATACAGATATCAGGAACCTTCTTCCTTCATAAAAAGTCTTTAAGTTAGTTATTGCTAACTATGAGACTATTTGTACTTATATCTATTTTTGCAATCTCTTGCGCTTCGGAAAATCCTGGCTATTCGTCTGACTGCGAAATCCCAGAAGAAGACTTGATCTGGGTTTGTCACAATCCCTCCAGCTCTCATCATCGGAGACCTTGTTCCAGCCATTGCTACGCAGGAAGTTCATCTGCTTACTGCTGGCCTTTACATGAAGATGACTGCCTGCCTCCTCTCACTTATGAATGGCAGTTTCTTCACTGTCATCTTTTTGGAAATTGAAAATTACCTTGAAGAGACCTTGGGTCTCACCTAAAGGAAAGTCCTTTCCTTCTGGTACGGTATTCCTTAAGTCTACCTCCATAAAGTCTATAGACAGTAATTTCATATGGTGGGATTTTTACATTTCAGCAAACTTAAGGAGTTCAATACTCTTGCCACTTAGGTGTCTTACAGGAGATCTTCCTTCTCCAAAGTTGACAAAATATTTAATATTCGATCTGCCTTCAGCCTTTCAATGAAAGACTTAAACAAATGTCTTTAATTCAGAAGCGATCTTTTGACTTTTCTATTTTTCAAGGGTTTTCCCTTTGGGGTTTTGCCACCACTGGCAATAATTGTTCAGAGCAAGAGGATGTTGCAAGATGGCTTACTTATCACCCTCTGGGCTGGGAGGAAGGTTCTGGCCCAGAAGCTTCTGGAAGAGAGTACAGAGCAGCAGTTCGCTTTATGACCGATGAAGGGTTTCTCAAAGTTACGAACGGTACAATTAGAGGCACTCCTCGTTTATGGCATCTTTTGCAGTCCCATGCACTTCGTCCTGGAGGCGAACTTGCTGGGTGACCCCCCTCCTTTTTTTTACTCGTAAAAATATACATATATAGATTATTTAAAGCGCAGACAGGTAGTACTTATTATTCTCTGGAGCGCTTTTTTAGGCACGGATAGAATCCGTGCCTAACATGAGCCCCCAAGGGATAATCTTCTTTTTGAAGATATCCTATATCCCTTGGGGATTAGCTTATGTTAAATAGGCAGGCGAACTAGTTATTTGCTAGGAGCCTACTTCTAAATAGAAGGCTGATTCTCTACGTCAGGACGTAGGAAACTCTTTTGGCTTCGATAGGGCCTCGCTTTGAAAAATGCTCAGCCCTACTCCGCCCAAAAGAATTTCCAACTTCCCTTCCTCGAGAACATCCTTCTATTGACGGCGTGCGGAGTTTCCCTCACGCCGTCAATTAGAGCCCTCTCTCCCTTTTTATGGGAGAGGGGGACTCCTATTAAAACAAGGATAAATCAACCATGCCAGGTATTGCTATTTTAGGAGCTCAATTCGGAGACGAGGGAAAGGGTAAGATTACCGACTTCTACGCCGATAGAGCTGATGTAACGGTGCGGTTTCAAGGCGGAGCTAACGCTGGCCACACCATATACAGGAACAGTCAAAAGTTTGTTTTTCATCTTTTACCTGTAGGAATAATGACAGCACACACAACAAACGTTATCGCTTGTGGCTGTGTAGTAGATATCGTTACTCTTCATCAAGAGATACTGGCTGCTAGACAGTTAGGCATCCAGATTAGTCCTGATAATCTGAAAATCAGTGCAAGAGCAACAGTCGTTCTCCCAACGTACATAGAAGCAGATGTCAAGGCAGAGAATGAAACTCAAAACAGAATAGGAACCACAAGGAGAGGAATAGGCCCTGCTTATTCAGCAAAGGCTAGCAGAGACGCTCTCCAGATGGCTCAGATAACAGACGCACACAGCTTTTTGGACACTTATCTTTCCCTACTAAAAGAAAGCCCTCTCTATCAGGATGACACCCATGCTGAAAGGCATTGGCACTCCCATAGAGAGGCTCTTTATAATGCGTCCATCTTTTTAACTCCATATATTACTGACACCTCCCTCTTTCTTAGAGATGCTCATAAGTTTGGCCGCTCTATAATTTTTGAAGGAGCACAGGGGGCGCTTCTTGATAATGACCTCGGGACCTATCCTCACGTGACCAGTTCAAATACCATTTCCTCAGGAGTGGCTATCGGAGCCGGAATCGCGCCCTCATACCTAAACGGGTCAATAGGTGTAGCTAAGGCCTACGTTACAAGGGTTGGAGCAGGTCCATTCTTAACTCGGATGGATGAAGAAAGTCACGAGATAGTTCAAACTCAAGGAAAAGAGTTTGGGGCCACTACAGGTCGTCCGCGGCTATGCGGGTGGCTTGACCTTCCTGCCTTAAAGTATGCAGTAACTATCAATGACTATGATGGTATTATTATTACAAAGGTTGATGTCCTTGACACCTTAAGTGAAATTAAGGTGTGCACAAAATACAAACCAATAGATGCTTCAACAAAGTTTTTTGAATCTAACTATCCTTTAGATCTTACTAAGTTTGAACCAGTTTACGAAACTTTGGAAGGTTGGACTACCTCAACTAGAGGGCTTCGATCAATTGGAGACCTTCCGTTAAAGCTTAGAGAATATCTGGCTTATATTGAAAGGTATCTTGAAGTTCCCATATACGGCATATCAACAGGACCGGATACTTCTTCCTATATTGAGCGAAGAGCAATCTTTAAACCCTTACCGTTAATTCGAAGATTTGAAAGAGTCTCCTTTACATCTGACCTTGGTCATTGTAGTCAATTCAATTCTATGGAGACCTGATATGAAGGCGTTGCTATTCTTACTTTTTATCCCAGTGATATCTTTTTCGAAGCCTAAGCTTCCATTAGATCAGTCTGTTAAGATAGCAACAGTCTCTTCAGTTGAACGTAAAAATCTAGCCAACGAAAAAATTTTTACGTCTTTATTTATGAAAGGCTACTCACCTCCTCCTTATGTTAAGTCTGGAACGGGATCGGGAGTCGTAGTCTCTTCAACTGGTGATATTATTACAAATTATCACGTTATCAATGGCGCAACAGACATTAAAGTTATCTCTAATTCTGGGATCCACTATTCTGCAAAAATTATTTCAGCAGATGGATCTATAGACTTAGCCTTGATAAGAGCCCCTGAAATGGGGGGAGTCATGCCTGTCGTAATAGGTGACTCCAACTCTCTCTCGGTAGGCGATGGTGTATTCGTCATCGCCAGTCCATTTGGCATGAGAAACTCTTATTCAAAAGGGTATCTTAGCGCAAAGAATAGACAAATGGGCGTCACTGAAAATGAAGATAGCTTACAGATAGACGCATCTGTAAACCCCGGTGCTTCTGGCGGAGGTGTTTACAGTAAGAACGGCGAGTTGGTTGGGATTGCATCTGGTATAATTACCAGCAGTAAAGGCTTTCAGGGTATAAGCATTGTCATCCCTTCATATATAATAGATGCATTTATTAAATCTACTTTAGCGTATGGAACTTCTCTTCATACAAACTATGGAATACATCTGAAGGAGTGGCTTTCCGCCTCTACTTGTGGTGTTAAAATTGTGAATATAGAGGAGGGCTCTTATGCTTCATCTTTAGGATTTCTTAAAGGTGACATCATATTAAGCATAAATAGTTACAAAATATGTAAAAGCTCAGAAGCCTCTATGCGCACACTACTTTTTAGTAGTACTACGCCTCTTTCTTTTTTTATAAAAAGAGGCTCTAAGAGGCTTGAGCTAAAGTCAAATCCAACTACAGCCGTACTTTGGAGCAAACCCTGGAGTCCAAAAGATGAAGGATCAAATACGTTACAGTGACTACTCAGAGGAGCTAGAAAAAGGTCACTCTTCCTACTGGAAGGACATAGGTAGTATAGCTTTTTTTCTTCAGTCTGCTCTTGAAGGGCTCAGGTCGAACCCCTTCTTTAGAGGCTCTGGAAGACTCGGTCCTCCATTTCCAGAAAGAACCCCTTCTACAATACAGGTCTTAAAAGCCTCTCAGTATTATGGAGCCTCTAGAATTGAGTGTACTTTTGCTCAAGAGGATAAGGTCTCTTCTTCTTTTTCCTATAACTTAAGATCACTTGATCTCGTCCAGGGAAACTGGACTCAGATACTATCCGTTGACCCAACTGCCGCTTCTGACTCTTGGGAGGATCAGATCTATTCAAAGCCTTTAGGCTTTACTATGGAGGAATACATTGAGATCTGCCTTCACTCGGATTTAGCTCACTTTAGGTCCGTCTACTTAGACGCATTAAGGCTTTGGCCTAAATACAATTCTTCTATAATCGACGGCTGTCCTAGAGTTGAGCTTACTCTCTCTTCCTCTTTTGATCTTGAGGACTACTTTGACACCTACCTTCTGACAAATATGATTACTGATGAGAGTTTAATAAGAAAAAGATACTTAGAATCAGTTTCTGTCTTAGGCTTGCCTAATCTTAGGTTTTCTTAGTAAAAGGATTTTTAGCCAATGTTTATGTCATCTGTTCCCTGGACTATTTTTTACAAATACCATTCACCGAGTGCATCCAAGGTACTGGTTGCTAATGTCTCGGCTCCGTCAGGCGTTCCTCTTTCTGCTGAGTATTATAATATGAAGCGAGGTACGTGGGAGCATTCCTCTGGAGAGGACTGTGTTATTATAGTTGGGGCGATAAGAGGACATCACGCTGTAACCGCTCATATTCCAGGCGGTTACGATCATTCTGAGACTGCTTAATTTTAAGCTAACTTTCTACTTAGTTTTTCTATCTGCCACACTGCAACTTGCCCAAGAGTCTGGCTTTATTGCGTATTCAAATTGCAGTGCTTTTATATAAGCGATTGCTTGTTGTGCAACTTTATTAGATCTGTTTTTTTCATGCGGACTTATATCTGCATGAACTACAATTTCATAAGGCAAACTTTCTCTTAGTTGAATTGCTGTATTGCATGCAAGATTAACTTCCTCTATCAGCCTGACACTAAGTACTGTAAAATTTTTCTTAGGAACTGTTATTCGCTGAGTCCAAAATCTTGCGCCCTTGTCTTCTCTTACAACACATATTGCTTTAACAAAGACTATCTTGTTTTTTATTGGCTGTGAATCACAGCCAATAAAGATCTTCTCTGGTGCATACTTAAGTATGTCATCTATGATTTCACTTTCTAGATAGCTTTTATCATTTCCTCCAGTCCATTTTTTGCTCATCAGTGAGGTCCTTATGATAAAATCTTATACTTGCTTTCTTCCAGAATACCCTAATGTGCCTTCACAGACAATCCGACTATCCCTTTCTTCGCCAGAAATGTTTGCTCGAGCCTTTCTTCAAAAGCTAACTAGCTCAAACAAACTTCAACTTTCTAAAGAGAGTGTCGTTGTTACGGTAAGAGACTGTAAGTCCAGCTGTAATTCAAATCATACTTTTAAGCTTGTAAAAAAATGGGATTTTATTCCCTTCTAGCTTTTTAGAAGGTTATTGAAACTAAACGTAATGCCTTGGAGTTTTTTGTGAAATCTCCACTATCTTCAAAGCAGCTACACACTCTCGCAAGAAATCTTTCAGTATCTTCTGACCGCTCTATTAGGGAAGTCCTTGCAGAGCTCTCTCAAGATGAGGGAAGCAAACTCATTAAGCTTATTTCTTTTTATAAAAATCGTAGAAAGAATAAGCACGGTCGAGCTAATGGAACAAGTTGATCTGCAAAAATTATCTTTATCGTGCCTCTGTTTGATAGCGGCTCATACGATTGGATTTTTTCAGGTGAACTTAAGATTTATAATTCCCGCTGTCGCAGACAAGGGGGTCTATATTGCATGCTTATTTTCCGTTCCCATGACACTTCTATTTTATAATGCATGGGGCTACAGCATGGAGGCCTTTCATGGATCAGCCTGGAGCAGTAGATTTCTATCTTTTGGAGTCTCTTACTTTATCTTTCCAGTGTTGACTATGTACTTTCTTAATGAAACAATGTTTACACTTAAAACCATGTCATGTGTTGCTCTTTCAATGTTGATCCTTTGGATTCAGATTAGATTATGAATGACTTTTTTATTGTAAATGACTCTGATCTAGACGAACTAATGCCTAGAGATAAGGTTTATGTATCTATGTCCGGTGGCTATACCGGAATAATTGAGCAAATAGTTAATGACTCAAAGAATAAGAAGACTTTTCTAATTCTCTCTTCTGTCCCCCCTGGAAAGCCCTGTAGGGTCGATATTACTGATTGCATTTTAGTTGAGAGAATTAGATGATCAGACCCGGAGATATAGTTGTTCTTAAGCGAACAGATTCTAGCATCCAATATGGCAGAGTTGTTTCGATAAAAGACGACTCTGTACTCTTCTCTCCAAGACCCCTTGACTCAGATTTATTAGGGCTTTCTCAAGAGCCCTTTTGGGTCCCCCAGACTGATCTATCTAAACCAAGACTCCTTCCTTCAGGAGGGGCGCTTTAGTGTCAAGCGATGCATTCATAGCTTATTGCATTGAGCATAGCACGTCTGGGTATTGTAAATTTTATACAAACCCTAATAGGGTTCACTTTAAGAACCATCCTATTAGGGCAACCTATTTTGAAGATTTTGAGCTTTGCTATTCTCAGTTTATGCTCCTAAAGGACCATCTTTTTTTTGATAAATTTAATAATCCAATTGAAAATGGAACTTTTAGCATTGTGGAATTCGCAGTTAGTGCTTACACTAAGCCTACAAAATACGTGACTTTAATTACTAAAATTAAGGATAGCAAAAATGAAAATCTATAAAATTGATGCTTCAGATCTTTTTCTTCAAGAGGGTAATCCAAACATTACAAATGGAATTATCTATAGCTCAACAAAGAAGGCAGCCTTAAAAACTGCTCGCACCATCTTCAAGGAAGCAAAACAGTTTTCAATAGAAACAGAAAAGACAAATAAGCTTAACACCTCTGAGATTCAGAGTTCTAAAGTTTTTGCTCACGAGTGGGCCACCGGGCTTCCTGGTTCAGTAGCCGTCTACCTTGTGACAGCAAAGACGCTACCTGCAAGAACCCTTGCTGAGATCATGCTTAACGATGGTGACTGGACTGAAGAAGAAGAGCTTGTCTTTACCAAGAGTTTCTAATGCCGATATATCCATATGCATGCCTTAAGTGTGAAAAATTACATACTTTCATAGGCAAGTACGAAGACATAAAGTCAAAAGAGGCATCTTTTACTTGTTCTGACCCTGGCTGCAAGGGGTCGCTCAAGAGAAAGGTTGCCTCGTCTTCTTTTAAACTTTCTGGTTCGGGCTGGTTTTCGGACGGTTACAAGTAGTATTAAATTGCATATGATATCTAAAAATCAATCAATACAGGTGACGTCTATGATTCCAACCGTAATAGAGGAGACTAGTCGAGGTGAGCGCCCTTGGGATATCTATAGCAGACTCCTCAAGGATAGAATCATATTTCTTGGTTCAGCTATAGATGACTCAGTTGCAAATACAATTATTGCGCAACTTCTATACCTTGAAAAAGAAGATCCAGATGAAGGCATAAGTCTTTATATCAACTCTCCTGGAGGAGTTGTTACTAGCGGCCTTGCAATATATGATACAATGAAAGTCATTTCACCTCCTGTATATACTATATGCATTGGACAGGCGGCAAGTATGGGAGCATTCCTCCTTGCGGCAGGAGAGACTGGCTCTAGAAAATCTCTCCCTAATGCCAGAATCATGGTTCACCAGCCTTTAGGTGGAGCAAGAGGCCAGGCTTCCGATATTGAAATTCAGGCGTCAGAAATTGCTCGCTTAAAAGCTCTTTTGAATCTTGAGCTTTCATTAAATACCGGTCAGACCATAGAGGATATTGAAATTGACACAGATAGAGATTTTTATTTAACCCCTAAAGAAGCAGTAGAATACGGAATAATAGATTCGATCGTATCAAAATGAAAAAAAACACAATTAAGGGTCTCCCTAATTCTTTTGACCTTTCCTGCAAGATGCTTGCAGTCGGAATGACTATTAAAGTTCCGAAAACTTCTAACTTTATTGAAATTAAAACTTACATAGAGTCTACTTATGGATATAAGCTCGAAGAAGTTAATCCATCCCGGGCTCTCAGGGTGCTATAGCTTATGAATTTTAAAGATGATCTTCATTTAATCTATAAGTCAAGAGCCCCTTTTATAGACCCTCTAGTTCCGAGTGGCACCAGAGTCGGACCAATGAACCTCCCTGTTTCATACAGGAGAAATAGGTTGCCTATTTCTGAAGTTAACTTTCCTTACTTTAGGAAGATCCTAGGAGATAGAATTTCTGATAACTGAAAGGACTGTCTTTGACTATCTTATTGGCCTTTTTAATTTTTTCACAGAGCCTATCAGAGGCAGAGCAAGTTCATCATATAGCCCAGGTGGCATGCTCTGAATGCCAGGGCTGCTCTCGATCTGAGCAGCTTGCTGTTATTCAGGTTATAAGAAATAGGGTTAGGTATACCTCAACTCGCCCCGGCCATTGGTGGGGCTATGGTCTTCTTTCTGTTTTGAGGTACCCTCAATTTGCAAGACACTCTAAGCGCTGCTCTCTTATAAGAGATAGATCAAAGCTGAGTCCTTACAATTTAAATCTTCAGCTTCGTCTTGATCAGATCTATAAAGATGCAAAAAGAAGTATTCGGACGGATGTCGCACCGAAGCAAAAAAAATGCTACTACTTTCATGCAAAACGGATTAATCCAGGCTGGAGGCTAAGAAAGTGTCATCACAATCGTGATTGGCATCACATATTCTATACAAAAGAAAAGGCAAGGTAAATGACAGATAAAGAGATAGAGGCTGCTAAGAAGTTCGAATCTGGAGTCGCGGCAAAGTTTGAGTCCGACACTTTTAATCCACTAGAATTTTTTCAAGAAGAGTCTAGACCCTATTACTCTAGAGACGTATTTATTCCAATTGCTGTCTCCAGTTCAAGGCAGCAAATTAATGTCGTCGTTCGCTCTCTTATCCCAGATCGCTACTCTAACGAATCTTCACCTGCAGATACAGCTAATAGAATAGACTACTTTTCTATTAAAGATCTTTCCTCTGACGCTCTAAGTAGAATGCGCAGACATATAGAAAGACATGATCGCGAACAGTTATCTCAAATTAACTTGCATGAATCCAGCAGGCTAAGATTAGGCTGTGCACCGAGGGTACACATCGGTCACTTTAGTTGGGATGTCCGATATGCATTATATGATATAGACCAGTATGATCTTGTTCCTTCGGTTACACATGTCAACTCTCTTAAGAAGATTGAATTAAATTCCCTTTCTGATTTCTTTTCACGATATTCTTGCCCTCTCGAATTTAGGGTTGCCTTAGAGTCTATTGTCTCAAAAGAAATTGCTGGACTACTTCAGGCTCGCCTTGCTCAAGAAGAGTCATTGGGTTTTTAAATTACCTTAATATCTACCAAGGAAGCTAATTGTCTTTTTTTAAAAAACTACAGAACGACCTTGATTTACCACTTTTAAATGAAGATAATGTAAATAGAGGTGATTTAAAAGGGCATGAAGCAATCCTTTTAGAGGGAGAGAGAGTATCAATTTATGAAGATAGGGTTTCTTTTCAAGATATAATTGCTTACTTTATGTCAGCTATGCCTTGGCTAAAAATTTCTATTAAGGAAATAGAAAATATAAACCCGACTTCTCTCTCATTTTCTGAGTATATAGATATAAAGGAAGAGCTTTTCTTAGAGTTAACAGTACTGTTAGAAGATGAGCTTTCTCATTTTTTTGAGTCTTACTCAACTGGCGATTTAACTCAATCTCCTATACCGGATCCCAAGAATGCCACTAAACACTAATTGGTTAATTTTAACTGAAGGTTTAGAAGCTCGGGTTATTAAAGGTCCAGTTCCAATTGGTAGAATTAAAGAAATTCTGATTACTACAATTTCCAACCACCCCTACTTGTTTTGGGGTATTTCCCACAAGAATAGGGTAATTTTTTTTGGCTCAGAACACTGGTTAAAATCCTGTGTTCTAGCTTTATCAGACGAACATGAAGGAAGATCATGAACTATACTGAAGACAATTCGATTCTGTCTGCCATGAAGAATGGAGTGCACTTAGCTGTCTCTATGCCTGATGGGAGACTTTGTGTTACTGCAACAATCCCCGGTTCAGAAGCCTCTGGGCATGCGGATTCTCGCGCAGTAGTCGGCAATAACTTTCATTCCGATCTTATTGCTACTTGCACTGAGGCGGTAACTGCACTTGTTTCAAATGTTGTGGTTAATGCAATGCCTAGGATCCCCTTGGTTCCTGCTGAAAGCATCCCCTTGACGCCTGCTCCTCAGGAGTCGACTGCAACCTCAAATACACAAATTCCCTTGGTTTCTACTGTCTCCAGTGAAGAAATTCAAAAGACTGTAGATCAATTAGTTCAATTTACTCGAGTACAAAAAGAGTACTCTTAACCACTAGTGGCTTGCCACAAAAAAAAGAAAGATGAAGTATTATGGATAATCAAGATAACGGACTAAATCGTATTGCATCCTTTAACGGCCAACGTTGGGAAATGGGAGACGTCTCCCCGGAAGTTTTTCTGAATGCAGCATTAATTCCACACTTTCCTGACCTTAGAGGTGCAACTTTTACCAGAACTGCCACTGACAATGAGGTTGTTTACGACTTTCATAAGAGAGCAGGAGAGAAGGGCGGTCGGTAATGTTTGAGGATCTCTATAGGGCCCTCTCGCCATCTTCTGAAGGCGATGAGTCCTCTTTATCTGAAGAGACCCTTGAGGCTTTTAAGCAGTTTTTATTAACTGAAAGAAATGTTTCTTCTCAGATTGCTCTACAGGAAGCTTCTCCAGATATGTGGTCTCAATTTCTTTCTGAAATTGAAGGGCTCTATAAAGATCAGTTTAACAACAGGGTGGATCTTCTTCACGAAATTTACAGTAGAGCAGAAAGTCTACCCTCCCTTCAGGGGAGAAGAGGGATGATATTATGACTCTTATGACTATTGTTAATGAAACCGATTTGGGCTTTTCTGCTACACCTGAAGGGAAGTTGGAGTACTTTCTTCGAAGAGCTTCCTTCACGGAGGCTAATAAGTTTCTCAAAGAGTCAAATAGGATCACTCGCTTTAAAGGGATGCTCAGCCCTCGCGATTTCTTTAGCGAAAAGTATGATAGGCTTATTTACAAGCTTTATAATATACTTTTCTCAGAATTTAAAAGCAGGGTTGACGAGCATCTAGCTTCTTCTGGAAGAGAGCAAGGCCAAGTTCGAGTTCAGAAAAACAGGGGCAGGAAGTCTCTTACAATGCACGTTCCTTTTTATTCTAACGAGATAGCTGTTGCCTTTCAGTCCCAGTTTGCCGAGACTCTTCCTACTGATCGTCTTGGCTACGCCTGGTCTAGACCTTTGGTTTACTATAATTCTCGTCAGGCAGTCTTAAACTATGACTACGGATGTTCTAACTTTTACCCTCGTCCTTTTGTAACTCTACCGGACGAGTCTAGGTCTGGAGTGACTTATACATCTCTACCCTCCCAATTGCGTACAATTGAAGAGTTGTTTTACAGGCTTAATGCACTGCCTAATACTCTTATCGGTGTTGCCAGCGAAGAGGAGATATCTCAGCCATTGTCTTCGCATTCATCATCAACCCCTCAATCAACGCAGAGCCTTTCTGTTACTCCTGACTGAGAAGCCTGTGACCGAAGTCACATGAAAGCAAGAACTAATGAGCAATAGACATATAACCTTAATGTTTGATGAAGGCTCTCCTACTACGACAGTTGAAATTTCTTCTTCTGATCCATCTTTTACAAGGACTTTTACAGCTTCAAATGACAGCATAAGAGGACTCTTTAATGGAGATTGGTCTACTGGGTATTTCTCTGTCTCTCATGACGGGCCTATTTTGATCAATTCTCGCCTTGGAGAGACCCTTGTTGTTTGCCAAAGGGCTCAAAGGCACGATCAGACTATTCTCTGGGGAAGAGGAAGTGATGTACAGCGCTTATCTGTTACAACTCCATGGACTATAGGACTATTTGTAATCGGTGCAAATTCGGAGGGATCTGGAGGTGGCTCACAGTATCTTAAAGATAGTTATCTTTACACCTCAACAGGTCCTGCCCTTGGCGCTTATACGCAATTAAGATCAGCCTATTGGATGGGGAATGTCTATCAAGACAGCCGGATATGCTGGGGCACTACATCTGTAAATAATAGAGACTCTTTAAGCATAGCTTCTACAATGAATTTTATGAACGATTTTTATAACGAGGCATTTACTCCTGACATTTCTGGCACCACAAATCCTTGGCTTGAGTTTACTGAAACCGGTAACAATACTGGTTCAAGAATGGGGACATTAGGTAGCGTTATTAATCGGATTTGGGAAAATAGACAGTAATGAATATAGCTACAAAAGATCAACTTCGAGACATTAGAAAAAACTTTGAAAAACAGGAGTATTCTGTTTACCTTGATGAGGTCCCAGATACTCCATCAACCCCCTCCAGTTTAATTATATTTGGAGATGGAGAGTATCTTCTAAGAGAAAACTCTATTGGTAGATTTATTAGGAGAATTTCAACTAAGGAAACTCCGTCTCTAGAAGACGGCCCAGATCCCTCTTTCTCTTTCTCTTTGCCAAAAATTGACCCAGCCATCTTACAGAAGCAGGTCTCATTTTACCGCGAAGTGATGAAAAAGTATTCAAACTCTGAGGCCTACACACTTATTCTTTGGGATAAGATAGACCATAAGTACATAGTAATTTGCCCTGAACAGCAGGTGTCAGGCGCCACTGTAAAGTATCAGCTTGATATGGAGGAGTATCCTTCAAGTAGGTATATTCAAGTTGTATCTTGTCATTCTCATAACAGCATGAATGCATTCTTTTCTGGCACTGATGACAATGATGAGCAGGCAGATATGCTTTACATGGTTTTCGGTAAGCTTGACACTTCTGAACCTGAATTCAAAATTAGGGCTAATCTTAAGGGGAAGGAAGTTTGTAAACTTGATCTTGATGAGATTTTTTCAATCTCCCTTGAAGAGTATTCCGATCTTGTAAAGTACTGGCATGGAACTTCTCACTTTCCCGAACATTGGCTTGAGAATGTTGTTATCCTCAAGAGAAGTGTCCACTCTATTAAGGGACCTCCTTATAAGTACGGAAAGGCTCCCGCTTGGCGTAAGGCCTCTCATCCTCACGCAAGAAATA
>MDTB01110911.1_pt1 | contig 18302 bp, 14 predicted proteins | sample 811161 | NCBI WGS metagenome assembly MDTB01 (sample SAMN05326650, study PRJNA326480) | marine metagenome | isolation source: seawater | place: Mediterranean Sea | collected 2009
AAGCAAGTTTTTCTTTGTGAAAAGTTTCACAAAGTCGGTTTAAGCCCTAAAAGTCAACGATTCTGACTCTCAAACTATGTTTGGGCATCTTCACTTTTTTGCAATCACACGAAATCCAAGATCGCTGCGCCGAGCACTGCGGGAGTCGAGCCAAAGACGAGCCAAAATTCCACCATCGCGATTTTCAAAAGAGTCCCCAGCAGCAACGTAAGCTTTTGGTGCAAGCGATTCCGCCGGATTAATCTCAGAGACCGCGGTCCACTCGCGAACATTTCCAGCCATTCCAGCTAATCCAATCCCGGTTACATCCATCTGGTCATGGCCCACAGGCCCCCACAATGAAACATTAAGCGACTGACCTTCATACCCAGCAGCCAGCGCCCACTCCGATAAGGTCGGTAAACGTCCCTGACTCCATTGCGCATACGCATAAGCGTCCCACCAATCGATCCCGACGACCGGACACTCGATCGTCATGGCGCGACCGAGCCAAGTCTTGCGCCTAACCGCCGCTGGCCAAACAACATCCCAATCATTTGGTTTATGATTCTTTTTGTTCACTGGTTGCTCGGGGTGCTGGAATCTTCGATGATCTGGAAAATCGAGAAAAGTCTTATACTGTGCCAGAGTTACCTCGGTCCGGCTCATCGTAAATCCCTCACGAATTGAAACTTCCGACCCACCCGGGATCTTGTAGCGCCCGGGGGGGATTTCGATGTAGGCCTTCATTTCGAAGCTTGTTGGGGCTGGAGCCGTATTTTTCTTATCGCCAGAAAAAACGATCAAAAAAATAACCCCGCTGATTGAAGCCACCCCTGCAATAAGCGCCCAAAAAGAGGCGGCGACTTTCGGTGGCTCCCTCATCTGATATTCCGAAGATCCTGCCACAGTGGGAACCGCCTTTTTTTTGCCTTGTAGTTGATCGCGAACCTGATGACTCAAATCGAGAATTTGCTTCCAGGTGAGGGGCACCGGCCGATTCACATCGGTCATAAAATCACAAAGTGACTTCACCCTGGTGGCACCTGGTAATCCCGGCCTGATCATCGCGTCGAAAACTCCGCCTAATAATTGCTTCGTTCGTGTTTCTATCTGTTCATCGCGCACTCCTTCAACCGCCAGATTCATGACCCTTACTTCATCCTTGCTGGCTATCAAAAAATGATGGAGTTCATAATCAACCGTCGCGACTTCCTCAATTTCAAGTTGCCACATCGCGTCTGCAATCTGACCCAACAAAACGACAATCTCCAAAGGGGAAAAACGACTCCCTGATTGGTATAACGATTCTAGGCTTTCGCCCTCCAGCTTCTCCCTAGAAAAAAAAGTATCCTCATCATTCGTAAAAACCTCATAAACTACTCCGATTCCGGGGTGGTTTACCGTAGCTTTCGCACGCACATCAGAGATGAATGAATCCACCAGCCCTGGTTGCCGCATGACCTTACTGCGCAACATCTCGATCATCACGATCCGCTGCATCGAGAGCTGCTCTCCTTCCCAAGTGCGAGTGAACCGCCCTTCGCTAACAACGTGCCGCAAGCGATAATCCCCCAGGATATCTCCTTCCTTACGCATTCCGCCTGACGTCATCTCGAGAGAATTATCTGAAAAATAATTTAATTCCCTTCACCAAACGACTCCGATTTAGGATCCAGCTCTGCTCCAGGCTCAGGAAAAGGTAAATTAAGTTTCGGCAAGAGCGAATTCCCTTCGCTCAGATCCTCAAGATCAAGCCCATCGAGATTATCAAGATCACGCTGCAGCTCCTCCATCGTTGATTCGCCCAAACCCTCACGAAGTAAGGTACGCGGGTATGCTCGAATGTCACTCAAGCGCCCATCGTAGTAGAGCTCGGCGACAAAACCATAAAACTTCCGTTGTCCGAAGAGGAGACCGGTCGCGGGATCTTGATCTGGCACAAAGTACCAAACTTCCGCAATTTCCTCGCCATCTTTCCAATCGGCAGCTCCAGTCACCCACTCACTTCCAGAGTCTCCTTGTCGGATGATTGCCTGAACGATCTTGCCATCCACCTCCTCGTAGAATCGGACTCTTGGAGTAAACAACATCGGGTCGAAATCTTTACTAGTATCGACTTCCACCGGCAAAATTAAGGTCCGCCGCTCACCATTTTGCTTTTGAATCGGGTTGGTCATTCGCCCCCAACCCAAGCGGGCCAAGCTCTTAACGTCAGGGACTAACCCCTGAGCTACCTTAAAACTCGCCTTCTCGAAAAGTGATCCAGCATTGGGCCCCAAATTAAAAACCTCGTAATAATAGTCCCGCGCTTTGTCAAAGATCCCAAACGCCTCGTAGGTTGCACCGAGACTATAAAGAACATTGGGATCACTTGGCTCCCGAATTTCGGCCTCCTGTAACTTTGTTAATGCTTCGATCAAATCACCTCTCACCCTTGCCTGACGGGCATCTTTTAAGAGCGCCTCAACAATCGGATCTAAAACAGGGGGAGGAAGATTCAGGACTTCCTCCTCAGCGACCTTTGTCACCGACTCAAGATCCGTAAGCACCTCTTTCACCTCAGGAAGCGGTTTCGGAGGCACCACCGTAATCGGCTCGGGCTTCTCGTCGCCCGCTGTCACAACCGCCGAAGGCGGTCCAGGCACAACCACATATTCCTTCACAATCCGTTCTTTCGGTTGAGAAATCTGCTGGTTTCTGAAGGCCAAAGCAGCACCCACTGACATTAATTGCACAAAGGCCACTAATCCGATTATCCAGCACGAGATATGAAACATGCCCAAATTGGGCTTGCGGGAAACTCGTGAATTCTTCATCAGGGATGGGAGTTTAAGAAAACGGATAGGCTATGTCAACGAGCCCGACCCCCATGAAAACGAGAACCCATCTCACGCCTCGACCTACCGCCATCCGTGCAGAACCGGATTCCGTGGCAAAAGGCCTCGCTCACCTTCCGGGCCTCGTCTTCTTTGACACAGCCGGCAACCTCCCCTCGAAGCACTCACCTCCGATCTCGATCATCGGGGCCCGGCCGACCGAAATTATTCGTGGCCATCTCTCAAATCCAGCCGCTCTTGCTGATGCTTTGAGTAAACACGCGCCCTCCTTAGCGCCCGATTACGGCTTCCCGACTGGCGGGGCCTGCGGATCAATCGACTACGATGGCCGCTTTACCTTTGGAATCTATCCCGAGCTCCTCGTTTTTCATCACCAATCCCGAGAATGGTGGGAAATCGGTAATCTTTCCAGCCAGATCAGAGAAGCCAAACCTAGCGCAAATTTTACACTCGAAGCTTGGCAAGATTCGCTTCCCCGAGACGAGTTCATCAAAACCGTCAAAACGATCAAGGAATACATCGCTGCTGGAGATATTTACCAAGTCAACCTCTCCCGCCGCCTCCGCGCCAAATGCCGTGCTCCAGAAGGACTCTTTTCTTTGTACGATAAACTTCGTAATTCCTCTCCTGCTCCCACCGCATCTTATCTCAATCTTGCTGGCCGAGAAATTCTCTCATCATCTCCCGAAACCTTTCTTCGATTCTCAGGCCCTGAAGTCGAGACTAGGCCTATTAAGGGAACACGCCCACGCTTTGCTGACCCGGAATTCGATTCTCGATCCGCTTTCGATCTACAGCGATCCGAAAAGGAGCGGGCTGAATTAGTGATGATCACGGACCTCCTGCGCAATGATATCGGGCAGGTCTGTGAATTCGGATCTGTCCAAGTTACCGACATGCTACAGCTCGAAAAACTGCAGCATGTTCACCACCTCGTCTCAACGATTCGCGGCACTCTCGCTCCGGAACACAGCCAACTCTCCGCCCTCGCCTCCTGTTTCCCCGGAGGTTCTATTACTGGGGCCCCAAAGAAGCGAGCCACCGAAATCATTAGCGAGCTTGAGCCCGTCTCTCGCGGACTCTACACCGGTGCGATTGGCTTCCTAGGCTTCAACGGTGAGTCACAATTTAATATCGCCATCCGAACACTCATTCACGAAAATGGACACCTCGACTATCACGTCGGCGCAGGCATCGTAGCAGACTCCGATCCTCTCGCCGAATTTGAGGAAACAGAGCACAAAGCCCGTGGTGTTCGCCTCGCTCTTGAATCTTGTTAACATTCCTTCAAGAAGGTCAAAAAGCAAAAGCCGATCGTGATACCGCTCCTTGAAATACGACTTATCAAGGTGTGATGATCATCAAGCCAAGTCAGAATGGGGAGGGCTTGTGCTTTTCATCCCGCTTATGAGGACTAAAGTCTCGCCGTGACCCCTGCCGAGTTTCAAATTCTAGAGACTGTCTTCCTGATTGTCGTTGCCTCGCTTTTACTCCTCGCATTGCCGGGATATGCTTGGCTGCGATTATCGACTCAAAAGAATCATATGTCTCAGGGAGACGATACTCCACCCCCCGTGATCCAGCCTTTCGATCTTATTATTGTCGGCTTCTACATTCTTGTGTTTACCGTATTTTTGAAGGGCACAGAATCCAAAATGGAGAATCCAGAAGATTTAAAAATGTCGGCTGGCTTAGTGTTATTGAGTTCCATCGCAATGCTTTCAATCGCCAGTATTGTTCCCTTAATCCTTTTTTGGCGTACCAACCTAGTTGAATTTTTTGGCCTTCGTTGGCTACGTTGGAAAAGTATTTTCTGGATCATGCCGGCCTTTGTTTTTGCGATGATGATCGTCGGTGCAATAATGGTCGCTTGTGGTTGGCAGACCTGGGTTCAAGATTCACTCGGAGCAAAGCCTCAAGAGGCTGTCACGCTAGTGAGAGAAACCTCAAATGTGGGATTACTGGTAGCAATGGCGGTGACAGCGATCATCTTTGCTCCGATCACCGAAGAATTGATATTTAGAGGCTACCTCTATCCGGTTGTGAAACGATTTACCGACCGCTGGTTTGCTTCGATTTTTAGTGGCGCATTATTCGGCGTTATTCACTTCAACGTTATGGCTCTTCCTATGCTCGCCTTAATGGGGTTTATTCTAGCAGTGATTTATGAGAAGTCCGGTTCACTTTGGGTCCCAATCGGCTGCCATGCTGCATTCAATGCAACCTCGGTTGGACTAATGTTAATTTCACGGGCCTACGAATTTCCCACATAGCAATGAAGTCGGTTGGTCAATTAGGTGAAGACGGCTTGATCGCGCGGATTTGCGGGGATCTAGGAGAAGCAGCCCATGTCATAGTGGGGCCTGGAGATGATTGCGCGGCAGTCGGGACCGGAGAAGAACTAGTCTTATTAAAGACAGATGCGGTAGTCGCTGGGGTCCATTTTTTGTCCGATGAAAAATCGACGCGAGTCGGTTGGAAAGCAGTAGCGCGTGTCCTCAGTGATTTCGCTGCGATGGGAGGGGAGCCCGGCGAACTCCTAATAACTTTAGCCTTAGCGCCCGAGGTTTCCGTTGACTGGGTGGACGGCCTTTATCGGGGTATGAACTCATGTCTGAAGCAACATGGCGGGGTCATTGTAGGTGGTGAAACGACTTCTCTTCCAGAGGGCACTCCTACCATGGTTTCAGTAGCCGGGAAGGGGAGGGTGGCACGCGCCAATCTCGTCACTCGGAGCAGCGGACGCCCCGGCGATGACATTTACGTAACCGGTCGGCTTGGCGGCTCAATCCATGGCAAGCACCTTGATTTTACGCCCCGTCTTCGCGAGGCGGCGTGGCTCGTGAATAACAGTCGTATCACAGCGATGATGGACCTGTCCGACGGTCTTGCCAAAGATCTTCCACGTTTGGCTCAAATGAGTGGAGTCGGCTTTGAGCTAAATCGCGATTCCTTACCTCGTTCAGAAGGCTCCACCCTTGCGCAAGCCATTGACGACGGCGAGGACTACGAACTCCTTTTCACTAGTAGCGATGATCTAAAGCCAGCGTGGGATCAAAAATTCCCCGAACTTGAGATCACTAGAATCGGCACCCTCATCGAGGGTGCAGGCGATTCAATCGAAGGCGGCTGGGACCACTTCCAGCAGTAGAGATCTTACCTACTTCTTTGGCATAAGGGGCGAATTGATGTCTGCCAAATCTTGAGGCTTCACTTCCTTAACCTCTCCACCAAATCCGAAACGAGTTGGGTTATAAGTCCCGACAAAATCGATTTTAGCATCGCCTTTAATTTGATCTTCAAGACCGGCGGCCCAAAAGATACCGTTAAGAATAAGACGACGGTAGTTGGAGTCGAGGAGGTCCTGGGAAGCTCCTTGCGTAGAATGGAAGACGCGGGCTTTTTTGCCATCCTTTGATTTGTAGTGGCGAGTCCAAGTAGAAGGGCTAGGCTTCTTCTTTGGGTCAGCTTCGGCATCTTTTGTCATACCGTTGAGAGGCTGACTTGCAGTAAGGACCGTAAAGGTATCATCGGGAATTCCAACATAAGCTCCAGCCATGCAAAGGGCATTGTCACCCACCCCACGGAGAATGGGATTATCTTTCTGTTCTTTGATTAGCTGAATCTGGGTCGCCTGCTTATGATTCCGGCCATAGTGCCCGACCCAAGTATTCCCAAGTATCTGATGTCCAAAGCCTTTCTCGTATTCCTCGCCACCATATTGAAAGTCGAATTTTGAATAGGCTTTCCCTTTTGGAATTTTGAAAGCGTGAGACGAAGTCCGCAGTCCAACAATTGGCCCGCCGCGCTCTACATAATCTGAGATGTGCTTCATCTGATCATCAGGCAAGTCGAGAAAACGGGCAAAAATCACCATCAGGTCTGCGTCCTTGAGAGCTTCCAGCCCATTGATATCTGAGGCTCCAGCATCAATGTGACCCTTACCATCGACTCCAAAAAGAACAGTCGTTTTAAATCCCTGATGTTGGGCTAAAATACGCGCTAAAGCGGGGCAGGTTTCCTCGGCACGATACTCGTGATCGGACGCGACGAAGACGATGTGTTTCCCTTTTCCAGGGCCGTCACCACCCTGATAGGTGATCTGACCAAAAACCGGAAAAAGGCTAAACAAAAAGAGGTAAATAAATTTCATGGGCATTTCTTACGTTAAAGAACCAGGAATTCTCGCAAGCAGATTAAATTGATTTTTCTGTCGCAACCTCTCCGTCCCAGCCATTTTGCCGTCCTGCAAAAATAGTCATCCTTTATGAAGAAATCACTTTTACTCACCTTCCTCCTCGTAATCCCATCTTCCGGGGATCATCACGGGGAAGCTAAGAACGAAGGGGATGAGCTTCCGGCCGGACTTCCTTCCAGGTCAAATCCTGCCACGCTCAAAAAAGCCGGATTTAAACCCCTCTTCAATGGCAAGAATCTCACTGGTTGGAAAAAGGTCGGCGGCACCGCGAGTTACGAAGTCAAGAATGGTACGATCCGCGGGTTTGGAAAAAAAATCAGGGGAAACACCTTCCTTCGTACCGAGGAAGAATATGGTGACTTCATCTACACCTTCCAATTTAAGTTCATCGACAAATCTGGAAACTCAGGCTGTATGTTCCGAGCCTTTCAAAAGGGTGGAAATCCTGATGGCCGGGTCACTGGTTACCAGTGCGAGCATGACAATTTTAAGAATGGGAGACGCGCTTGGACTGCTGGTATTTACGATGAGGCCCGTCGTGGATGGCTAGATCCTAACCAGAAAGCTGCGGCCGAGGTCAAAGACGCGTTCACTAAACAGGGTAATCGCCTCTTCAAATGGGATGACTGGAATACCATCGTGATAAAATGCAAAGGTAACCACATTGAAACCTACTTGAATGGTGAAAAACGTGCGGACTTCACCGACACCGACAAGAAGAATGCCGACCTCAAGGGATTTTTTGCACTTCAGGTCCACGGTGGACCTTCGGGTGATCTTCTCTGGAGGAACCTCTATCTAAAAGAGCTCTAGCAACTCTTATCTTCAAACCTCCGCTACTTACTTTAGAAAATCAGAGTGACCAGGGGGATTTCTTTGCCCAGACTCCAACACAATGAACCGTCGCCGCTTTACCCTGATAAGTTCTCTCACTTTGGCCTCTGGCAATGTTCTCAAGGCAGCTCATGCGAAGCAAACGGAGGTCCTTTCGCTCGGACTTTTAACCGATGTCCATTACGCTGATAAGAACACCCAGGGCACTCGGGCTTATCGCGACAGTCTTCTTAAGGGCAAAGACGCTGCTGAATTCTTCAAAATAAACAAACCCGCCGCCATTATTTGCCTAGGTGATCTGATCGATGCCGCGCCGTCAGTGGAAACCGAAATCTCCTATCTCACTGCAATTTGTAAGGTTCTCAATGTTGCCAGGATTCCGAGGTATCACGTCCTTGGGAATCACTGTGTGGCCACTCTCAACAAAGAGGAATTTTTTAAGCATGCCGAATCGGCCAACAAAGAAGGTCATTATTCCTTTGATCTAAAAGGGACCCATTTCATCGTCTTAGATGCTTGCTACAATTCCAAGATGGAGCCCTATGGCCGAAACAATTTTGTTTGGCATGATTCCAATATGACTCCGCAAGAAATCGCGTGGCTAAAAAAAGATCTCGCGGAAACCAAGCTTCCTACGGTGGTTTTTACCCATCAGCGACTCGATGTTGACCGCCCGAATAAATACGCCATCAAGCAGTCCATTAAAGTGCGCGAGATTCTTGAAGAATCCAAACGAGTGCGAGTGGTTTTCCAAGGGCATAGCCATAAAAACGAATTGGTAGAAGTGAATGGAATCCCTTATTGCACTCTAGCGGCTATGGTGGAAGGAGAAGGAATTAAGAACAGTTCGTATTCGCTATTGCGATTCTTCAATGATGGCTCCATCAAGCTGGAGGGATACCATCGTCAGAAAAACCAAAGCTTTCTATAAAGAGCATAAATGCATCTGCAACTTTCCCCCTGACGATTTCTTTTCTACTTGAGGCTAAGAGAAATGGCCAGATTTAGGGAGATTGCGTGACCTTCACCCGGATGAATTCACGAGTAGTCACAGCAATGTCCGAAAGAGATCGATAGGTCACAGTATCACTGCCATCACCATTTGAAATGGATGAAACGACCTCGGTTTGAATCAAGTTCCAGTCGACAAGATTAGCCGAACTTTCCACCGAGATGACAATATCTTCCGCAGCAGAGTTACGACGAAAAGTGACCGTTAGACTCTCAGCCGCCGCATTCCCAAAAAATCCCGAACCAAGAGTAATAGCAGACTCCGGACTCGGCCCAGCATCACCATTGATAGAGCCAAAAGCGTACTCGAGAAGAGCGGTGAGGCCGTCACCATCTTGATCAGCATCGGGATCACCCGTGAAGGTTTGCCCGTCGCTGTCACCTGGCGAACCGCCCAGCGCAATGCTGGCGCGCCAATTAGAAGGATCATCATGAGCAGGTGAAGTTTGCGGTGAAACCAAAACCAAAGTCGCTCCCGTACCGTCCGGTGCAGCGGGCCAAGGAGTATCGTCAAGATAAGAGAAACGTTGAATATCGATTGTTCCGGTAGCATCGATGATCGCAAGCTCTTCACCACTATTATCGAGGCTTCCGGTGAAGACTCCAGGAGCAATAAGAATCTCAGTAGTATCGTAATCAGCTGCAAAGCCCGCCTGATCCTTCACGATCACAATTCGTTGCCCTGCTGAAAGCGTAGTTCCAGTTGGAAAAGTATAAGTAATACCGGCAAAGGAAAGATCGGTAAGATCAATGGCGGTTGGCGAGATGTTCATCAACTCGAGCCACTCCTTTGTGTCATCAGGTCCCGCTGGATTATAGTTGATTTCTGAGACAACCAGGTTGCTGGGCGAGGCCGGAATCCCCACGATAAAATCAGCCTCTGTGAGAGCCGACCATTCGCCTCCGCTGAACGAGCGAGCCTTGAGCGGACCAGTTTGAGTTAGGGTGACCTCCGAAACTCCAGGGTTAGGCTTGAAGCCACAAACTCTAAGGTCGACCCCTAGGTCACTACTGCCACTAGAAGTTTGATGCACTTCTACCGCGATGACATTGATTCCTTCCAAAAGATCACCTGGGGAAAGAGTCAGAGATTTCAATCGCACAATTTCATCCTCGGGACTAGCGCTACTTGCTAGAGAACTAAAAGTTACAACTCCGTCAGTGAGATTACTTCGGTCGATTTCCTTTCCGTTGAGGTAAACGATGGCTCCGTCATCGCGAATTAGATCAAAAGTTAGCTCCGTGTAATCAGATGCGCCCGTAACATTAAATTCCTTACGAAAATAGGTTGTAATATTTCGCGGAGTAATTGCCGGCCCAACCGTGGTCTTGATGGAAATTCCGCCAACCCGACCATATCCCAACATGGCCTGCCCAGTTCCCCAGCCACTTTCATTGTAGTCTGGATGCTTCCAATCAGAGGAACTGTAGGCGGCATTACCAACCACAACGTTACTATTGCTCTGAGCAACCCCGTTGTCGAGAAAGCGCCAGCCATTCGCCTCGAAGTCGAGGAAGGTATCTCCAATCACCCCGCCTACGAGCATCCCGGCGTCTGGATTGATCCCACCTCCAATCGATCGTGGATCGCTGTCATCAGTCGTGTAATAAATATTTCCCTCTGCAGCAGTAACAGCGAGATCAAAATCGCTGGGAACAATTCCTCCATGCTGCGAATAAATCGGGGGATCAATGGAAGGATAAAGATTGCGAGAGCGGAGTTCACGAATGATAGAGCGACTATTACTCTCATCATGAAGAATAGGAATATAGTGATCGGTGATAACGTCACGTTCGACTACCCAATGCTGCTCACGGGTAAAATAAATCGGGTTGTTAATGGTTGGAGGATAATAATCACCATCAATGTTGGTCGAACTTGACGCAGTATTCCCATAAGGCGTGTTATCTTGGGTGTCGCCCCAGCGTGCGGACTCCGCAACGATCGCTTTATCAATCTCATCGGCAATCTTCCGGTAGCGTGCGACCGACTCGCTCTCACTAAGCGCGCCACCATTGAACATATGCTTGTGAACACGGTCTGCGAAAAGTAGCAGGAATTCATCATTCCGTCGAAGCCGCTGGAAAGGGCCCCCCGCACCCGAGCTACTATTATAACGATTCCAGCTAAATTTGTCTAAAGCGATTTCCTGGTCCCAAACCTGAAAGCGAAATTTACCATCACCACTAATCTCATTGACTGCACCATAGCCGTTCTTAGCCGGCCAGTCTTCTGCGTCCGCGTATAAGTGGAGAAATACGTAATCGATATAGTTATCGAGATCGAGGTAGTCCTTCACCTGATCATAAACGCTATTATTAGTGATGTCACTATTGAGAAGATTGGTCATGGCATTCCAACGAGATCTAGCTTCGGTCACGGCGTGATCATTGTTCACCTTCCAATCTTCTTCTCTACCCCCGAGATGTTCGGCATACCAATCATCTTCAATTCGCTCGGTTAAGTCGTGAATCCCAAAGTAAAGCCCATTGTAATAGAGATGAACAAATCGGCCGTGTCCGCTGGCGTGGCCTAGATCGGTCATACTCTCCTTCATCCAAACATCACGAGTATACTGCGAATCATTTGGACGGTAGCGACCGCTGCTCCAGGTATTTAAGGCCCAAGAATCAGTGAAGCAGGCCCGCAACACGAGCTTGTTAAATGTCTCAACTTCCGAGTCTTCAAAAAGTGGAAAGTTTAACTTTGGAATTCCGACCGAGGAACTAAAAGTCAGACGCATCGAATGCTTTTGCATCCGGTTGGGGGTTCGACTTGAATTCCCTTGAGTTTCGATTTTGCAGTCTTCCTGAAAGCCCTTCGTGCCATCTGGGAAAATATATTCGATCGAACATTCCCGCTCGAAGCGACCCCTTGGATTAGTAAGGACACCTCCATTTCCACCAGTGATATCCTGTTGTCTCATCGAAATTGCCATAGTCGGGATATCGAGCAAGGCCTCTTGCACCGTATAAATTCCAAGTCCATTCGTGTTATTCACCACTCGCGGGTCCATCTCGTAGTCCGAAGCGACATTCTGACCGACCTGGCTGTCGAATCCCCAATTAGAGGGCCATCCAGGGGGATCCGTGGGTTGCTTCACAACATCCTCAATAAATAGGTAAGTCTGTGTATCCACGTTGGTTGGAAGCCAATCACTGAAGGTCGCAATTGCGCGAACAGTGCTCGTTGTATTAATCGTGATAGGCTCGGAGTAAACAATTCCCGAGCTTGGCGTTGGTGGGGAGCCATCCAAGGTGTAGCGGATAATCGCGCCCGGCGTATCCGAAGTGATCACCAACTGGAAAGGATCAGTGTAGAATCCCCGATCATTTGAAAAATTGGTGTCTTTAACCACCCCAGGGAAAGCCGCAGCGCTATTTACAGCTCCTGGCGTCGCACTTTGGAAAAAAACGAGAGACTCTGCCCTAGATAAAACCCCATAAGAAGTGTCTGTGAATTGTTCGGGGAAAGTCGGGGAGAAACTATCATCCACCACCGAGCCGTTTGGCCGGACGATGGCTAGATACTCACCTCCTGTACTCAGCCCAAAATTGGTGTGGGCATAGCCATCGGAATCCACAGTATCCTCACCAGAGGCAAATATGACGAGATAGCCCTGTGCGGAAATGGAAATGTTGGGGAAGTTCCATTTCGTCGGATTCCCGATACTGTCCGTAAGGTAATAGCCATCGAGATTGACCGTTTTATTGTTAGGGTTGTAGATTTCAATCCAATCTTCGCGTCGGCCAAAGCCATCTTGAAGCCCCGTAACATTACGAGTTAGAATTTCATTGAGACGTAAAGGAAGAAGGGTATTTGGAAAGTCCGTGATTTTAGTTGGATCAGTGCCTTCGCTGTTTTCAAGGGCATCGTTGAAGCCATCACCATCCGTGTCGGCAAGATTGGGATCAGTGACAAATCCACCGACTCCCGAGAGTTCATCGGCATCACTCAGACCTTCCCCATCGGTATCGGCAAGCAGAGGATTGGTACCGAAGGTCTTGAGCTCCTGTCCGTCATTCAAGGTATCACTGTCGCTGTCAGCGAGGGTAGGATTAGTTCCGGCACTTTGCTCCTCCAAGTTAGTCAAATTGTCGATGTCGCCGTCATCGCTGCCCGAAGCGGTAGTCAGCGACGCAAAGTAGAGGAGCTCCCAATCATCATCCAACCCATCATTGTCAGAATCATTAACAACCTCGATATTAAAGACTTCTTCGGAAAATGCTCCCGCGGCATCGGTCGTCCGAACTCTAACGCTCAGGATTGCTCCACCAACCAAGGCACTGAGATCACGGTCGACCCGCAAGATGTTTCCGGTAATTTCAAAAAGCCCATTGTCCGAACTACCTTCGCCTTCTCGAAGAGAGTAAGTAAAAGTATCACCCGGCGTAGGATCAGTGGTCGTAAAACTTCCAACAGCCGAGCCAATCGTTGCAGCCTTGGCAACAATAAGACGAGAAAGCACGAGATCATTAGGTCCATCGGTTGCAATCGGCGCACCAATCTCCAGTCCATTAATAAAGACATTGTGGGAAGAACTTGGACTAGTGACCGAGACAATTCCTTTCAAGGTTACCGCACCAGCACTATTCGTAACGACATTCAAGGTAATGACATTGTCTGTTAGGGTGGCGGGTCGATTCGTGAAGGTAAGCCGCTGCACCTTCGATCCACCTCCACTCCAGTCGGCAGCTCGCCCACCAGTTGAGCTCGCATCGTAGCCCCAAATTTTGATAGGATATTCCGTGTTAGGCTGAAGCCCAGTAAAGGCGAGGCGGAGGCCACTTCCAGGTCTGCTTGAAAAACTGCCGGACGCAAAAAGAAAATCTCGCCACATCAAAGCTTCTCCACCACCACCGTTGTTCGAACGATCCCGGTTATCAAGAGTGACACTGCCAATGGCGTCCACATCAAGACTCACGCCACCGGTAAAATTTTTGGACCAAGAATCTCCAAGATCTGAATTGCCCGAAGACAACGATTGCCAACCACTCTGAGTCGTTGCGTTGGCATTGAAGTCAACACGAAGAGTCTGTGCAGCCAGAGGCAAAAAAATTACTCCCAAAGTTAAAAACTTAGAGATGTAAGCGCTCACTTTCATTCAGGAAGAAAGCTAGTTCTTCAAACCTGTCATTCAACATTTAACTCCTCGCTCAAAGAAATGGGGAATGACCTTTCACATCCCTTTGTTCCAAACACTAACTCAGAGTTGCAAGAACGTTACGAGGAAATTTATAGCGAGTGCCATTTTGATTTTCACCAATAACCGGATACTTACGATTACGTGGCTTTAGAGCTACGAGAAAATAAATGTCTCCATCACTTAAAAACGAACGACGATAATCGCTCCTGCTCAAATCAAAGAGCCCGGCGTATTTTTCAAATTCTTTTTCCTGTGGTTCCCTTTCATCAACCTCCCCAGGTGTAAAACTAAACTTGAGATCGAAGTTCTCTTCATCAAATCTCCCTTTGCTCTTTCCGGTTTGAATACCCCATTTGGTGGCGATCTTGCGAACTGCGTCTTGCACTTCAATCTGAAATTCCCTGACGAGATTACGATCAAACTTGACCACCCTGCCAAGAGGGTAGACTTCGGGATTTAGGCCATAGGAAAGCTTGCCATAGGTTTCCTCCTTGCGCCCGCGCCACCACATTTGAGATGGATCGCTTGAAGGTTTACGCTGGTAAGTTGCAAAAATCTCGCCGGTTTCGACGTGATAAAGCGCCCAAGGAAAATCGGGCTGTAACACGTCCTCGTCATAAGCTCGATCAGGTCTCGCCCCGATACGGCGACAAATGGCTTTCCACCGCTCATCGTGTCCACAATTTTCCTTGTATAGTTCCCATGCTAAAGCGTGAGCGATTTCGTGGAGAATCGTATCGCGCACTTCGTCATCGGCATTCAAAATAGTAAGCGGCCCACTTAGTGAAATCTCCCGGGAACTCATATTACAAAGTCCGAAACGCGTCTTGGCAGAATCCATTTTCCCGATCCACCCCAAATCGATTAACCCATGTGCTCCCATTTCTTCCTGAAGCAGATTGAAAGCCTCTTTTAAATCCATGAATATTTTCGCTACAACTTTGAAATGCTGGTTTCAATATGAGTCACCTAAAATCAAAACTCAAATCAGGAAATGGACTTACTTCCATTATCGCTGAGAAGACAAGCTCTCCAAATCATAATTTTCTTGATGAGTTCTCTGTTGATTGACTTCGAGCTATCCTCTCTCCAATCTCTACTCAATGGCCGATCTCTCTCACCTTGATGACTCCGACCAACCACGCATGGTAGATGTATCGGCGAAAACCGAAACCATCCGGGTCGCCACCGCCACCTGCATCGTAACTCTAGGTCGTGAGTTGTTATCGCAAATGAACGATGGAGAGCTACGCAACAAAAAGGGCCCTGTTCTTCAGACCGCCATTTTAGCCGGGATCACCGGAACGAAGAAAACCTCTGACCTAATTCCGCTCTGTCACCCGCTTCCGCTAGACTCCGCCAAAATCGAGATTACGCCGCACAATGACGAGTCACTACTCATCACAGCGACCGCCAAAACAACTTCCCGCACCGGTGTTGAAATGGAAGCTCTTACCGGAGCCTCTGTAGCTGCTCTGACACTCTACGATATGTGTAAGGCCGCAAACCCAGCTATCATAATTTCAGATCTAAAACTCGCTAGAAAAACTGGAGGCAAGTCTGACTACAAAGCATGAAAGCACTCATTCTTACCGGCGGAAAATCATCCCGTATGGGGCAAGACAAGGCGTCGCTTAAGATTGGCGGCGTCACCCAATTGGAGCGCATCGTTCCGTTGATCGAACCACTCACAGATCAAATTTTTCTTTCGGTTGCACATGACGATAAGGCCCAGCGCTCGCTACCCACGCTTCCAGATCTAGAGCCTTCTCCCGGTCCGCTAGGTGGGCTTCAGGCAGCTTTCTCTGCTGACCCTAAATCGTCATGGCTCGTCATTGCCTGCGATCTTCCTATGATCCAAAAAGAAGATCTTGAATCCCTCGTCAGGCAAAGCGATCTCTCTAAGGACGCCACCTGCTTTCTTAATCCTCTTGATAATCATCCTGAACCTCTTTGTGCTCATTATTCGCCATCGGCAGCTGGCAAGCTAGCAAAGGTGCTCGAGAACAATCAACGCTGTGCACGTCGTTTTATGGCATCGCTAGATCGCATAGACCTAGTCCCTCCAGATCCGCGTACTTTGCTCAATCTAAATCGTCCCGAGCACCTCGTGGAGTTGCAGCACCTCCACGAACACGGAGCAATCGAGAAAGAAGTGAAGGTGGAATTCTTTGCAAAGCTTAGCCAGGAAGCCGGGATGGAATCCGATGTTCTTCATACTTCCGTCGCAACCATCGCCGGCCTCTGGGAAGAATTGCGGCTCAAGCATCACTTCTCGCTTGATCTTCCACATGTTAAACCGGCAATCGATAACGAGTTTGCCGAATGGACTGATCTGATCTCCTCCGGACAAACTATCGCTTTCATGCCACCCTTTGCCGGCGGATAAAATTTATGTTTTGCATCCAAGAAAATCCAATCGATGTGATGGCCCTTCGCCACCAGATGACCGATCCCACCTGCGGAGCCCTCGTGGTTTTCGAGGGCTTAGTTCGCAACCATCACGAAGGTCGTAATGTTGAAAAACTGCACTACACCCAACATCCGATTCTCGCGCAGAAGGAAGGGGAAAAAATCGTTGCTGAAGCGATGAGAAAGTTTCCTATGGTTAAGGCTCTCGCCATCCATCGCATCGGGACATTAAAAATCAGCGAGTGTGCTGTGGTGACTTTGACATCTTCGGCTCATCGCGATGCCGCCTTTGACGCCAACCGTTATTTGATCGACTCCATAAAGGCCCGCGTGCCCATTTGGAAGCAGGAAACCTATGCGACGGGTGAAGTAGAGTGGACCAGCCCGTGTCCAAACTGTGGACCTGTTCCGCATTCATGAATAGCTTATCTTAAAAACTTTTCTGGCGTCTTTACCGAGTCTCAGAAATAAGATTCCGTGTCACACATTCTTATCATCGGAGGAGGACCTTCAGGATTACGGGCTGCGGAAGTTGCTTCCAACGCCGGCATAAAGGTCACGCTATGTGATCAAAGGCGATCGGTAGGACGGAAATTTTTAGTAGCTGGAAAAGGGGGGCTTAACCTTACGCACTCGGAGGAAATAGAAACTTTTGCCACTCGCTATCAAGGGCCAGATCAACCGCATGACTTTTGGCCCAGAGCTCTAGCCGATTTTGACAACAAGGAAATACGAGCTTGGGCCGCGCGGCTTAACGTTGGGACCTTTGTGCAAAAATCTGGTAGGATTTACCCGAAAGCTTTGAAAGCTGCTCCACTCCTACGGCGATGGGTTGAAAAACTCCGTAAGCAGGGAGTGGACTTTCGTATGAGTCATCGCCTTGTTTCGTTAACGAGTGGAAAAGCCTCTTTCGAGGGCCCAGAGGGGAAAATAGAAATTCAAGCCAATGCCATTATTTTGGCTCTTGGGGGAGGGTCGTGGCCACAAACCGGATCAGATGGAGCGTGGGTTGAAACGCTTGAAAAAGCTGGGGTGAAAGTGAGTCCACTAGCGCCCGCGAATTGTGGTTGGGAAGTGGCTTGGTCTTCTGACTTGGCTGAACAACTCGAAGCCAAGCCTCTAAAAAATGTAGTAGCTTCAGCCGGTGACAAGATCGCTCCGGGCGAGATCATGATCACACGTTACGGAATGGAAGGCGGTCCTCTTTATACACTAGGTCCAGTGCTCCGTAGAATGGACAAACCCCTCCTTACCTTAGATTTTAAACCAACTTTTGCGATCGAAAAACTGGTGGGGAAGATGGAATCAGCAAAAAAGAACTTCCTCGCTGAATCGCAGTACCGTTGGAAGCTCAGCGAGTCTATGCGTCTAATCCTAGACCATTTTCATGGTCCATTTTCATCTGCAGAGCACCTTGCGCAACATGCTAAAGCATGTCGAATTCCACTTACCAAAACACGTCCGATTGAAGAAGCAATCTCGTCATCTGGAGGAGTTCCATGGCAAACAATAAATGATCAGCTGATGATCAAATCCCTCCCAGGGATCTTTGTCGCTGGTGAAATGATCGACTGGGAAGCACCAACTGGCGGCTATCTTTTACAGGGGTGTTTTGCAAGCGGAACGCGGGCCGCAGAAGCTGCCCTAGCCTTCAAAATTTCAAAGCCAGGTTGAGTGAAATTACTTGCATCTTGGGATTAGAGAAATACTTGTGACCCAGCTGCTCATCAAGGGAGCAGGTGAGATTTTAATCCCATAGAAAAGCCGCCAATCCCCATAAATAGAGAGAGCAGCTTTTTTCTGAGGAGCCTATTATTTAGTCGAGCTTTTTGATCCGTAGCTTCCGGAAGTAAATAAGACTTCCGGGATCGTGGCCCTGTA
>MDTB01072501.1_pt1 | contig 18301 bp, 19 predicted proteins | sample 811161 | NCBI WGS metagenome assembly MDTB01 (sample SAMN05326650, study PRJNA326480) | marine metagenome | isolation source: seawater | place: Mediterranean Sea | collected 2009
ACATTGGTTTTTATAGCTTCTATTGGGAAAAACTCGCAGGAAGGGACCTGTTTTAGTGCAGCTGCATGAAAAATATAATCAACTCCTTTAACTGCTTGTGATGCGGAAGAAGCATCTCTAACGTCTCCAATATAAAACTTAACTCTGGGATCATTTAAAGATTTACGAAGATCATCTTGCTTTTTCTCATCCCTAGAAAAAATTCTTATCTCTGAAAATTCCTTGTTAACAATTGTCTTTTTCAAAAAAGCGGTGCCTAAAGAACCTGTGCCTCCAGTTATTAGTATTTTTTTGTTCTTATTCATCATTTAAAGTTCTTGAAATTTTTTCATATATCTTTAAGATCTTGAGAGAATTTGTTTTAGAATCAAAATTCTTTTTTGCTAGATCAAAAGCATTTTCTCCCATTTTTTTTGTTTTTTCTTTGTTATTTATACAAAAAATAATAGCTTCAGATAACTTTTCTGCGTTTCTTAAGGGTACAGCTATTCCTGTTTTATGTGATATTATTGTATCTTTTTTTGGCTTTGAAATAGCTAAAATAACAGGAACTTTTGAAAATGCAGCTTCAATTAATTGTCGTCCAGGAGCATCCGCTAAACCAGGAATACAGACTATATCCAATACATCATAAACATTTTCAACGTTGTTAACATGACCAAAAAAACTCACATGATTTTCAAAATTAGAAGCCTTAATTTGGTTTTTTAAATCTTCAAGTTGATATTGTCTTATCCCTAATTTATTTAAAATTCTATTAAAAGGATTTGATGAGTTTGTTGGTTCACCTCCAACATATATTAGTTGAGAAAGATAACCTCTAGAAATAACAATCTTAAATGCTTCAAATAACTCAAGAATACCTTTTGATTTGTGCATTGATCCAATAAAACCTATTTTGAAAATTTTAGAGTCAAGTTGAGAAATCTTTTGAGCTAAGTCTAAATCATTATCAATAACATTACTTTTAGTAAATGAATTATGTATTACTATTGATTCTAATTTAGAATCTAAACTTTCCTTTACAGTTTCATCAATACATATTATTTGATTCACACAACTTTTTAAAATTCTTGTAATTAATCTAGTTCTAAAAGATTTAAAGTTTAACCTAGAAACAGATCTAACATGAACAATTATAGGCACTTTAAAAAATATTTTTGCAAATACTAATGGGAAAATTGCAACAAAATCATTAATATGAATAATATCAATTTTTATAAATTTTTTCTTTGCTCTATAAAGACTTAAAATTGTAAGTGGCAAATAGTATAATTCCCTCAGGACAACCAACCAACGAAAACCTTTATAGAAACTATATTGAGTATTGTCAAAACGGGAAAGGCCTTTAACACTAATTAAATTTTTTGAAATATTTCTAAAAAAAAATTCAGAAGTCCCTTTTACTGTTAAAAAATAGGGATTTACACTTTTATCTGGAAAATTTTTTATTGTTTCATATAAACTTCTAGAGGACCCTCCCCATGGTCCTACAACATGTATGTAAAGTACATTCAAAACAGGTTTTTTTTTTTGAACATTATTTTTACTTCTTAATTAGTTCCTTTCCAGGATTACCTATTATAATTTGCCCCTCTTTAACATCTTTTAACACGACAGCTCCCATTCCAATTACAGAATTATTACCAATACATTTTTTATTTAAAATCGAACTTGAAGGAGATATCCATACATCCTCTCCAATGATTGAACTGCCAGCAATCATTGAATTTGCAATTATAAGAGAGTTAGCCCCTATTATTACGCCATGAGAAATATGAACAAGATTATCAATTTTAACATTTTCATTTATTATTGTACTTCCTAATACAGCTCTATCAATACAAGTATTGTTTCCAATCTCTACCTGATTTTTTATTACCACATTACCTATATGAGGGATTATACAGTACTTCCCTTTTTCATTTTTCTCATAACCAAAACCAACTCCCCCAATTGTATTATTACATCCAATAATAACGTTATTACCTATCATAGTGTTCCTCTTAATTATTGAACCAGAACCTATTTTAGAAAAATTTCCAATTTTTGATCCTTCTTCAATAACAACAAATTCATCAATAGTTACATTTTGACCTATTAATGCTGATGAATGAATAATTGAGGATTTAGAAATATATGGTTTCTCTTCTTTTACAAAAAATTTAGATAATATTTCACTAAATGCTAGTCTTGGATTTTTTGTTAAAATATAAGTGCAAGTTTTATATTCAATGGGAGAGTCTATATCACAGATTATTACTCCTTTATTGATTTTTTTAAATAAGTGGGAATTTTTTTTATTAATCCATGTTATAGTATTTGAATCAAAATAGTTAGAGTCTGCTTGTACAGGTTTTTCAATATATAAATTTAAATTACCTTCATACTTAACATATGAGATGGAATTTAAAATTTGTTTTAAATCTGTCATAATTTATAAAAATAGTCTAATTACTTCAAAGGATTCTGCATATTCAGTGCCAATTTGTGTACCTCTTATTTTTCCTAATGATCTAATAAATTCAGGTGAAGTATAATCTCTAAACTTTTGAGATTTATATGCATCTAAGGCATATATTTTTTTATCTAAATCCTCTGTTGAAAGTTTAACAAAACAATTTGAAACTGATTTTATATTATTCCAGATAAGTTCGTAGCCTAATATAGTTGTATTTTTAAAAGCCCTTAATCCCTCTAATGAGACAGTAGAATGATCTTGATGAATATCATTTAGATTTGGAATTAATACTAAATCATAACTATTCTGATTTCTAATTTTAATTAAATCTTCAAGAATATGTTGCCTTTTAAAATTTAGGTTTCTAACCTGATAATTGAAGATTATTAAATTCTCCTTTTTGATCCCCAAACGCTTAGTTGCTTCTTTTAATTCTTTGGTTAAAACATCTTTAGGGAACCCTTCTGGAACAGACTCTATTGCAGTAGAAAAAGCAACATATGTAACGCATGAACCTAAGTTTATACTTTTTGATATAAAACCTCCACAACCAAGTTCACCATCATCAGAATGAGGAGCCAATACAAGAATATTTTTAAAATTATTAAACATTTATACTAAATTTATTCATAATTCTTTTTAAAAATGAAAATGTTTTGCGATTATTTTTATAATCCAAAAAAGTTTTAGGTTTATTATTTAAAATTAAATCAAATTCATTCTTAGATAAGTCAAGCTTTTTAAGAAAATATTCTAAATCATTATTAATTAAATCAGCTGGATAAGCATCTTTTTTAAGTTCTTCTAATGCATAGTCTCTAGATATTTGATTTGAGCATATTAAATTTGAGTAATGAGCAATTCTTTTATCTATATTAAATTTTATAGGCAATATATATGATTGAATTAAGCGAGTATAAATTGATTCATAATGTTTTCCACCATAATAAATCCAATCTAACTTCTCTTCGATAACTTTCATAGCATCCTCTTTAACATAATCCACGTAGTTTAAAAATGGAATAAATTTTATCTTCTTAACTTTTGAAAAGTAGAAAAGTTCAATAAGAGAAAGAGTTGGTAAAGATTTTATTTTTTTATTTCCATACTTTCTTTGAATACTTTTAATGTAAGTTAGATCATAATAACCATATCCCCACTTTTCAGGTAAAATAGATTCTGTTTGAACATTTGTACCATTCAAAATATATTTCACTCCATGCTTTGAAGCAGTTTTATAAAGCAGTGATATTATACCATGATCTGTGGGTATTTCTAAATCAGGTGTAGATGCTTTTAAAAAAGATAATTGAATATTTTTAAATTCTAACCAATCTACTACATATGTATAAAGATCAATATCTAACTTTTCTAAAATATTTTCAATATTTTTTACAGCTAACTCGCTGTTCCATCCATTATCAAAGTGAACTGCTAAAGGCCTTAAGCCTAAATTTTTGACTATATAAGCTAAATATGTACTATCAACTCCACCACTTACTCCAATGATACAGTCATATTTTTTTTTTGAACCTTTTTTTTTAATTTCATTTACTAAAGAATTCAATTTATACTTTCTTTCCTTTTTATTAATTAAATGTTTTTTAGCTTTTGTTTGATATGAATGCCAATGGTTTGATATCCCATCTTTATCAAACACTATGTCTGGATCTGAAGTATCCATTATAGTTTTAGAACATATTCTGTAAGATTGGTTAGACATAATTTCAGTTTAAAATTTTTGCTAATGATTTATAACTTGGATAATTAATTAATATCCCTTTATTTGGCCCATAATACACAAATAAACTTCCAGCTGCAATAGCAGAAATAGATGTGTCCTTTATTAATTCTTTTAAATGTTTTAGGCTTCCAGCTCCACCACACGCAATAACTGGTAGGTTAAGGGAATCAACAGCGTTTTTAATAAAATTAGTGTCAAAACCAGACATAGTTCCATCTTTTTCAATCGAGTTAAACATTATTTCACCTACTCCCAATTCTTGCATTTTTTTAGCAAAAAAGAGAGGGTCAATATTTTGACGAAAAGATCCGTTTTTAGTGTAGATTGATGATTTTTTTAAAAAATTATTTTTATAATCAATTGAAATCACAATTGTAGAACCTCCAAACGTTTTTACGGCGCTTTGAACAAATGAGGGATTATTTATTGCAGCAGTATTAATAATTACTTTTTCAACCCCTATGCTTAAAATAGTTTTTATATCCTCCAAAGTATTAATTCCTCCCCCATAGCTTAAAGGCATAAAACATTCTCCAGCAACCTCCTCAATTAACTTAAAATTTGGTTTTTTATTTAATCGTGTTGAATCAATATCTAAGAGAATTAACTCATCAACTTCTTTTTCATTAAAAATTTTAATTGCATTTATAGGATCACCGATATATTTAGGTTTAGAGAACTTTGTAGTTTTAACTAAGCCTTCTGAACTGAGTAATAATGAAGGAATTATTCTAACTCTTAACACAACTAAAGTTTTGCAAAATAATTTAATAACTCAAATCCAAATTTATGACTCTTCTCTGGATGAAATTGAACACCATAAATATTTTCTTTTTGAAAAGAAGTTGTAAATGGGAAACCATAATTTGTATAAGCTATTTCTTGACTAGAATCTTTTAGTTCAACATAGTAGGAGTGAACATGATAAAATCTTAATCTAGAATTAGAATTGAAAATAGATGATTGCTTAGAAGGAACAACTGTATTCCAACCCATATGAGGAACTTTAAGATGATTTCTTTCAAATTGAAAACGTTTTACTTTAGCGTCAATCCAAGAAAGGCCATTCATCATTCCCTCTTCGCTTTCTTTACACATAATTTGCATTCCTAAACAAATTCCTAGAAAAGGCACTTTATCAGAATTAGCTTTTTTATTTAAAATATTTAATAATCCAAGTTCATTTATATTTATCATTGCTGTATCAAAAGATCCTACACCTGGTAAAATTATTTTATTTGATTTAGCTATTTTTTCAATGCTTGAAGTAATTTCAGAATCATATCCCAGTTTTTTCAACATATTCTGGATGGATTTTAAGTTCCCAAGACCGTAATCAACAATTGTTATCATAGTGGTTTTGTTATGACTAACTGATCACTTACTCCGTCTGAAAAATATACCTTTTGCCATTTTTGAGTAATCTCTCTAAATTGGCCCCATTTTTCAGTAAACCCAATATTTTTAGCAGGTGAAAGTGTATTATTTGAGGGTAAATATCTTTGAATATCATCAATTATTATAATACCTCCAGGTTTCAATTTATTCAAAATTTTAAGAGAAATCTCATCCCTGTAAAGTCCATCAACTAGACATAAATCAATTGAGTTATCCTCTATATTGGAGTCAGAATAATCTCTGTACTTATTTTCTTCAAGATGTAAAATTTTTAAATTTTGTTTTGAGTTATTGCTAATTTTTTTAAACCATTCGAAATCATGCTCTATAGATGTTAAATACTTAACTCTATTTGCGATCCAAAGTGAACTATATCCGGATCCAAATTCCAAACAAACCATTTCTTTATTTAATTTGACATTTAAAAACTTATTACACTCTTTACTTAACCAAGGAACATTTTTATTTGAAAAAAAATAAATATAGTTTTTAACCCTATTGTAAATATATTTTAAAGTCCAGTGTTTTTTCATGTAAAGTTTTATTTAAATTGAATTCTTTAATATTTTTTAGAAAAATTAAAATTCTGGTTTTTGATTAAATATTAATCTAGAGAGAATTTTTGATTGATTTTTTGGATTATAATTTTTATCAATAAAATATCTACAGTTGTTTTGTATTAAATTAGACTTCGGCAATGTAGACATATAAAAATCTATTTTAATTGTCAAATCTCTAATATCATTTTCTTTGAAAAAACCTCCATTAAAACCATCTTCTATAATCTCGCTTTCAGGCCCCTGATTATTGACATTATTGTGAGTGATAACAGGAGTACCATATGTGAGACTGTGAACCGCAGTCAACCCAACATTTCCTGGCGAAACACATAAACTAGAGTTGAAAATTAATTGACTTAAAACAACTTCATCATAAACTGCACCATGAAAGAAAATATGATTTTTATAATCATTTGATAATTTTTTCAATTTTTCTCTCTCTGGACCATCTCCAACAATTAATAAATTGTATTTAAAGTTTAAGTTTATAACGGCATTTATTAAAAGGTTGATTTTTTTGGAGGAAGTTAGTCTTCCTATAAAAATTATTATCGGTTTAGTATTGTCCTCAAAAAAATTTAGCTCTTTTACTCTAGAGGATAGTAGTCTTTTGTACAGGTTAGTTTGAAAATCGTAGTTTAATGAATTAAAAAAAATATATATATTATCTGAAGAAAAATTATATTTAACTAATAATCTCTTACTTCTATTCTCATATACAAGTAATTTATTTGCTAACCTATAAAATAGTAATCTAACAAATAACTTTATTTTACTTTCATTATTGTAAATTCCATGTGTTGCGAAAACTACTTCAACCCTACGAAATCTACATATAAGTGTTGCAACCCAAGTTGACAAGACTTTCATATCTCCCAAAAAAATGGCGACATCAAACTTTGTAAAAAGACAGCGAATTATAACTCCAAATTGAAAAATTAATTTACTTTTTAAAACATAAATGTTTTTTAATTTAAAGAATCTATTGTGATGTATTGGATCAATTTCATCATTTATATTAACTAATTTAATTCCCCTTTTGTCAAATTCATCAAACCCAAAATACATTTTATAATCAGATGAATTAATGAACTCCAGCCAACTTGGCTTTGAATAATGTGGAAATATATTTGAAAAATTAAAAACTGTTTTTTTATTCATCCCAAAATGTATTGTAGACAGAGGCAATTTTTTTTATAAAACTATCATGACCATATTTGTCTCTGGCATAATAAGAAATTTGTTCTCGTACTTGCTGTTTCTCACTTTTTGAATCTCTCAAAGCCTTAACCATTTGTTCTATATTATTTTTATCTACTAATACTCCCCATTGGTTTTGATTTAAAATATCTTCAGGTCCAAAGCATTTAGTAGATATTACTGGCAATCCACATGCCATTGCTTCAATTATTACAACACCAAATGTTTCAAAGTTAGAGCTTAAAACAAAACAATCACAACTCAAGAGTAAACCTTTAATTTCATCTTGTTTTAAATAATTATAAAATTCAAATTGATGTGTTCTACCACTTCTTTGAACTAATTCATCTAATTTTTTCTTTTTAGGGCCTTTTCCAACTAAAATTAACATTACTTTATCTGATGGCTTAAATGCCTTCAAAAAACTGTTGATTATTAACTTCTGATTCTTATTATTTGTTAGATTTCCAATATTGATGAATTTAAATGTTTCTTTATTTTTTTTGAACTTAGATGGCTCTAAAAAAGTAGAAGACAAAACATTATTTATTACATCAACATAAGATAAATCAAATGTTTTCTTTAATACTTCAGAGGATTTATCAGAAACAGCAAAAAGGTTAAAATTAAAAACTACTTCCTTATTAATTAATGATAAATATTTTTTGTGATGTCCTCTCATATAAATACTTGAATGCTCAGTAATAACATATGGAATATTATACTTCTCCTTTATTTTTTGTGCAACTAAGCCAGAATAAATGATATTATGAGCATGGATAATGTCAGGCTTGCCATGGTTTGAAATATACCATTCAAATTGATTAAGTGCAATTTTGATATATAATTTACTTAATAACTTAACAGGAAATAATTTTTTTGGAACATACAATTTTTTATAGTCTCTGAAAATAGTAAGTCTTTTTTGAAATTCTTCTTTTTTATGTTTAGAATTTCTGAACTCATTAGGGAAAGCCAAAAATCCTGAACTTAATAACCCTACTTTTTTATAAATAGTGGATAATATTTTTGCTTGATTTAATTGGAAAATTCCTCCTGTAGGAGCTAGATTAGTAACAACTTCAGATCCTGAAATTAAAATTAATACGTGTTTATCTAAATATTTCATCTAAAACTTATTGCTTAAATTAACAGAAGCTTAAGAGGCTTTAAACAGTATAACAATTTTATATCTGTTCATAATTTCTAATTTGACTAACTATTTCGATAGAATTTCTTGCATCAATCAATCCATATCCTTGATCTTGAATGATTTTTTGATAACTCACAGTATGAAGGTCAGTAAAACCTTTACTGAATTCAATTTCCTTATCTTCAATAGTAAGTGTTCTAAAAGTTGATTGTCCCTTAGATTTAATATCTGGCGGAAGGTTTTCTGCATTAATACTTAGATACCAATTTACATTAGCTTTTTTGAACTTAAGAGTGCCTGAGTTTGTGTCTTTAGTTTTTAAATTAACAGACAACGCTTCAATTGAACCAAAAATCCATTGTAGCATATCAAAAAAATGAATTCCAATATTGGTTGCTATGCCTCCAGATTTATCTTCATTTCCTTTCCAAGAAGTATAATACCAATTTCCCCTTGAAGTAATATAGGTTAAATCTATATCATAAATTTTATCTTTAGGACCTTTAACTATTTTCTCTTTTAATTCTAGAATAGCTTCGTGGTGTCTAAGTTGTAATATAGTGTGAACTTTATTTTTATATTCTTGCTCCAACTCTATTAGCGCATCTAAATTCCAAGGATTTAAAACTAGTGGTTTTTCACAAATAACATCGGCGCCAATTCGCAAACCATATCGGATATGTGAATCATGAAGATAATTAGGAGAACATATAGAAACATAATCAATCTTAATCCCTGACCTTTTAATTTTTTCTAAATGTCTATCAAATCTTTCAAACTCAGTAAAGAAATGAGTATTTGGAAAATAAGTATCCATAATACCTACCCCATCATAGGGATCATAAGCTGCTATTAAATTGTTGCCTGATTCTTTAATAGCTTTCATGTGTCTTGGAGCAATGTAACCTGCAGCTCCTATTAAAACGAAATTCTTCATAATTTATAGACAGAATTATTTTCTAATTTATATTCTTCATTACTCTCAGGACATTTAGCCCTAGAATTATTATCGAAATTTAGCCTGTGACCATATTCACTTACCCAACCTAACTGTTTACCTGGATTTCCTACCATTAAGGCATAAGACTTAACTGGTTTAGTAACAACTGTCCCTGCGCCAATCAAAGCATAACTTCCAATAGTATTTCCGCAGATAATTGTAGCATTTGCACCTACAGAAGCGCCTTTTTCTACTTTTGTTTTAATGTAATGATCACTTCTAATAATAGCAGATCGTGGATTTGTAATATTAGTAAATACCATAGAAGGTCCAAGAAATACATCATCTTCACAAATCACACCAGTGTAAATAGATACATTATTTTGAACCTTTACATTATTCCCTAAAACCACGCTTGGGGATACTACTACATTTTGTCCTAAATTACAGTTTTTGCCCAAAGTGGCACCACTCATAATATGGCTAAAATGCCAAATCTTTGTGCCATTACCTATAGAACAACCTTTATCTATAATAGCAGTTTCATGTGAAAAATAACTCATAGTATTTGAAAATAATAATTAAAGTCTTCCGTCTACTAGTTCTTTATTTAAAAATCCTTTTGTATCAAATATAATAGTATTGCCCTTAGATTTTACTTTTTTAAAATCTAAAGCTCTAAATTCATTATGAGCTACAGCAATTATAATAGAATCATAATCTAAAATATTAATGTCATTATTTAAATTAACGTTATATTGATTTTTAACTTCTTCTTTGTTTGCCAAAGGATCATGAATATCTATGTGTAATCCAAATTGAGACAGTTCCCTGTAAATATCTATTACTCTGGTGTTTCTTATATCTGGACAATTTTCTTTAAAGGTAAAGCCTAGGATTAGAGATTTAGCTCCTTTAATTATTGTCCCTTTTTCAATCATCAATTTTATAACCTTATTGGCAACAAACATTCCCATATTTTCATTTACCCGCCTACCAGATAGTATTACTTGAGGACGATAACCAAGACTCTCTGCTTTGTGGGCTAAATAATAAGGGTCTACCCCTATACAATGCCCTCCTACTAAACCTGGTTTGTATTTAAGGAAATTCCATTTTGTGCCTGCAGCTTCCAAAACATCATTAGTATCTATTCCTATTCTGTCAAAAATTAAAGCTAATTCATTGACAAATGAAATATTCAAATCACGCTGAGCATTTTCGATAGATTTAGAGGCCTCAGCTACTTTAATACTAGGTGCTTTATGGGTGCCTGCCTCTATAATACTAGCATATAATTCATCAACCCTATCTGCAATTTCTGGTGTAGAACCAGAAGTTACTTTCACAATTTTAGTTAAAGTATTGATTTTATCACCGGGATTTATGCGCTCTGGTGAATAACCACAGAAAAAGTCTTTATTAAATATTAAACCAGAGAATTTTTCTAATACTGGTACGCAATCTTCTTCTGTACAACCAGGGTAAACTGTTGACTCATAAATAACAATATCTCCTTTTTTAACTATTCTTCCAAGCATTTCAGAGGCCATTAGTAAAGGATTTAAATCTGGAGATTTAAATTTATTTATAGGTGTTGGAACAGTAACAATATAAATATTACACTCTTTTAAATCTGAAATATTAGATGAGAAAAATAACCCCTTATTTTCATTAGTTGAAGTCCCTTCTAAAGCTTCTTTTAAATCTTCTAAATTTGCTTCATTTGTTTTGTCAATAATTTTTGATAGTTCATAAACACGAATCTCATCTATATCAAATCCAACGACTTTATTTTTCTTAGAGAATTCTATTGCAAGAGGTAATCCTACATACCCTAATCCAATAATTCCAATTTTATTTATTTCCATTACAATTTAATTGATTAAAATCCCTTTGTCTTGAATCTTATATATTTCATCACACTCTACCAAAGTTGAAATTCGATGTGCAATCATTATTAATGTTTTATCACCTTTTAAATTCTTTATCGATTCCATTACATCTTTTTCTGTCTCGGAGTCTAGTGCAGAAGTGGCTTCATCTAAAATAAGTATTTGTGGTTCGTGATAAAGTGCTCTAGCTATTCCTATTCTTTGTCTTTGACCACCAGAAAGTTGAACTCCTCTTTCGCCAACTTTTGTCTTTATACCTGTTTCTAAAGAATTTATAAATTTTTCTAACTGTACATGTTTTAATACCTCATTTATTTTGAGATAATTTATCTCATTTTCAGGTATTCCTAAGGCTATATTTTTTACAATGGAATCATCAATTAAATAGATAGTTTGTGAAACATATCCAATATTATTTCTCCATGATTGACTCATTTGAAAATTATTGATTCCATCGATTAAAATCTTTCCAGAGATTGGCTCATGAAGACCTATTATCATATCGACTAAAGTACTTTTTCCAGATCCAGATTCTCCTATAAATCCAATAGTATGCCCTTTATTAATTATCAAATTAATACCCTCTAACACCCTGGTGTTTTTTGTAAAACCGAAAGTAATATTTTTAAATTCAATATGATTTTTAAAATTATATTTTTTTGAATTTTTGTAATTTTCTTCCTTACCACTATTTTTTTTTATTTCTTTAAAAATAGTATCAACTGAGGGTTTATAATATTTCAATGACTGAGATGCTGCAATAATTCTATTTAAGGAAGGTATCATTCTAAAAGTTGCAGCAACAAAAACTCCTAATATACTAACCAGACTTTTAGAATCTTTACCTTGTAACAAGAGTAGAATTATAAAACTTATTAATCCAGTAATTGAAATAAGTTCAAGATAAAATCGAGAAATTTGAGAAACAGTTACTTGATTAGCATTTAGCCTAGCCTTAAAGTAGTTTTTGTTTGTATACTCTTCTGTAAAAAAAGCTGTTTTCCCAAGAATTAATAAATCTTTAATACCCCCTAGACCTTCTAGAGCTATATTAGATATCTGAGAGTCTAAGTCATTCCTTAATTTACCCCACGTTTTAAGCTTTCTCTTTGTTAATTTAAAAAATATTATGGATAAAAAACCATATAAAATTCCAATGGATATAGCTCCAATTGGTTCAATATAAATAAGAGTGGCTAAAACAGCGATAACAAAGCCACTTTCTACAAAAACAGTAATTAATGAAAGTAAGAAGGTATATAAATAATGAATCTCTACTTGAATATTTTTAATAAGTTCAGACACGTTTCTATTTAGATGAAACTTATATGGCTGATTCATATAATTAAAAAACAAACTATTAGATATTGACGCTATAGTGTTTGATATAAATTTATTTTGTTTATATGTTAACAACACTAAAAACAAAGATTTAATAAAATATACAACTACAATAAATACAAGAATTAAAAAAAGAAAATTTTGATTAGAAAGCTGTAAGAAACTTCTAATAAGTGATAGTGATGTATTTGTTTCCATCATCTCAGGATCTAGTAAAACAGTTAAAACAGGAATTAATACACCTAATCCAAAGACTTCTAAAACCATCCCAATAAATAGTAAAAGTGTAAGGATCAATAATCCTTTTCTCTGACTTTTAGTTATTAGAAAATTAATCTTTTTAAGAGTACTTAACATCTACAATTTCTTAAGCAGCCAACTAGATGACTGTATTTTATCTCCAAGTCCATCAATTAAAGCCACATTCATCTCTTCACATATAGGTTTCTCAGGAATGGTGTCGTTATTTTGATCTCCTCCGTTAGCAAATCCAAGATCAAACCCTCCCATAAACTGCTCGGCGATCATTTTAATGGTGGCGCATACAGTTCTATCTGTATCAATAGAGAGAATAGCCTTATCAACTGCTTTAATGTTCGAAACGATGATCATGCGCTCGTTTTCATCCTGAAACTCTTTACTTCCTTTAAGTTCTCTTTGATGATCATTATTTACAATTACAATAAGCATATCCGCATGAGCCTTTGCATTATTGAAATACTCTAAATGTCCTTTATGAAGGGGGTTAAAATATCCAGAGACGATGATTGCTTTTGGCTTCTTCAAGATTAAAAAAATATATTAATCAATTTTTACAGCTTTTTGTATTTGATTCACTTATAATTTAGTGTTTGTTAATTTATTTACCAATTGAAAATTTATTTTTATTTTCATTAATATTTCTCCCATCAAAAATGATTTTTGCATCATCAATATCGATATTTTTAAATTCTTCCCATTCTGTTATAATAACAAAGGCATCGCAGTCATTGGTGGCGGCAAATTTTTCTACTATATTAATTTTTTTTTCTTTCATACTATTTTTAATCTTCCATAAATTTTGAATATCATTTACTATAGTTCGTTTTTGAACCTTAGGATCATAAATTGATAAAGATGCTCCATTTTTATATAAAATTTCTGAAACTTTAATAGCAGCAGATTCTCTACTATCATTTGTGTTTGCTTTAAAGGCCCAGCCCAGAACCGCTATTTTTTTACCAGTTAAATTTCCATCAAAGTGATCTATGACTTTTTGAGCAAATCGCTCTTTTTGGTAATTATTAATTTTTACCACCTGATGCCAAAATTCAGCTACTTCATTAAGCCCATAAAATTTACAAAGATATACAAGATTGAGAATGTCTTTTTGAAAACAGCTCCCACCAAATCCTACTGAAGCTTTCAAAAATTTTGATCCAATTCTATGATCCATACCTATAGCATGTGAGAGCTCATCAACATTAGCTCCAGTTTTTTCACACAGTGCCGATAAACTATTAATAGAAGAAATTCTTTGAGCAAGCATAGCATTAGAAGCAAGTTTTGAAAGCTCAGAGGTCCATACATCTGTAGTTAGAATTTTTTCCTTTTCAATCCAGTTCTTATAAATATTAACTAAAGATTCAATAGCTTTTTGACCAGACTCTGTATCATCTCCTCCTATAAGGACGCGATCTGATTTAAAAAGATCTTCAATTGCTGTTCCCTCAGCTAAAAACTCAGGATTAGATAAAATTTCAAAGTTTACTGTTTTATTATTTGAGATTAATATTTCTTTAATTTTTTCTGCTGTCCGAACAGGTAGGGTTGACTTTTCAATTACTATTTTGTCTGATTTTGAATATTTTGCAATATCTCGAGCACAGGCTTCAACGTAGGTAAGATCAGCAGCCATTCCGGCGCCTTTACCCTCAGTCTTAGTTGGAGTGTTCACAGCTATAAAAATCATTTCGGCTTTTTCTATATTCTCATTTATATTAGTAGAAAAAAATAAATTTCTATTTCTTGTTTTTTCAATCACTTCACTTAGGCCTGGTTCAAAGACAGGTAAATTATCTATATGACCATTCCATGCATTTATTTTATCTTGATTAGCGTCAACAACATTTATATTAATGTGAGGACATTTTAGCGCAATTACTGACATTGTAGGGCCACCTACATAACCAGCGCCAATACAACAAATGTTTTTAATTTTCATTTATAGTCTATTATAATCATCTTCAATTCTAACAATATCATCCTCTCCAAAATAAGTACCTGTTTGAACCTCTATAAATACAAGTTTTTTATTTGTTTTATTTTCAATTCTATGTTTACTGCCTTGAGGTATTAGTATAGTTTCTCCAGAATTATATTCTGCAGTTTTACCATTTAATGTTATAGTTCCAGTTCCCTCAGTAATTGTCCATGTCTCTGATCTTTTATGGTGATATTGATATGACAGTCTTCCGCCGGGATCGACTTCAATTCTTTTTAACTTATATGAAGGTTCGTTATGAATAACATAAAAACGTCCCCAAGGTCTTTCTTCATTTTCTATTGAAATCATTTTTCTTTTGAATTAAATAATAAAATATGTTCTTGATCTGAAATAAATTTAGAAGCTAAATAAAAACTAACATTCCTACCAATTAATTTTTCAATTTTTTCTTCAAGTTTTGCTATATAATTCATGTTTAATCCTTGCCCAATAAGGAAAACTTCAATCAGACCTGTGTCATTTCCTTTTGCATAATCTCCAATTAGAATAATTTTATCTACATCCCCCATTCGTTCTAATACTGTTTCTACTACATCTTCTAGCCCTAAATGTTTTAAAACTACTTTACGAAGAACATCAAATAATGGGTGTTCAGTATTTGCTTTATATTCAATTTTATTGTTTACCCTGATCTTTTTTAAATAGCCTGCTCCTTGGAGATGATTTAGTTCTTTACGAATAGCATTTGTAGATTCACCCATTTCTGTAGCTAAACCATTTAAATATCCTTTATTTGCTTGAGAAATAAAAAATTTAATTAATAGCCTTAATCTAGTTTTTGAAGTAATTAATTCGCCTAACATTTTTTGTTTTTTTCATGGCTCCGCCAGATAAGCCACACATAGGCAAATCGGATTTTTAATAATATGAAAGTTAAATTTAAGCTGCTAATGGTTTCAAGACTACCATCATGCCTAAGCTTGTAATTTCTAATTTAACTTTATTTTTTTTCATTTCAATTATTTTGCCTGTCTTGCCAGCCAAAGGTCCCTCAGTTATTTCATATAATTGTCCTTTAATCAAACTAGATATTGAAATATCTGTATGTACACCTTCAAGATGCTGTTTCATTATGTCAATTTCACTTTCATGAATTATTGCCGGTTTACCTAACCAAAATAAATATCTAACTATACCAGGAATTGAAAACACTGTACTTCTCCTACATTCTTCTATACAAACCATTACATAAGATGGTATTAATGGCTTTTCAATCTTTTTTTTACGATCTGAATACTGCTTGAGTATTTTTACAGTTGGACAGTAGCTAGATATGCCAATTTTTGAAAGCTCAGTTACAACTTTGAGTTCATGCTTGGGTTTAGTATATACAACAAACCATTTCTTCATATAATATTTTTTTCAATAAAAAAACAACTTCTAGTAACAAAAGTACTTAATTTATAGTTAAAAAATGAAATAACTTAATATATTTTTTTGTATTTGTATTTGTATTTTAACTTTTAGAGAAACTTTTAGCATATTTTTGTGATTAAGTATTTTAAATTTATTTGAGAAATTAACTTTTAATGTTTTAAGAAATGAAGAAAATATTAGTTACTGGTGGAGCTGGCTTTATTGGAACAAATTTGATAAAACAATTAAAAACAAATGATTATGATGTTGTATCAATCGACAATTATTCAACAGGATCTAAAGAAAACCATTTAAAAGGAGTTAATTACATAGATATCGATATAGAAGATATTCTTAAAATAAAGATTGAAGATTTTGATATGTGTTATCATCTAGCCGCTCAATCTAGAGTCCAACCTTCTTTTAATGATCCGCAGGAATCAATTAGAGTAAATGTGTCTGGAACAACAAGAGTGATGGAGTGGGCTAAAATCAATAATGTAAAAGTGATTTATGCTGGTTCATCTTCAAAACATCATGATCCTTCAGATTCTCCTTATGCTATGACAAAATTTTTAGGTGAAGAAATATGTAAGCTTTATAAAAAATCATTTAATGTAAATGTTGAAATAGCTAGATTTTATAATGTTTATGGACCATTTGAACCACTAGACGAAAAATTTGGTAATGTAATTGGAATTTGGCGAGCTAAAGTTAATAAGAACTTACCGCTACCAATTGTTGGAGATGGTAATCAAAAAAGAGATTTTACTCATGTTTTGGACATCGTAGATGGACTTTTTAAAATCTCTAACGCTGAAATTAAACATGATGATGCATGGGAAATTGGAACTGGAATTAATTATAGTATAAATCAATTATATTCAATGTTTAAAAAAAAATATAGTGTTAGCTCAGTAAATATTCCAAATCAAAGAGGGAATTACAGAGAAACTCTAAGAGTTAACGATGATTTAATTAATTTATTGAATTGGCAACCTAAAGACAGGTTAAGAGACTATATAGCAAACCTAAAAACTATATGATGAAAAATGTATTAATAACAGGAGGTGCGGGATTTATTTCTCATCATTTGATTTATTATCTAATTAAAAATACAAATTGGAATATTGTATCATTAGACCGTCTTGATTATAGCGGGAACCTTAATCGACTTGACAATATTTTATCCAATTTTTCTATCGAAGAAAAATCAAGAGTAAAGGTGGTATTTCATGATTTAAAGTCTGAAATCAATCCATGGATTAAAAAAGAACTTGGAGATATAAATATTATACTTCATTTAGCTGCTGGTTCACATGTGGATAGAAGTATTGATTACCCTATGGAATTTGTTTTAGATAATGTAGTTGGAACAGCTAATATTCTTGAATATGCACGTTTTATCAATGATAATAATGGTTTAGAAAGGTTTGTTTACTTTAGCACGGATGAGGTTTTTGGTCCAGCTCCAAAAGGCGTTGACTATAAAGAGAATGATAGATATAATTCCACAAACCCGTATAGCGCTACAAAAGCAGGGGGTGAAGAATTAGCTGTAGCTTATGAAAATACCTATAAACTGCCTATATATATAACGCATACTATGAATGTATTTGGTGAAAGACAACATCCAGAGAAATTCATACCAATGTGTATTAAAAAGATTAGAGATGGGGAGTCTGTAACTATCCACTCTGATAAAACAAAAAAGATTCCGGGATCACGTCACTATATTCATGCTGAAGATGTAGCTGAAGCTATATATTTTATTCTTACAAATAAATTAAAAGATGAAACAGATTTTGGAGGGGCTAAATGTCCAAAATTTAACATAGTGGGTCCTGAAGAGTTAAACAATCTGGAGTTAGCCAAAATAATAGCTGAATCGCAAGGAAAAGAGCTTAAATATGAAATGGTAGATTTCCATTCATCAAGACCTGGCCATGACCTTAGATATTCACTTTCTGGTAAAAAAATGAAAAAA
>MDTB01116431.1_pt1 | contig 18300 bp, 22 predicted proteins | sample 811161 | NCBI WGS metagenome assembly MDTB01 (sample SAMN05326650, study PRJNA326480) | marine metagenome | isolation source: seawater | place: Mediterranean Sea | collected 2009
ACATATGTCCCCCTTAATTATTAATAATTAAAATATTTAAACATATAAATTTTTGAGAGTCTCACTTTAATTACATTATTTTGACGCTTACAACTTTTGCTAGAATTTGGTTATTAGTATTTAATTTACTTTGTTTTTACAACTTCCACTTTTAAAAAACTCATCAATATTATCTATTGCCAAATCTGCCATTGCTGTACGGGTGTGTTTTGAAGCACTTCCTAGGTGAGGAAGAATAAATGCGCTTTTATGCCTTAAGTAACCAGGATTTAAATTTGGTTCTCCTTTATATACATCTAGTCCAACAGCATAAATTTTTCGCCTATTTAAAGCTTCTATTAACGCTTCGTCATTTACAATATCTCCTCTGGCAACATTAGTTACTACTGCCCCTGGTGGTAAATATTCTAAAGTTTCTTTGTTGATTAAGTCAGTTGTTTCTTTTGTAGCAGGACAACAAACCGAAAGAACGTCCGAAACGCTCAAAAAACTTTTAAGATCTTTGTGATAAATTGCTCCATCTTCTTTGTCGTTACTTAACTTAGACCGATTATGATAATGAATTATCATTCCTAAAGATTTTGCTATACTTGCAATTTTTCTTCCAATTCTACCCATACCTAAAATTCCTAATCTGGTTCCAGTTAATTGTTTTCCAATCAAATAATCAGCAGACCATTTCCAATTTGAAGCTTTAGCAGCTTCGATACCTTCTGGTGCTCTTCTACAAGCACCTAAAATTAACAAAATTCCAATTTCAGCAGTTGCATCTGTTAAAACTTCTGGGGTATTCGTAACTATAATTTTTCTTTTTTTTGCTGCCTCTAAGTCAATATTTCCAAAACCTACAGCAAAGTTCGATAGTATCTTAACACTTTCGGGTAATTTGTTTATTGTTTCAGCATCTAGTTTATCGGTGAGAGCAGATAAAATTCCATCGCAACCAGCGCTAAGTTTAATTAATTTTTCCTGAGAATATAATTCATCATTTGTATTAAATTTCGCATCAAATATTTTTGAAGCCTTATCTTCACTAGATCTAAGGAGTCTTCTAGTAACAAGAATTTTTTTCATTTGGATAATTAATTTAAATCGAAAATTTTACCAGGATTCATGATATTATTAGGATCAAGAGTTCTCTTTATAGATTTCATCACTGGAATATTATCTCCATGCTCTTTTAAAAGATAATCTTTTTTATGAAGTCCTATACCATGTTCTCCCGTAATTGTTCCATTAAGTTCTAAAGTCTTTTTAATAAGTAAATCACTAAATTGTCTTATCTTTTTATATGTTTCCTTTTTTTTAGGATCATAAGGTAAAACTACGTGAAAATTTCCATCACCTAAATGTCCGACCATTGGGGCTCTTAGTCCAAATTTTCTTGTTTCTTTTTCTGCAAAATTTACACATTCAGTTATTTTTGAAATTGGTAGGCATACATCAGTAGAATAAACTCTTCCATTTTTTATTAACGCTTTCACAGAATAATAAACATCCCAACGTGCTTGCCATAATTTATTTCTTTGTGCTAAATCTTTTGCCCACTTAAAAGAGCTTCCGCCATTATCATTTGATATCTCTTCTACGACCTTAATATTCTCTTTATTGGATGACTCTGAGCCATGAAATTCAAAAAACAATGTTGGTAAAACTTTAAGATTTTCCAATTTTGAATAATTAATACTTATATCCATTTGATCTTTATTTAACATTTCAATTCTAGCTATCGGTACTCCATATTGAATTATCTGCTGAGCTGTCCTAACAGCATCATCCAAAGTTTGAAAATGACAAACCGCACTCATAATACTCTCTGGAATTGGAGACAATCTTAATTGTATTTCGGTTATAATTCCGAGTGTGCCCTCCGAACCTATAAAAAGATTTGTTAAGTTATATCCTGCAGAAGTTTTTTTTGTTCTGCTTCCTGTATTTATAATATCTCCGTTAGGAAGAACTACTGTCAGACCGGTGATTACAGTCTTCATTGTACCATATTTTACAGCCATTGTTCCCGAAGCAGATGTTGAAGCCATACCTCCTATTGCAGCATTAGCTCCAGGATCGATAGGGAAAAAAACTCCATCTTCCCTTAAATAGTCATTTAATTGTTCTTTTGTAACACATGCCTGAACTCTACAATCAAAGTCTTCAACATTTACACTTAAAATTTTATTCATTTTTTCTAGGGAGATTGTAATTCCTTTGTCATTTCCTACTACATTTCCCTCTAAAGAAGTTCCTGTTCCAAATGGTACAACAGGTACTTTGTGATCGTTGCATAGTTTTAATATCTTGGAAACCTCAGAATTCGTCTCAGGAAAAACCACAGCCTGAGATAAAACGGGGTCGTAAGTATCCTCACCTCTTGCATAATTAGTTCTTGTAGATACAGATGTAGAAAATCGACCGTTAAAAATTTTTTTTAATTCCGATTGTACTTGTTCATTCATATCCAGGATATTAATAGAAATTTAGAGAAAATACAGCTTATTTAGATAGCATTTTTTTAATATTTTCAAGAGCTTCTGAGATGTTAGCCTGCGAAGCTGCAAAACTAAATCTTACATAATCCTTTGCAGTTTTTCCAAATGCTGTTCCAGGAACTATAGCTACTCCTGCATCATGCATACATTTTTTTGCAAATTCTGAACCGTTCATTCCTGTGCCTATAACTTTTGGAAATGCATAAAATGCTCCTCCTGGCAAACTACATTCTACACCAGGTAAATTATTTAAACCTTCGTGAATAAGTTTTCTTCTAATTGTAAATTTATTCATCATTTGATTAATTGAGTCATCAGACCCGTCTAATGCAGCAATGCCTGCAAACTGTGCAGCAGCATTTACACAAGAAACACTATTTATCAGTAATTTATTCACATGCTCTAATAATTTTTCTGGCCAAAAACTCCAGCCTAATCTCCAACCAGTCATTGAATAAGCTTTACTCCATCCTTCAAGAACAATTAATCTTTCTCTTAATTCTGGATATTTGAAAAATGACGGCATTTCTTTTCCATCAAATATTTGTCTACTATAAATCTCATCACTTAAGATTGTTACGTGTGGATGTTTTTTAAGACCTTCTGCTAAAACATCAATATCCTGTTTTTCAACAAAACTACCAGTTGGATTATTTGGATTAATTAAAACTAACAATCTAGTTTTGTCAGTTATCAATGATAAAATTTTTTCTGGATTAAATTTTAAATCTTTATTTTCGGTTAAATCATATGGAACAGCTTTTGCGCCTGTAAAATTAATCATAGACTCATAAATTGGAAATGCAGGTGTAGGATGAATAATTTCTACTCCTGGTTCACCAAAACATTGAATCGCGTAGCTCATTGTAGGTTTTCCTCCTGGCATTATTATTATTCTTTCTGGATCAATATCCTGATTGTATAATTTTTTAATTTTCCTAGTTACTGCTTGTCTGCATTCAAGAATTCCATTTGACAAAACATATCCATGATGACCGTCATCTAAAGCTTTTTTTGCTGCTTCAACAATATGTTTTGGAGTTTTAAAATCTGGTTGTCCTAATCCTAAATGTATCATCGGCTTTCCAGCAGCCTCTAATTTTTTTGCTTCTGCGAGTACGCTAAAAGCAGTTTCTGTTCCTAATCTATCTAAACTTTTTGCTAATTTCATAATTTGAATGTTTTCATTTAGTTTCTATTTCTATAAATTAATTTTGAACTATTCAACTCTTTTAAATTTTTGCATCCCATCAATACCATGTTTCTATTAATTTCATCGTGCATATTTTGTAGTAAGTGTTCAACGCCTTTTTGACCTCCTGCAGCTAAAGAAAATAGAAACATCTTGCCAAAACTGCAGGCTCTAGCTCCAGCTGCAATGGCTTTTAATACGTGCGTTCCTCTTCTAACACCTCCGTCTAAAATAATTTCAAGTTTATCTCCTACGGCGTCAGAAATTATTTTAACTTGATCGAATGGAGATCGAGATCCATCAAGTTGACGTCCCCCGTGATTAGATATCATAATAGCAGTGCACCCAATATCAATAGCTCTTTTCGCATCTTCAACAGACATAACTCCTTTCAGTGCAAATGGTCCGTTCCATTTCTTTGCGCAATATTCTGCATCTTTCCAACCCATCGCTGGATCATATTGCTCATTAATATATTCAATTACAGATTTTGCTATATTTGTTCCTTTGTCAGTTTTCTTTTTAACATTTGCTAATTCAAACTTCTTACCAGTTAAATAATTAAAAACCCATTGAGGTCGCATCGCAAAACTCATTAAACTTTGAAACGTAAGTTTCGGTGGAGTTGTAAATCCTGTTCTATGATCTTTTTCTCTATTACCTGCAACTAAAGTATCCACTGTTAAACACATTGCATCAAACCCAGATCTTCTTGATCTTTCAATTAAATCATCAGATATTGACCTATCTTTGTGAACGTAAAGTTGAAATAGTTTAGGTCCACTTGAGATATTAGAGACTTCCTCTATTGAGTTATTGCCCATAGATGACATGCTATAAAAAGTATTGAATTTTTCTGCAGCTCTTGCCGATGCTCTATCTCCTTCAGGATGGTAAAGTCTCTGCATTGCAGCGGGTGAAAGAAAAATTGGCATGTCAATTTTTTTTCCAAACAAAGTAGTTGATAAGTCAGGTTTTCCTACACTAGCAAGAACATTAGGAACTAAATCGCAATCATTAAAAGAATCAGTATTTCTTCTTAAAGTCGACTCATCGTCAGCTCCACCATCAATGTAGTGAAAAATTGGGGAAGGTAGTTTTTTTTTAGCAAGTTTCCTAAAATCTTCAAAATTGTAACAATCTTTTAAACTCATTACCTTCTAAATCTTAAATTTTTTCTATTAAGTTCACTTATTTTTGTACATCCCATTAATTTCATACCTCTTTCTAATTCAGCCTTGTATTGTCCTAAAGCTCTTTCGACACCAGCTTGACCTGCAGCGGCTAAGGCGTATAAATAAAGTCGTCCTCCCGAGCATGCTTTTGCACCTAAAGATAGTGCTTTAAGCATATGAGTACCTCTATGAATTCCTCCCTCACAGATTACATCCAGTTTATCGCCAACTGCATCAACGATCTCAGCGAGTTGATCAAAAGGAGATCTACATCCATCAAGCTGCCTTCCGCCATGATTTGATACCATTATCCCTGTACAGCCAATATCTACGGCTTTCTTTGCATCCTCTACGCTCATAACTCCTTTAAGCGCAAAATGACCTCCCCATTTAGAGCAAAGTTTTTCTGCATCTTTCCAATTCATGGACTGATCCAACATTGTAGAAAAATAACTACCTATTGAAGAGTTTGTGCTAGTACCTTCTTTAACGAAATCTTGAAGATGAGGTAATTCAAACTTACCTTTGGTTAAATAATTTATTCCCCACATTGGTTTTGTTGCAAAACTAAATAAACTTGCTAATGTCAATTTAGGAGGAGATGTAAAACCAGTTCTTAAATCTCTTTCACGATTACCCCCAGTAATTGTGTCTACTGTTAAGGCCATTACATCAAATTTGGCCGCTTTGGCTCTTTCTAAACAGGAATCATTTAAACCTCTATCTTTATGAAAATAGAACTGAAACATTTTTGGCGTGTCAATCATTGAAGATATTTCTTCTACACTAACTGTTGCTAAGGCAGAAACACCAAACATTGTATTAAATTTTTGTGCTGCTTTTCCTACAGCTCTTTCGCCATCATAATGAAAAAGTCTTTGCAATGCTGTCGGAGAAAGATAAAAAGGTAGGTCAAGTTTTTTTCCAAATATTGTAGTTGATAGGTCAATATTCTCCACTCCCCTTAATACATTAGGAACTAAATCCACATCATCGAAAGCACTTGTATTTCTAGCGTAAGTAACCTCGTCATCTGCGGCACCATCAATGTAATGAAAAATCGGAGAGGGTAATCTCTTTTTAGCTAGTTTTCTAAAGTCTGCAAAATTATGACAATTTTTTAAATTCACTTTTTTTAAAAATTCTTCGAAAATGTAATTTGTTGATTGTCAGTACCAGGATTAGTATCTCCCCAGTTATTGTTTGAAATATGACTATAGCTGTAGCCTATTTTTGAATTTTCAAAAATATCTAAACCAAATTTTATTTCACTTTTAAATTCTAAAGCGCTACCTAAATCTTTTCCGTTTCCTTTTTCATAAAACCCAGGTGTAAAGCTTGGCAAAATTTTTAATGGACCCATGCCGTATTGACCCTCCACACCTGTGTAAAAATAAACTGAATTTTTACCAGTCAGAAAACCTCCCGAAACTGGAGAAAATTTTCCAAAAATAGTATCTCTAAATAAGTCTGGATTTTTATGTTCTATTCCAAATAAAGTAGTTTGATCATCACCCTCTTCATCGATTAGATCAAAAGTACCAACATAAAATGATAGTTCCTTATTAGTTTTATCAGCTAAAGCTGAGCTCAGCGTAAAACCAAACAATATTAAAAATATTAAAAATTTTAATTTCATAGTTAAAAAAATAAATTTAATATCTCACATGTAAAGATATCTTTCAACTAGTGATTGTTGCTTTTTTTCAAAAATAAAAAAATAATTGCTCCACCTGCGACAAAAACTAAATAGGGAAATAGCCATAATAGAAAATTTACTTTATTAAAAGGAGGCTTATACACAATCCACTCTCCATATTTCTCAATTAAAAATGCATAAATCTCTTTTTCTGATTTTCCCTCTTTAATTTGATCATTAACTACTAATTTGATCGTCTGAGCAAATTCTGAATTTGAGTCACCAACTGATTGTCCTTGACATATTAAACATCGTAAATTTTTCAAAATTTTATTGGACTCTTGATCAACAGTTTCTGCATTAACAATATTAAGATTTAGTATTATAAAAAAAATTATTAGTTTTATTTTCATTATTTGCTCACAATTTTTTTGATGTAGTTGTAGTCGTTGTTAGAGATAGGTCCGATAAATTTCTTAACAATAATTAAATCTTTATTTATTAATATACTTTCTGGGATACCGTAAATTCCAAAATTAACAGATTCCTTACCTAACTCATCTCGTGTTAAAACATGATATGGATTACCAAGATCTGTTAAAAATCTAACAGCATGATTTTTTTTATCTTTAAAATTCACTCCTAAAATTTTTAAATTTTTCTCATTATTTAATTTTAGTAAAAAAGGATGTTCGTCTCTACAAGGTGCACACCAAGATGCCCAAAAATTGATTAAGGTAAAATCATTTTTTTTCAAATCTTCTTCAGTAATTTTCCTATTATCATTGAAGTGATCTAGTTGTATTTTAGTGATTTTTTTTCCAACTAAATTTTTTGTGTCATAAGTTGAATTTTTATTTAAGCCAATAAAAAATACTCCAATGATGAATACTATTAGTAAAATTATAGTTGATTTAATTATTTTTTTTTGCATTTTCAAAGAACCTTAAAAAACCACCTAATGAAATAAAAATCACAGATATCCAAATCCAAATCATGAAAGGTTTTTTTTGAAATTTAATGTTATAATAATCTGACCTATCTATATTGCTCATAGTAATATAATAATCTTTTAATAAGCCAGATCTAATTGAAGCCTCATAAGTTATTGTATTAGGATTCTCATAAATTCTTATTTCAGGGTAAAGATAGTGATTTAAGTTTTCTTTTGAGTTGTTTACGTTAAACTCTCCTATAACTGCCTTATAATTCTTAAAATCTTTTAATTTAAGATTTTTAAACTCTATTGAATAATCTTGAAAACTTTTTTTCTCGCCTAATTTTAAATTAAAATCTTTTTCTAAAGAAAAATTATAATTAAGTCCTATGAACAACACCAAAAATCCAAAAGCCAAATGTGATATTACTCTTGATGAGTTCGTTTTTTTTTTTTTGAAAGATTTATATAAATCTATACAAGATGAAATCACAAGAAATAGAGCAGAAATTATTATAAAATTAGATATCAAGCTGTAACCATTAAACAAATAGATTATAGAAATATTTATAAATATTGATGCTATTAAGATTTTAAATAGTAAATTTAAATTATGAAATTTATTTTTTATCCACCTAGCTTGTGGACCCAACGACATAAAAAACAAGAATAAAACTACAATAGGTATAATCACTGTATTATAAAAGGGTGGTCCAACTGAAACTTTATGATCAGTTAGTACTTCAGTGAAAATAGGATAAACAGTTCCTAGTAGCACTGTAACTAGGTAAAAAATCATAAACCAATTATTGATTAAAATAAAGGTCTCTTTGCTATTTGAGTGTAAACTATAGTTTTCTTTTTTAAATTTATTAAAAAAAAGAAAAACTGAACCAAAGATCATTAGACTCAAAAATATCAGTATATAAAGTCCTTTTGATGGATCGTTAGCAAAAGTATGGACTGAATTTAAAATACCTGATCTAACGAGAAAAGTTCCAGTTACACTTAAAATAAAAGTTAAAAGACAAAGAACAATAACCCAAAAGTAAAGTTGATTTCTTTTTTCTAATACCATTAATGAATGTAATAAAGCTGACATAGCAAACCAAGGTAAAAGAGATGCATTTTCAACTGGATCCCAAAACCAAAAACCTCCCCATCCTAATTCATAATATGCCCAAATAGAACCAGCTAAAATTCCAAGTGTTTGAAACGACCAAGAAATTATAACCCAATTTTTTATTGATAGAGCAAATAATTTTCCAGAGTAGTTAGTTATCAAAGAAGCTATAGCGGCTGAAAAATAAATAGATGAACCAACAAACCCTATATAAAGCAAAGGTGGATGAATAGCTAGTGCAGGGTCCTGTAAAATAGGATTTAAACCCATTCCTTCTTTTGGTGTAGGTGAAATCATACTAAATGGATTAGAGTTAAACAAAATAAAAAAGAGAAACCCAAGAATTAAAATATTCTGTATGATTAAACTGTTAATTTTATAATCTTTAGGATGGTTTTTGTTATATAAAAGGAAAAGGAAAGAAAAAATTGTAAGAATTATCACCCATAATAATAAACTTCCTTCATGATTGCCCCAAGTTCCGGAAACTTTGTAAAAAAAAGGCTTAAGTGAGTGAGAATTTTGATAAACAGTGATTAACGAGAAATCAGAAATTACAAAAGCTGCTACTAATGTTAAAAAGCAAGTTATTATAAAAGTGCTTTGAAATAAACATAGTTGATAAATTTTTTTGCTTATAAATCCTTTACTGCCACTTAAATCTTTATAAGAAAAGTAAATTATAAGTATCCCTATCAGTACATTTGAGAATAACAACGTATTTCCTAAATTACTTAACATTTTTTTTTATTAAATTTTCTAATTCTGGGGGCATATATTTTTCATCGTGCTTTGCTAATATTCTATCAGCAACAAAATAATTCTTATCTTTAAGTAGCCCCTCTGCTACTACACCTTTTCCTTCAGAAAATAAATTTGGTACAGAACCTCTATAACTTACAAATAATTCATTTTTAAAATCTGTAATAATAAATTTTATTTCTTCATTATTTATATTAATAGAATCCTTTTTAACCATTCCACCTACTCTGATTTTTTTATTAGTATTAATTTCCTGGCTTAGTCGAATGTCTGTAGGTGACTTGAAATAAAGAATGTTGTTAGTTAATGATTTTAAAATGAAAAAAACAGCGACGAATAAAAAAAATAATAATATACTTAGAAAAGACACTCTCTTTTTGACTTTTTTTGTAAGCATTAAAATGCTTTAAAATGATTTATTATACGAAGCAAAAACCTGAGAAGCAACCTTTGATTTTTCTAAAACTCTTTTTTTCTCTGACTCAGAGAGTTTGTTTAGCTCTTTTGCAAATTCTTTTTCGTATTTTTTTAAGGTTCTGTAGGTTTTAAAATAAATAATTCCACAAACTAGAAACGTAATAAAAAATGATAACCATACAAAAATACCATACCCACTCATTGAAATAAAATTTTGAATCATATTCTTCTAACGTTTTTTTTCTTTATTCTAATGATTTCTGTCTTATATTTCATCAGAAAAATTAACGCACAATATAATAATAAAACTAATAACATCAACATTAACGGCAATAGCATGGAAGTATGTATATAATTTGCTCCTGATATTTTAATGCTTGAAGGTTGATGAAGAGTGTTCCACCAGTCGACTGAGTATTTTATAACTGGAATATTTATCAATCCAATAATAGCAATTATGTTTGAAATTTTATTTGCTCTATCTTCCTTTTCTATTAACTTGTGAGCTAGAATATATAGAATATAAAAAATTGAAAGTATTACCATAGAAGTTATTCGAGCATCCCATGCCCACCAAGTTCCCCAGGTTGGTTGCCCCCACAAAGATCCTGTAATAATGGCCAGACAAGTAAACATAAGTCCTATAGGTGCTATACTTTTTGTAATTAGGTTTAAATTCTTTATTTTAAAAATAAAATTTAATATCGATAATAAAGCTATAGTTGTGTATGAAAATAAGCCAATCCAAGCCGATGGCACATGTACATACATTATTCTAACGCTATCTCCTTGTATATAATCAGGCGGAGATATTAATAAAGCAAAAGTTAAAGCTATTATTAAAATTATAAAAAAGATTGAATTGATAAAATTTATTAGTTTCTCTATCCAGTGAAAAATTTTACTTGGATTAATTATGTCAAACATACTCTCTGACTACTATAATTTTTTTTTTATGTGAAGAGTGAATATAAGCCTAATTGAGAATCGAGAGGGAGTTAAGAAGTATGAGTTAATTCCCAATTAGGCGAGAACAGCTAAATTTAATAAAAATCTTTGTCATAGATTTGAGTGAATAATGTTGAATTTGAGGCAGCTGTATCTAATTAGTTTGAGGGCTTAAAGTAATTTGAGCCTTTTTTGCCCGAAAAAATTTCATCTATTAAGGGGTGCTTAACCGGCTCCTTAGACTTATCTAACAATAAATTTTGTTCAGAAACATATGCCTCGTAAGTCACGTCATTACTTTCAGCTAAAAGATGATAAAACGGCTGGTCTTTTCTTGGTCTGACTTCTTTAGGTATAGATTGATACCATTCTTCTGAATTATTAAATTCAAAATCTACATCGTATATAATACCTCTGAAATCAAAGTGTCTATGTTTAACAACTTCGCCGATTGAAAACTTTGCATTATTGCTTGAAGCCATATCTAATAATTAGTAATTTTTTTATCAAAATCAATATCTAATTTATTAAAAATTTATTATATGTTAGACAAGTAGTGTGAATAAGTCATTTTTAAAATTTATTACAGATTTTGGTCCTTTGTTAATTTTCTTCGTGGTATATTACAAAAGCGGCAAGGATTTAAGCGCCGCCATACCTCCTTTAATAGTAACAACGGTTATTGCAGTAGCGGTTGTGTACTTTATAGAAAAGAAAATACCTTATGTTCCCTTAATTGGTGGTGTCGTAATTTCTTTGTTTGGAGGATTAACTTTATATTTTAAGAATCCAGTATTTTTATACATGAAACCAACAATTGTAAATGTTATTTTTGCTTTTACATTAATTGTTGGTAAAAATTTCTTTAATAAAAATTTCCTGGAATTTTTTTTAAATCTGCTTTTCAACTAGATCAGATAGGATGGACTAAATTAAATAACAGATGGGCATATTTTTTCATTTTTCTAGCAATTTTAAATGAAATTGTCTGGAGAACTCAACCAGAGACTACATGGGTAAATTTTAAAGTTTGGGGTATAATACCCTTGACTTTTATATTTACTGCTCTTCAACTACCGTTAATAAATAAACATAAGATATGAAAAATATAAAATTAGTTATTAATAACGATTTAAAGAGAGAAAAGGAAAAGTTTTTCGTAAAAAAGGAACTCCAATGCATATTAAATTTATATGCTAGAATGGTGTCAAATGGCAATTGGAAAGATTATTCTTTTTCATCGGGATCTAAAGAAATATCATTTGATGTTTATCAAAGAACTTCTGATAGACCGGTATTAAGAATTTTAAAAAAATTTAAACCAAGTTATATTAATGAAAAATTTTTAATTAAAGATAAAAATGGTAATATTCTTAAAAAATCAGAGAACCTAAATCAATTAATTAATAAAACCAGCTGGAATAATTTAAGATTAATAAAATAATTATCTTCTTTGACCAAAAAGTCTTAAAAGCATAATAAACAAATTAATAAAATCTAAGTATAAAGTTAATGCTCCCATAATAGCTTTTTTACCCATTAACTCTCCGCTATCTGAAACCAAATACATATTTTTTATTTTTTGTGTATCGTAAGCTGTAAGTCCAACAAAAATTAAAACACCAAGAATAGAAATTACAAAATACATCATTGATGATTTCATAAAAATATTAACTATAGAAGCAATTATAATTCCAATTAGACCCATCATTAAAAAAGATCCTAATTTAGTTAAATCTCTTTTTGTAGTATAACCGTATATGCTCATTGCACCGAAAGTACCTGCAGTTATGAAAAAAACTCTTGTAATTGATGTTCCAGTATAAGCTATGAAAATTGATGATAAAGATAATCCCATTAACGCAGCAAAAATCCAGAAAACTGTTTGAGCTTTCGAAGCACTCATTTTAGCGATTCCAAAACTCATGTAAAAAACCACCCCTAGAGGCGCTAACATAACTATCCAAGCCAGACCAGAATTATAAAGTGAATTTCCTAGTGAAGTTAAACCTATTAATTCTCCATTAGGTCCTATTACAGCTGCAAACTTAAAAGTAAATAAAGCAATAAAACCTGTTAGGGCTAATGCTGAACCCATATAGTTATATACTTTAAGCATGTAAGATCTTAATCCTTGATCTATAATCGCTTCTGATGCTGAAGATCTTGTCGCTGAACTTTGTTTGTTAAAAACCATAAAAACAATATAAGAAATTTTATTAACTTTTCAATAGGCAATTTTTCCTTTAAAAAACATTACAATTTTATGAAATTCAAAAAACTAGGAAATACTGATCTAGATGTCAGCCTTATTTGTCTTGGCACTATGACTTGGGGAACTCAAAATACAGAAAAAGAGGCATTCGAACAGATGGATTATGCGATTGACCAAGGAATAAATTTTTTTGATACTGCAGAACTTTATTCTATTCCTCCAACTAAAGAGTCCTATGGCAAAACCGAGGTAATGATAGGTAACTGGTTTGAAAAAAGAAAGAATAGAAAAAAAATAATTTTGGCTTCTAAAGTCGCAGGTCCAGGTTTAGATTGGATAAGAGGAGGGGGAAACAACTTTTCCGAGAGTAAAATTGGTAAAGCTATTGACGATAGTCTGAAAAGATTAAAAACGGATTATATAGATCTTTATCAACTACATTGGCCCGAAAGATCTACGAATTGTTTCGGAAGAAGAGAATATAAAGTAAATAAAAATGAAGGTGAATGGAATGACTTTGAAAACGTACTTCAGGCTTTAGAAAAATTTATTAAAAGTGGAAAAATTAGATATATTGGATTATCAAATGAAACTCCCTATGGTCTTTCAAGATATTTGGAGATTTCAAAAAATAAAGGTTTGCCTAGAATGATGTCAGTTCAAAATCCTTATAGTTTAGTAAATAGGACATATGAAATAGGTATGTCAGAAATTTCTATAAGAGAAAAATGCGGTTTGTTAGTTTATTATCCCTTAGCTTCCGGAGCACTATCAGGTAAATATAGAAATGGTCAAATGCCAAAAAACGCAAGGATGACATTATTTAAAGGCTGGGAAAGAATGATAAACCCTTTGGCAATGAAAGCGTATGATGAGTACTACAAACTTTCGAAAGAAGTTAATCTTACTATGGTTCAACTTGCGCAAGCTTTTGTTAATTCAAGACCTTTCGTAACAAGTAATATTATTGGAGCGACTACAATGAGTCAGCTTAAGGAAAACATCGGAAGTATAAATATAGAGTTATCAGAGGAAGTATTGGAAAAGATCAATATTATACATAATAACAATCCTAATCCAGCTCCTTAATTCAAACCATTGAAATAGCTTATTTTTAGTATAAAAATAAAATATGTTAATTAAAAAAATTTTTACTTTAGCTTTTCTAGTTTTATTTTCTTTTAGTGCGATTGCTAATACTCCTAGATCAACTGGAAAATATAAAAATTGGGAAAGTTTTGTAGCTGAAACAGATAAAGGAAAGATTTGTTTTGCTCAAACTATACCTACAAAAAGAGCCCCGGCTTCAATTAAAAGAGAAAAATCAAAACTATTTGTAACTTTCAGACCAAAAGAAAGCATTAAGGATGAAGTTAGTTTAACAAGCGGACATGATTATAAATCATCAACTGTTACCGCTAGTTCAGGAAAAAAAAGATATTCTTTTTTTTCCCAGAAAAACTTTGCATGGTTACTTGATGACCAAGAAGAAAAAAATTTTATAAAATTAATGAAAAAAGCTACGAACCTTATTGTTAAAGCTAGAACAACTAATGGTGCAGAAACCACTGATCATTATTCTATGATGGGATTTACAAAAGCTTACAATACGGCAAAGAAAACTTGCAGTTAAATGAAAAAAATTGTTTTAGCCTATTCTGGCGGGCTTGATACTTCAATAATATTAAAGTGGCTTCAAGAAAATTATAAAGCTGAAATTATTGCCTACACATCTGATATTGGTCAAATCATGAATAAAAAAAAGATTATTAAAAACGCTAAAAGACTAGGTGTTAAAAAAGTAATTGTAGAAAATCTTAGAAATACTTTTGTTAAAGATTATATTTTTCCAATGATAAGAGCTCATGCTGTTTATGAAGGTGTCTATTTACTAGGAACGTCTATAGCAAGACCTTTAATTGCAAAAAGACAAATTGCTATAGCAAAAAAATTAAATGCATTTGCAGTTTCTCACGGGGCAACTGGTAAAGGAAATGATCAAGTAAGATTTGAACTTGGTTATGCATTTTTTGGAAAAAATAAAATTAAAGTAATAGCTCCTTGGAGAGAGTGGAAATTGCAATCTAGAACTGACTTAATAAATTATGCCAAAAAAAATCATATACCGATTCCAAAAGATAAGAAAGGTGCACCACCTTTTTCTGTTGATGACAATATTTTTCATACCTCTACTGAAGGCAAAGTTTTAGAAAATCCAAAAAACACTGCACCTGAATTTGTATTTCAAAGAACAACATCCCCAATGAAGTCCCCAAATAAACAAACAAAGGTAAAAATCACATTTAAAAATAGTGATCCTGTGGCAATTAATGGAAAAAAGTTAAGCCCTGAAAAACTTCTCGAGAAATTAAATCTTTTAGCAGGAAAAAACGGGATTGGTAGAGTTGATTTAGTTGAAAATAGATTTATTGGAATAAAGTCAAGAGGAGTTTATGAAACACCAGGTGGAACAGTTTTATATATTGCTCACAGAGCAATAGAGTCAGTTACTCTGGATAAAGATACCGCTCATAAAAAAGAAAAGATTATGCCTGAATATGCTGAATTAGTTTATAATGGTTACTGGTTTTCAAAAAAAAGATTAAAACTTCAAAAAATAGTTGATAAAAAAAGAAATCAAGTTTCTGGTGATGTTATCTTAAGCATTTACAAGGGCAATATTGTTATTCTCTCAAGAAGAACAAAAAATAAAGCTTATTCTATGGAAAAAGTATCTTTTGAGGAAAACAAATCATTCAATAAGTCTAGAGTAGAAAAATTTATAAAATATCATTCTAAACAGTTATATAAATCTTAAAATTCTGGTATTAATAATTTGATGAACAATACGATTCGAAATATTCAATTAACTGCTGTAATATTTGTATTAATATCAACAGTTATTGCATTTCTTCTAGAAATAAAAGAAATGTATGATAATAGAAATATCGAATTAGCAGATTTGCTTTTAATGTTCATTTACATAGAAGTAATTGGGCTCGTTAGATCCTATTGGGAAACTCGATCAGTTAGAATTTCATATCCTTTAGTGATAGCTATAACAGCTTTAGCTCGTTTTATAATTTTACAAGATAAAGAAAGCGACCCTACAAATTTAATTTATATTTCGGTAGCAATTTTAATTGTTGCAATCGCAACAGTTATTATAAGGTTTAGAAATAGTAAGTATTTAAAAATTGATAACTCTAAAGCAAACGAGCTTTAAAACATTCTAAAGTATTCTTTAATAAGCATGCAATAGTCATTGGTCCTACACCTCCTGGAACAGGTGTAATTGCTTTTGCTTTATTTTTAACTTCTTCAAAACTAACATCTCCGATAATTTTTTCACCTTGTTTGTTTATTCCAACATCAATTATGATTGAGCCATCTTTAACCCAATCCTTTTTTACCAAATTTGCTACTCCAACGGCAGCAATTAGAATATCTGCTTTCAAACACTCTTTTTTTAAATTTTTTGTTTTTGAATGAGAAACGGTAACCGTACAGTTTTCCTTTAGTAAAAGTTGCGCCATTGGTTTTCCATTAAGGTTTGACCGTCCTATAATTACTGCATGTTTTCCAGATAAATTTTTTTCTACCTTTTTTAATAACAACAGACATCCCAAAGGAGTGCATGGAACAATTGCATCATACCCTGAAGCTAGCTTTCCTACATTAACTGGGTTAAAACCATCTACATCTTTTGATGGGTCAATTGAATTAATAATTTTTTCTTTATCTATTTGATTTGGAAGAGGAAGTTGAACCAAAATACCAGAGACATTTTCATCTTTATTTAATTCTTCAATCTTTTTTAAAACTTCTTCCTCCTTTACATCATTTGAGTATTTTATTACATTAGAATTAATTCCAACTTCTTTAGAATTTTTTTCTTTGTTTCTTACATAAATTAAGCTTGGTGCGAATTCTCCAATTAGAATCACGGTTAATCCTGGAACTTTATTAATTTTTTTTTTGATTGAAGTAATCTCTTTTTTTATCTCTTCTCTTAAGTCTGCTGCCTCTTTTTTTCCATCAATAATCATATTTATAACAACCCAAACATTTCAAATACTAAATTTCTAATAAACATTAGTACCAAAATTAAAATTACTGGAGAAATATCTACTGGACCTAAATTTGGAAGAAATCTTCTTATAAAATTAAGTGGTGGCGCTGTTAGTTTATATGAAACCTCTAGAATTGAATATACAAACCTATTACTTGTATTTAATACATTAAATGCTACGAGCCAGCTTATTACTGCATTAATAATCAGCACCCAAATATAAAGGTAAACAATTTTATCAAATAAATCTAAGACAGATAGCATTACTTCTTCTCCACATAAACAGAAGTGCTAGGAAAAGCGAATGAAGCTCCATTACTTTCTACAATTTCTTTAACTTTAACTGCTAATCTTTCTTTAACTTTTAACCATTCACTCCACTCATTTGTGACTGTAAAACATCTTATATACATATCTATCGAACTATCAGAAAACTTGTCTATCCGCACAGCATGCTCTGTGTCTTCACCAATTTTAAAATCTTTACTTGTGAAAATAAATTTTTCTATTTGATCTCTTATATTTTTGAGTTGTTCGATAGTGGAACTATATTGTAAAGTAATAATCCAGCTGATTCTCCAATTAGTTGTTTCTGTAATATTAACTACAGCATTCTCTGCAAAAGAAGCATTGGGTATAGTCGCTATAGATTTATCAAACTTTCTTATAACTGTAGATCTAAAACCAATTCTCTCGACTATACCTTCGGTAATACCCTCTACAAATATCCAGTCTCCAATTTTAAATCTTTTTTCTACTAAAACCAAAATACCAGAAATTAAATTCTTAAATAAATCTTGAGCTCCTAGAGCAACAGCAACTCCAAATAATCCAAGTCCAGCAATTATAGGAGCAATTTTAATTCCCCAAATATCAAGCGTTGCTGCAAAACCAAAAAAGATAATTAAAATTTTGTTTGCTTTAACAACCCAGTTAAGTAAATCTTTAGATAATAATTCCTCTACTCTTTTAATCAAAAAAGTTATTGGTTCAACAATTTGATGAATTAACCAAAATATTAAAATAGTAATTAATGAACGATTCACATTGTCCACAAAGGTAGACATTTTTCCTTCAAAATCCATATAGGACGTTGCCATAAATATACCAAGAACTATTGGTAAAAATTTTACGGGACCTGCTGAAGCTTCTACCAATGCATCATCAAATTTATTAGAAGTTTTGGCAACATAATTTTTTAATCTTTGAAGAATAAATTTTGCAATTAGTCCTCGTAACAATAAAAAAAATAAGAAAATAGTAATTGCCAATCCAATTTGTGTAAAATTTACACCAGAAATTCCTTGCTGCCAAATTTCTACAAATAAATC